>VOFK01003010.1_pt1 | contig 38145 bp, 36 predicted proteins | sample 5384121 | NCBI WGS metagenome assembly VOFK01 (sample SAMN12384730, study PRJNA508395) | human gut metagenome | isolation source: healthy gut J | host: Homo sapiens | reverse complement strand
GCGGGGGATAGCGGGCCTGCTGCTGGCGGTGGCACTCTCTTTTCTTTGGGGTATTGTTGCTGCGGCTGGTGCAGCACCGGCTGTGACCAAACCGATGCCCCTTGTGATTCGCCGCCCTATCCCGCTCCTGCGGGATGCCGTTGGGCTACTGCAGCTATTTTTCCTCTTCGGGATATTGGTCATCATGGCGGCCGGTGGGCGCTGCGCAGATACTGGGTGCCTCCGCCCCTTTGGTGCAGTGCGGCGTCTCTGCCTTTTTGGTTTCGCTGCTTTCCCTCACCGGCACCTCCGGCATGGTAAATGTCTTTTCACCGTGCCGCTGTTGGTTATCTGCTCGGCGCTGGTCAGCGCTTACCCTGCGCCGCTGCGGCTGGCAGCTTAACATTGCTGCAGTCCCATCGGTCAGCCCACTGCTTTCCCACTGGCTATTAAGCCGCCTGCTCTTTGTCAGTTATAATCTTTTTCTCCATCGGTATTTGGCCCCTGCCGGGAAAGAGTTGCGCCCCGCCGCGTTTGGTGGGGAGTACTGCTTGAAGCGCATTATTCTCTATTTCCATCGCGCTGGGCATATTCCTCACCATGGAGACGCTTCCCACCGTGGTAGATGGCGCCGCCTGCCCATGCTGGCCGCTTTCGCCGGTGCGCTGGGCGGGGCTGGTACCATTCTGCGGGGTGCTGCTGCTCTGTGCCATGCTCGGTACCGCGCTTCCCTGCGCCGTTGCTTTCTCCGCCATTACTGCATGGTTCGCTTCCACTATGGCGAACCGCCGCTTCAGCTTTGTCCTTCTGTTGGCTATCCCTGCATGGCTGTGCAGCCTTTTCGGCTTTGGGAAGCCTCATCCCGGCACTGTTACCCTATTTGCGGAGCACTGGGTGCACTGGCCCTGCTGGGTTGCTGCACCATCGCTTCACCCTTCGCGCGCCAAAGTAGCTGCCACCGCCTTTTCCTGGGCCGACTTATTGCTTACTTTATTGGCGGTTGCAGGCCCGGCGGCGCTCCGCACCGCCGCGCCACAGGCTTTGCTTCCGTGTTTCGCCCCAGCAGAAAACGGCCTGCGGCCGCACCTTCCTTCTGCGCCTCGCCCGTCTATTTCCAGCGCCATCCATCCATAAGATAAAAGGAGATACCGCAAGGGGAGGGGAGAGCGCATATGCGCCGTGCCAAACAGCTCCTTTTGCATACCTCCGCCATGACTGCTACCAGCCTGCTGATGCGCACCATCGCCCTGGTGTTCCAGGTCTATGTCGCCGGCAAGATCGGTGCTGCGGGCATTGGGCTTTTTCAGCTGGTGATGTCGGTCTATACCCTTGCCACTACCGTGGCGGTCTCCGGTGTGCGGCTGGCCGCCACCCGGCTCATTGCCCAGCAGACCGGTCGCGGCGATGACGCCGCCATCCGCCGGGCCACCGGCTGCGCCATGGGATATGCCGCTTTTTTCGGCATGGCTGCCTTACTGCTGCTCTATTATCTGGCGCCTGCGGCGGCCGCCTGGGTTGGGGATGACCGCATTATCCTCTCCCTGCGGGTGCTGGCATTCGCCCTGCCCTTTGTTGCTGCGTCCGGTGCCATGGGCGGCTACTTCATTGCCATGCACCAGTCGGTCAAAATGTCCCTCGTTCAGCTTTCGGAGCAGTTCATCCGCATCGGCTGCACCGTTTTGGCGCTGCTGCGGCTGGGCGGCTACGGCCTGGAGTACGCCTGCGGCGCCCTTACTCTCGGTATGCTCGCCTCGGAGGTCTTTTCCTTCCTGGCGCTGCTGCTTTTGCTGCTTGCCTCCCTCCCTCGCCGGGAGGGCCGCTGCCGCACCCCTATGCTGCCGTCTCTTTTGCGTATTACGGTGCCGCTTTCCCTCAGCAGCTACGCACGGTCGGCACTCAGTACCGCCCAGCACCTGCTTGTCCCGCGGGGGCTTCGCCTTTTTGGCGGCGGGGCTCAGGCGGCGCTGGCCGCCTATGGCGTGATCCAAGGCATGTCCCTGCCCATTTTGCTGTTCCCGGCAGCGCTCATCGCCGTCATTGCGGATCTCATCGTTCCCGAGCTGACCGAAGCCCAGGTACAGGGCCGGCTGCGGGGCCTTGGCTACATGCTGGAGCGCCTTTACCGGTTGGGGCTTTTCTTTTCGATGGCCGTCGCTGGGGCCTGCTTTTTCTTCGCCCATCCCCTGGGCGAGCTCATCTATTCCGAGCCGCCGCCGGGCAGTACGCCGCCTTTGGCGCCGCTGGTGCCTATCATGTATATGGATACCCTCGTGGATGGCATGCTGAAGGGGGTAGGGGAGTACCGCGCCAATATGCGGTACAATATCATCGATGCCGCCACCGGCCTGCTGCTCGTTTGGCTGCTGCTGCCCCGGTATGGGGTGGCCGGCTATCTTTTCTCCATCTCCGCCACCGAGCTCCTCAATTTCGCCCTCAGTGCCGCGCGGCTTACCCGGGTCACGGTGTTCCGGCTCCAGCCGCTCTGCTGGCTGCTTACGGCGGCAGCGGCGGCAGTCGGGGCTGGTGGCTGCGCTGCGCCTCGATCTTTGGTAGGCTGTTGTCCCGACCGGCAGCCGCTTATTCTCCCTGTTGCTGGTGTTCCTCTACCTGGCCTGCTACGGGGCGGCGCTGCTGCTTTGCGGGGCACTGCGGCGGGAGGAGCTTTCCTGGCTTTTTTCGCTGCTGCGGGGAGAAAAATCCCCCAAAACATGAATTTAAGATATTTAGAGAAAAACGGAGAAATCAGGAGTATTTCAAAGTTCATCATAAGCTCTGCCAAAAAGACGCAGAAATTTTCTGAAAAACTCTAATAAATCTTTGAAATTTAGCATGACATTACGACAAAATATGATATATTGATATCTGTCATTTTGACCATTCAATTCAATAAAAAGGCGGCTCGTATATGCCCATCTGAAAGAACCCCAATCTTCGGGGTATCCTAAAAACCTTTTGCGGGGACGGTGCAATAGCGGCTGCGGCAGGTGTGAGGGCCTGCAGATTTACCGCAAAAGGAGGATGTTGAAATGAACAAAAATGCTTTGATCAGCCTGCGCGGCATCAGAGTCGATTTTGATGACGAGCCGGTCCTCAAGGGGATCGACCTTGACATCATGGACAAGGAATTCATTACTTTTCTTGGGCCGTCCGGTTGTGGCAAGACAACTACCTTGCGCATCATCGGCGGATTTATCCAACCCAAGGAGGGTGATGTTTTTTTTGGTGGTGTCCGCATCAATGACCTGCCCCCCTACAAGCGTGAGGTGAATACGGTATTCCAGCGGTATGCGCTGTTCCCGCACCTCAATGTGTACGAAAATGTCGAATTCGGCCTGAAGATCGCCAAGGTGCCGGAAAAGGAACGCCGCCAGAGCGTCAAGGAAATGCTCAAGCTGGTCGGCCTTTCGGGATATGACAGACGCCATATCAATCAGCTTTCCGGCGGTCAGCAGCAGCGTGTGGCCATCGCTCGCGCGCTGGTCAATCGTCCCAAGGTCCTGCTTTTGGATGAACCCCTCGGCGCTTTGGATCTCAAGCTCCGCAAGGAAATGCAGATCGAGCTAAAGCGCATCCAGCAGGCATTGGAGATCACCTTCATCTATGTCACCCACGATCAGGAAGAAGCGCTCACCATGTCCGACCGCGTCGTCGTCATGCGGGATGGCAACATCCTTCAGATCGGTACCCCGCAGGATATCTACAATGAGCCCTGCAATGCCTTCGTGGCCGATTTCATCGGTGAAAGCAATATCATCGATGGCATCATGCATAAGGACTTCCTCGTGGAATTTGCGAATGACTATTTCGACTGTGTCGATAAGGGCTTCGAGCCCAAGGAGCGGGTACAGGTCGTTGTCCGTCCGGAGGACTTCAAGATCGTTCCCGCCGATAAGGGCAAAATTTCCGGCATTGTGGAATCCATCATCTTCAAGGGCGTCCACTACGAGATCATGGTAGACGCCATGGGGTATAAATGGAAGATCCACACCACCCAGTATGTGGAGCCCGGTACCCTCATCGGCATGGATGTCGCGCCTATGGATATTCATATCATGAAGCGCACGGAGGAATAAAGCCATGAAATTTCGCTTTTCTTCCGTCCCCTATATTGTTTGGTCGGTGATTTTTGTCGTCGTACCGCTCATTCTGGTGGCGGTGTTCGGCCTTTCCACCAGTGATGGCCAGTTCACCTTCGCCAATGTCGCCAAGGTCTCGGATTACACCGCGGTGTTTGTCCGTTCCATCTGGCTTTCGCTGGTGGCCACTGCCATCTGCCTTGTCATCGCCTATCCTCTCGGCTTTATCATGAGCCGCTACAATGCCAATAATCAGCGCACGCTGGTTATGCTGGTCATGCTGCCGATGTGGACCAACTTCCTGCTGCGTACCTACGCCTGGATGACCCTGCTGGAAAATAACGGCGTCATCAATAGCATCCTGGAGTTCTTCGGCATCGGCCCCTTCAAGATGATCTACACCCAGGGCGCGGTGGTGCTGGGCATGGTGTATAATTACCTGCCCTTTATGGTCATTCCGCTCTATTCCATCATGACCAAGATCGAACCCTACACGCTGGAAGCTGCCGGGGACCTCGGCGCCAACCCGTGGAATACCTTTACCCGGGTGGTGCTGCCCCTTTCGGTGCCCGGTATCACCACCGGCATCACCATGGTATTTGTGCCGTCTGTTTCCACCTTCATCATTTCCCGTATGCTGGGCGGCGGCTCCAATATGATGGTCGGTGACCTCATCGAGACCCAGTTCCTCGGCAATGCCTACAATCCCAATCTCGGCTCCGCCATCTCGCTGGTATTGATGGTATTCATCCTGCTTGTTATGAGTCTCATGAACCAGTTTGAGGACAATGACGACAGAGGAGGGATGCTCATATGAAATGGTATGCCAAGCTTTATACCCGTCTGGTATTCATCTTCCTGTATCTGCCCATCATCGTGCTCATTGCGTTCAGCTTCAATGAATCCAAATCCCGCGCCAGCTGGACCGGCTTCTCCTTCCATTGGTATAAGGAGCTGTTCCACAATGAGCTGATCCTCTCCTCGCTGCGCAATACCTTGATCATCGCGCTGGCGGCGTCTGTCATCGCGCTGGTGCTGGGCACCATGGCGGCGGTCGGCATCTATGCCATGCGCCGTAAGTGGTTCAAATCACTGGTGATGAACATCACCTATCTGCCCATTCTCAATCCTGAGATCGTTACCGGTGTTTCCATGCTGCTTTTGTTCGTTTCCTTCGGCAATGGCATCCAGAAGTTCAATAACTGGATCGGCGGCACCGCGCTTTCGTTCCTTCAGCTGCCGGAAATGCAGCTCGGCTTCGTGACGCTCATCATCGCGCATGTCACCTTCTGCACGCCCTATGTCATCCTCAATGTCCTCCCGAAGCTCCGTCAGATGGATCGCTTCACCTTCGAGGCTGCGCAGGATCTGGGCTGCAGCCCCAAGCTGGCCTTCTATAAGGTCGTCATCCCGGAGATCATGCCCGGCATGGTATCCGGCTTCCTCATGGCGTTCACCTACTCGCTGGATGACTTCGTCATCAGCTACTTTGTGTCCAGCGCCTCCTCGCAGACTCTGCCCGTCACCATCTTCTCGATGGTCCGCAAGCGTGTCAGCCCGGAGATCAATGCCCTTACCGCCATCATTTTTGTGGTGGTGCTGGCGCTGCTGCTTCTCAGCAACTATTACTCTGCCCGCAAGGAAAAGCAGATGATGCGAAAGGAGGAACCTGCGGCATGAAAAAGCGTATCCTTTCCCTCCTTTTGGCGCTGATGATGGTTGTCCTTCTGCTTCCCGTTACCGCTTTGGCAGCGGAAACCGGCATTGATACCTCAGCTCTAGATATGGAGTACTACGGCCGCTACAGGGATAAGGGCTATTCCATCAGCGTTTACAATTGCGGCGAGTATATCTCCGACGGTGCCGATGGCGGGCTGGATGTCAACAAGGCCTTTGAGGAGGTCACCGGCATCCGGGTCATCTATTCCAATTACGATACCAATGAATCGATGTACGCCAAGCTGAAAACCGGCGGCGCCGTCTATGATATCGTCGTTCCCTCCGACTACATGATCTCTCGTATGATCGCCGAGGGGATGCTGCAAAGCTGGATATGTCCAATATCCCCAACCTGAAAAACATCGATGAAAAGTACCTTTACCAGTCCTACGACCCCACCAATGAGTATTCGGTGCCCTATACCTGGGGCGTGCTGGGGCTCATCTACAATACCAAAATGGTAGAGGACGAAGCGGTGGTGGCCAGCTGGGGCGCCCTGTGGAGCGAAGCCTATATGGATAATATCCTGATGATCAATAACTCCAAGGACGCCTTCGGCATCACCTTTGCCTATTTGGGGCTGCCCATTAATGCCGAAAGCACCGAGCAGGTGGATAAGGCCGTGGTGCTGCTGAAGGAGCAGAAAAAGGTCATTCAGGCCTATGTCGCCGATGAGGTGTTCGATAAAATGATCGGCGGGGAAGCGGCCATGGCGCCCTATTATAACGGCGATGCCGTCACCATGATAGCGGACAACCCTGATCTTGCCTTCTCCATTCCCATGGAGGGCAGCAATCTTTTCACCGATTGCCTGTGCATCCCCAAGGAGAGCCAGAAGCGGGAGCTGGCGGAAATGTATATCAACTTCATGCTGGAGCCGGAGGTCGGCCTTGCCAATACCGAGGCCATCGGCTATTCCACCCCCAATACGAAGGTGTACGAGCTGCTGGATGAGGAGACAAAATCCGACCCCACCGCCTACCCCGATGAGGAGTCCCTGGCCCACTGCGGCTACTACACCTATATCGGCCCGGAGCTGTCCCTCTATATCGACAGCAAATGGGCAGAGGTGCTTACCGCCGATGAAAAATACAGCGCCATGATCATGCCCATGTTCCTCGGCGCATGCGTGGCGGGCATCATTGCCCTCAATATCGTCCGTGCCACCCGCAAAAAGCGGGAGGAATGATTTTCCCAGCAGGGGTCCCTCACCGGGCCTCTGCTTTTTTGCATAAATTTCCCTCTTCGCTTTTGGCAACTTCTACAAAGATGAAAAAACTTCCACTGTTTTCTTGACTTTATTCGCTTGAATTGCTAAAATAACATTACCGGCATCCCCCATATGGGGGATTTCATGTTTGCGGGCAAACATGAATCATTTACTCGCGGGCATGATTCACCTGCCGGAAATAAAGAGGGGAAACCCCAAGAAAGAGGTAATGTCTTATGAAAAAGCTCCTTAGCCTGGCGCTGGCCCTCCTCATGCTGGCCGTCATGCTGCCGGTCGTTTCCATGGCTGATGAAATCACCTGGGAAGAAAGTAAAAATGTTTATTGGCAGGCGGGCAATGCTTCTGGTCAAACCGCCACTCTGGCCGAAGCTTTGAAGGCCGCTTATATGGCTAATAAGGGTGATATCACCATCACCTGCCGCCCTGATTCCGATGTCGGTTCTTTGACCCACGGCCATGTTGCGGATAGTATTACCATTATTGGCAACGGCGCTTATATTTCCGGTGGCGAATGCAATCTCGAAGTTGACACCTATCAGTTTAACCGCGCTACTGGTGTACAGGACGAAAATAATGGTGTTTATCTCGAAAAGGAAATCACCATCACTGCCTCCAATCTTTATAATCTCGGCGTTTGGGGCGAGCGTCACACCAACTATACGGTAAACATCAACCTCACCAACTGCGATAGTAAGGCGATTAGCGGCAAGGCCAATGTCCAGCGTATATACATCACTGGTACTACAGGTGTCAATAACATTACCGTAAAGGACTGCGACTTCCTCACCACGGCATGCGCCCTTTATTCCAATGCAGATGGTACTGTTGTCATTGATAACTGCACATTCAACGGTGGCCAAGTTCCTGTAAACTTCAATCATAAGGCCAGTGGTACACAGATTGTCACTGTGAAAAACTGCACCTTTACCAACTGCGGCGATGCTAGCATAGTGTATGCGGCCCCGGTTCGTTTCGTTAACAGCGGTAGCGGCTCTCTGAATGCAACCATTGAAAACAATACCTTTACTGGCACTGATGGCAATAATGGTGATATCCTGTTGGGTGACTATCGTGATGGTGAAACCTCAAATGATTTTACTGCCACTATCACACCTAACGGTACCACCAAAGTAAGAAATAGTGGTACTACAGATTTGCCCCAAACCATTACCGGCAAGGTAACAGCTGATGCCAAGGGCAACATCACCCCCGTCAAGGAGGAAGGCCCCACCACCATCGTCATCATCAGCCCTACCCAGGACACCCCCAAGACCGATGACCAGAAGAACCCCGCCACCGGCGCCAATGACCTCGTTGCTGTCGCCGTCGCCGCCGCGTCCCTCGCGCTTGCCGGCTCCGCCATCATTCTCCGCAAGGATTAAGATCTTTCTCAAGAAAAGCCCCCCACCGGGGGGCTTTTTCTATGCACCATGACCATTGTCAAGCCCCCAAATTGTTAGAATTTCCGTTCATTCATACAAACTTTTGTTCGTCCCTTTACATCATCGAACATTTGTGCTACAATGGGAATCGTAGAAGAACAACAGTTCGCATTTGGCCAAATTCAGGAGAGAAAACCTATGGATCAGCAAACCATGGGCTGGGTGCTGTTGGGGGCGGCCGTCCTCATCCTTGCTCTGCTCATCTACCTGCTTACGCAGGTCAAAAAGTCCTGCCAAAATGATATTTCCACCCAGCTCCAGCGCCTGCAAAGCGATCTGGAGCGTTCGGTGCAGGCCGATATTCTCACCCTCGGCAAGTACCTCATGCAGTCCCAGCAGTCCCAGTCGCAAAGCGAAAGCCGGGCCCTGCTGGAGCAGCTCACCCAGTTTGAAAATAGACTATCCACATTTTCCCAGCAGTCCACGCGCGCGCTGGAGGATGTGCGTGCGTCCATGGAACGCCAGCTTTCCACCATTCGCCAGGATAACAATGCCAAATTGGACGAAATGCGTCAAACCGTCGATGAAAAGCTGCAAAAGACCCTCAATGACCGCATGACCGAATCCTTCCGCCTGGTGAATGACCGGCTGGAGCAGGTTTACCGCGGTCTGGGTGAAATGCAGTCGCTGGCCCAGGGCGTCGGCGACCTCAAAAAGGTCCTCAGCAATGTGAAAACTCGTGGAATTCTGGGGGAAGTGCAGCTTGGCGCTATCCTGGAGGACATTCTCACTCCGGAGCAGTACTGCAAAAATGTGGCAACGGTTCCCGGCAGCCGCAATGTGGTGGAATACGCTGTCAAACTTCCTGCGGAGGATGGCAGCTTTATTTGGCTTCCCATCGATGCCAAATTCCCTGGGGATAGCTACGCTGCCCTCCGGGACGCCTATGATTCCGGTGACCAGGCGGCGATTCAAGCGGCGGTGCGGCAGCTGCTGCTTACCGTCCGGATGGAAGCCAAGGATATCCGCGAAAAGTACCTTTGCCCGCCCGAGACCACCGAATTCGGCATCCTTTTTTTGCCATTTGAGGGGCTGTATGCCGAGGTGGTCAGCCGGGGTATGGTGGAGGTTTTGCAGCGGGAGTACCGGGTCAATATTGCGGGGCCCAGCACTATGGCAGCTCTGCTCAATTCTCTGCAAATGAGCTTCCGGACCATTGCCATCCAGCGGCGCAGCGGGGAAGTTTGGAATATCCTGGGCGCCGTTAAGACCGAGTTTGATAAATTTGCTGATGCCCTGACCATGACCCAAACCCGGCTGGAGCAGGCCAGCAGCGAGCTGGATAAACTGGTTGGCGTCAGGACTCGGCAGATCCAGCGGAAGCTGCGGGGGGTGGCCAGTTTGCCGGAGGAGCAGTCTGCCGCCCTGTTCCCGGAGGAGCAGCTGCCTCCGATGGAGGACGAGCTGGAAGTCTGAATTTGTTGGATATGGAATGCCCTTGTAAATTAGGCCAATTGCCGCAAAGTAGAGCCCTGTCCGGCCGGAGAGGGCTTTTTGGGTGACTCTGCAATCATGGGCTCAATTGATGGTTGAATCTGCCCCACTCAACCAGCTGTTGCTGGCATTTGCGGCGGGACAGCGTTATGCTGATTTCGTCGGGCAGTCGACTGCGGGCAGCGTCCCGGAATGCCGCTTGTGACCATAAAAATCAAGAAATCTTAAACATCTTCGGGTGGATTTTTTAGCCGGAATGTGCGATACTGGGAGGAGAGATTTACCGCATAGCGAGGAGGGGCCAAATGTTCAAAATACTCATTGTGGAGGACGACCGCGGCATTGCCGAGGGCATCCAGAGCCTGCTGGAGCAATGGGGGATGGAGGCGCGGCAGGTGCAGGATTTCCGCAACATCACCGGGGAGTTCGAGACCTATCAGCCTCATCTCATCCTACTGGATATCAAGCTGCCCAGCTACGACGGCTACTATTGGTGCGGCCAGCTGCGGCAGAGGACTGCGGCGCCCATCATTTTCATCTCCTCGGCGGCTGACAACATGAACATCGTGATGGCGATGAACATGGGCGGCGATGATTTCATCGCCAAGCCCTTTGACGGCAGTGTGCTGGTGGCCAAGGTGCAGGCCATGCTACGGCGCAGCTACCGGCTGGAGACTGTCCTGCCGGCGCCGGAGTGCCGGGGAGCGGTGCTGAATACTGCCGACCAGACCCTGCAGTATGAGGGAAAAGCCATCGACCTGACCAAAAATGAATACCGCATCCTGCTGTGCCTGATGGAACGCAAGGGTCAGGTAGTGAGCCGCGAGCTGCTGATGCAGCGGCTGTGGGAGACCGACAGCTTTGTGGATGAAAACACGCTGACCGTGAATGTGAACCGCCTGCGCAAAAAGCTGGAGGCTGCTGGGCTTTCCGAGTTTATCCGCACCCGCTTTGGCGTGGGGTACCTGGTGGAATGAAAGACAAGGCAGGCGGCGCGACGGAGCGGGCGAGGGGTGACCGGTTTGGCACAAACGGCGCCCCGAGACAAAGCGGAGGCGTGCCGCCGGAATGCAGGGACGGGAAAAAGTGCTTGCAATCGAACCTTCGGTATGCTATACTCTTTTCGATGCCAAATATGAAAGAAAGGAGCTGCTGAAATGTACTTTTTGCACAACAACAAGATGAACAAGTTCCGCACTGGAATCAACCGAATACCTGCACAGCAGCTCTCTCTGTAAGTCCGCCTGAACCAAGGTGCTATTTCGCTCGCCGGGAGTTTCTGTTGCTCCCGGCCTTTTTGCGCCTTTTTTCAAGATCGGGGGAGAGAGCGGAATCCATAAACTGACGGAGAAATTATGAAACGAATTTTGCCATATCTTAAGCCCTACCGAGGGAAAATGCTGCTGGGCATGCTGCTGATTGCCGTTTCCAGCGTCTGTTCGCTGCTGCTGCCCACCATCATAAGTGATATCCTGGACGGCGGCATCTACACCTCCGATTGGGACTATATCCTGCGTTGCTGCGGCAGAATGCTGCTGGTCACGCTGCTCTCGCTGGGGGCGGTGGCGGCCGGTACCTGGTGCCGCACCCAAGTTGTTTCCGGCTTTTGCGCCGACCTGCGCGCGGCGGTTTTTGGCCGGGTGAATGCCCTGACCTTTGAAGAGGTCAGCCGCATCGGCACCTCGGCGCTGCTTACCCGTTCCACCCACGATGTGGGGACGCTGGCCTGGGTGGCCGATATGCTTTCCAGCAACATCATCACCATTCCGGTGCTGTTTTTCGGCGGGGTGGTGCTGGCCTTTTCCAAGGACAGCACGCTGGCGCTCATTATCCTGGTGGCTATGCCCATCATTACGCTGCTGGTGCTGGCTATTGGCCGCAGGGTGGAGCCACTGTGGAAAATCAGCGACCAGTTCTGCGATAAGCAGAACAATCTGGTGCGGGAGCGGCTGCACGGCATCCGCGTTATCCGGGCCTTTAACAGGGAGGAGCAGGAACAGGGCCGCATAGCTGAGGCCACCCGTGTGATGGCCGAGCATATCATTGAAGCGAATACAAAGATGGGCCTGGTGGCGCCCATTGCCATCGCCTTGATGAACCTGGTGGCGGTCGCGATCCTGTACTTTGGCGGCAGCCGGATGCAAAGCGGGATTTCCGCCGCTTCCGGCGGCGATATCTTTGCCATGGTGCAGTATGTGGCTCTGGTAATGAACGGTATCGTTATGGCGGCCTTTGCCCTGGTGATGTACCCCCATGCCAAGGTGGCCGCGGGCCGCATCGGTGAAGTGATGGACGCCAACATGATGACCGAGACCGCCGAGGAGGATGACAATATCACCTTTGCCGGGGACATCCGCATGGAGAATGTGACCTTTCGGTATGAGGGTGCTGACGCCGCGGCGGTAAGCGATGTTTCGCTGCATATCGCCGCGGGACAGAAGGTAGCTATCATCGGCGGGACCGGCAGCGGTAAATCCACGCTGGTGCAGCTGCTGATGGCCTTCCGGCTGCCCACCGAGGGGAAGATCTACTTTGACGGGCGTGATGCCGCCACCCTAAGCCGCCGTACCATCCGGCACAATATCAGCTGTGTATTGCAGCGCGCAGGCATTTACAGCGGCACCATCCGGGAAAATATCGCCATGGGGCGCCCCGGCGCTTCCGAGGAGGAACTGATGGAAGCCGCGGCTGTGGCCCAGATGGCGGATTACATCAAAGCGCAGCCGGAGGGGCTGGACCACCGGCTGGAGCAGGCCGGCAAGAACCTTTCCGGCGGGCAGAAGCAGCGGGTGAGTATTGCCCGGGCTGTGCTGAAAAACGCGCCGATCTATCTCTTTGACGACAGCTTTTCGGCGCTGGACTTTATGACCGAGGCGAACCTGCGGCGGGCGCTGGCCGAAAAGGCGGCCGGGAGGACTCAGATCGTGGTGACGCAGCGAGTGACCAGCGCCATGAGCAGCGACCAGATCTTTGTAATGGACGGCGGGCGGCTGGTGGATAGCGGCACCCACCGGGAGCTGCTGGAGCGCTGCAAGGTATACCGGGAGATTTATCTTTCCCAGACGGGAGGTGAGCGCCGATGAACCGCAAAAAGAAACCGACTGAGGAAGTAAAAATGAGCACCTGGGAGGTATTCCGCCGACTGGTGCGGGACGCCCGGCCCATTTACGGCTGGCTGCTGCTGGGCGCCCTGCTGGGTGGTATAGTGGTGGCGTGTACCGTCATCGCCCCGAAGCTCCTGGGTCAGGGCGTCCAGCTGCTGTACGATGCATGGGCCGGAGAACGGCCCAAAGCCGGTCTGACCGAAGCGCTGCTGCCGATCTGCGGAGCACTGGCGGGGGTGTACCTGCTGAAGAGTATCGTGGACACCGGAAAGATGGTCCTGATGAACAATGTGGTGAGTAAGTACTATACCTGCACACTGCGCATCAAGCTTTCGGATAAACTATCCCGGCTGCCCATCAGCTTTATTGATAAGACCCCGGCAGGACAGATCATTGACCGTATTCAAGAGGATGTTTCCAATATGGGCGGCAGTATCCACAACATTGTGGATGTGACAGTAATGGGCTTTATGCAGATCGTGGTCATCGCTGTGATGATGCTGCGGGAAAACTGGCGGATGGGACTGGCGGTCCTGCTGCTGATGCCGCTATCCATCGTGATTTCTTCCCGGATTTCCGCCGCCTGCGGCACCTATTTCCGCCGCATGTTTGAGGAGAGCGGCAAGATGTACTCCATTGTGGAGGAAAGCTACGCCAGCTACCAGACCACGAAGGCATATAACTACGAGGAGACCACCATTGCGGCGCACGCCGCGGCGAACAAGCGGCAGAAGGACGCCGAGGCAAAGGCAATCTTTCTGCAGGGACTGATCACACCGTGCATTACCGCTGCCAATGCATTGGCGTATATTCTGGTCGCTCTCATCGGCGGCTACCTAACAGTACAGGGAGCCCTGGGTGTGGGTGCCGTGGTAACGGTGCTGCTGTACTCCCGGCAGTTTTCCGCGCCGCTGGAGCAGATCGCCGAGGTGCTGGGGTCTATCCAGCGCATCTGCGCCGCCGCCCGACGGGTGTATGAGATGCAGGACGCCCCGGAGGAGGAGCCCATCGAGGGGCACCTGCCGGAGGAAATAAAGGGCGATGTGGATTTTGAAAATGTGAATTTCAGCTACGATCCAGAAACGCCGCTGATTCGGGACTTCACTGTGAAGGTAAAGCATGGGCAGAAGGTGGCCATTGTAGGGCCCACCGGCGCGGGCAAGACCACGCTGGTGAACCTGCTGATGCGGTTCTATGATATCCAAAGCGGGAAGATCACGATAGACGGCCATGATATAGCCGCTGTGAGCCGTGAGGATGTGCGGGGGCTGTTCGGTATGGTGCTGCAGGATACCTGGCTGTTTGGCGGGACTGTGGCCGATAATGTGGCCTACGGCAAGCCGGAGGCGACCCGCGAGGAGATTGTCACCGCCTGCGATGAGGCCTACTGTGATCATTTTATCCGCACGCTGCCGCAGGGCTACGACACTGTGGTGAGCGAGGATTCCATCAATATTTCCGGCGGGCAGAAGCAGCTCCCTGACCATCGCGCGGGCGCTGCTGGCCAACCGGCGGCTGCTCATCCTGGACGAGGCGACCTCCAATGTGGATACCCGTACCGAGATATTGCTGCAAAAGGCGATGGATAAGCTGATGAGGGGACGCACCTGCTTTGTCATCGCGCATCGGCTCTCCACCATAGTGGATGCCGATCTGATCCTGGTCATCAATGACGGACAGATTGTGGAGGCCGGTACCCATGAGGGCCTGCTGGAGAAGCAGGGCTTCTACTATCGGCTGTATACCAGTCAGTACGCGGTATAAGCCGTATAAAAAAAGAAAAGGCCGGCAGCGAGCTCCGCGGGACAGGGAGCGAACTGCCGGTGTTTTTCGGCTTTTACAGGGCCTGGATAAAGGCGCGTGCCCTTTGCAGGTCATCCGCATCCGGGTGGCCCTTGGCCATGCCGCTGATGAGCTTAAACGGGCCAAAGGTATCATAACCGCGGCAGGAGAAGGTGCCAAGAATGGGGCAATTTTTGGCCTTTACTGCTTCGGTGATGGCGGCATAATACTTTTCGGGGCAGGCAGTGGAGCCATGGGTACAGACGAAAAAGGTTTCTTTGCCCTCGGGCAGGTACTGGGCGGCGTAATGGACCACGGTATCATGGAATTTGGAGTAATAGATGCCGGAGGCGAAGCCGATGCGGTCGTACTGCGGCAGGCGGGCGGCCATGCGGCTGGTGACATCGATGAGATTGATCTCGGCGGCTTCAGCCATGGCCTCCAGGACCTTGAGGGTATTGCCGTGGTGGCGGGAATAATAACAGATGGCGGTTTTCATGTGGGAGCCTCCTTGGGGAAAGTGATAAAGTGGTGCAGGAGCAGGGGACAGGCGGCGAGCAAAACGCCCACATGGCCAGGAACGCCCGCAGGCAGGCTGGCGCCCGACGCAAGGCGGGCTGGCGCCTGTCAAGGGCAGTGACGCCGCCATGCGGGTGCTTTTGGCGGCCGCCGTACAGCATGATTATAGACCTTTTGCGAATGGGGAGCAAGTGTTGCTTTTTGGCGGAAAAACCGCTATGATAAAGGGAGATTTTTAGCGAGTGGGAGAGATACTATGACAGCAAGAGAATATCCGGTATTTACCGTTACCCCTAAGGCGGAGCGCAGCCTGCGGGCCGGCCACCCCTGGGTATATGGGGAGGAAGTGACCGCCGTGGAGGGCGCTTACCAAAATGGTGATATGGTGGATGTGGTGAGTAATAAAGGGCGGTACCTGGGCACCGGCTGGGTGAATGATCACTCCCAAAATCAGGGTGCGGATCATCAGCCGCAATGCCAATGATACCTTTGATGAGGCGTTTTTCCGGCGGAGGGTGTGCTATGCGCTGAATTACCGTAAAACGGTGATGGGCCCGGTGGATTACCGCTGCTGCCGCCTTATTTTTGGTGAGGCGGATCAGTTCCCGGGGCTGACGGTGGATCGCTTTGAAAACATATTGGTGACGCAGGTGCTTTCCCTGGGCATGGAGCGCCGCAAAGACTGGGTGTACCGGGCGCTGGTGGAACTGCTGCGGGAGGACGGCGAGCAGATTGATGCGATCTACGAGCGGAACGATGTGACCATAAGAACGCTGGAGGGGCTGGAGCAAGGAAAGGGCTTCTACCAGATGGAGGGGCTGAGAACCGACCTGAGCGGGCATGTGACCATTACCGAAAACGGGATAAAATATGATGTGGACTACATCGAGGGGCAAAAGACCGGTTTTTTTCTGGACCAAAAGTACAACCGGCAGGCGGCGGCCAAGCTGGCCCGCGGACGCCGGGTGCTGGATTGCTTTACGCATACCGGGGCTTTTGCGCTGAATGCGGCAGCGGCGGGGGCGGAGCATGTGACGGCGGTAGATGTTTCGGCCTTTGCACTGGAGTTGGCCGCCGAAAACGGAAAGCGCAATGGACTGACCAATCTGGACTATAAGTGCGCCGATGTTTTTGACCTGCTGACCGAGATGGCCAAAGAGAAAAAGTGCGACTATGACTATATTATTCTGGACCCGCCTGCCTTTACCAAGAGCCGCGCGACCGCCAAAAACGCCTATCACGGCTATAAGGAGATCAATAGGAAGGCGATGCGGCTGCTGCCCCGCGGCGGGTATTTGGCGACCTGCTCCTGCTCCCATTTTATGACCGATGAGATGTTCCGTAAGATGCTGCGGGAGGCAGCGCTGGATGCCGGTGTGACGCTGCGGCAGATCGAGGCGCGGCAGCAGGCTCCGGATCATCCCATTTTGCCGGAGGTTCCGGAGACCGACTATCTGAAATTTTACCTTTTGCAGGTGGTGTAAGAGCAAATAAAAACCTTCAACAAAGGAATTTGAACAGCAACCTCCCAAAAGGGCAACAATATGTCCGATGAAAAGCTCGCAGCGCCTAGGTGCTGTAACACCCGCAGATTTCTGCATCGAGGCTTTTGAACCTCATGCAGAAATCTGCTTTTTTATATAATGAAGGGACGGCTGCAAATAATTGCAACCGTCCCATACCTATATTACTCGTTATTGCAGCAAAATCCTGAAGCCAAAATGGAAAGATGACTGGCCATTCTGTTTTCCAGGTCAGTAAAGTTATTTGTTGCAAAACAATATAGAATATACCCGCGGCAGGTGATTAGCAACATATCTGCCATTACTAAAAGCGAACAATCTAATGAAAAGGTTGAACCTAAATTCAATTTTGGTTGTAGGTAACGGATCTTATGTGGCGACTAACGAGTACGGATTTTATAGATACTTTGTAGATAACAGGGTCTATTACCATAGACAAGCGTTAGTGATAGTTGCCGATGAAACCCCGACGGTATGTTGCGGTAGCCTAACACATTTGAAGGCGTTGAACGAGAGAGGTTTTTGGGATGTGAGGATGGTAGGAGATAGATTGGCCGAGGGGTTGGTAGATATTTTAGGTAGTAGAGGTATTACCAATGGCCGAATTGGCTATTGCCCGGAAACACTTCCCGCTTCATGGTTTGATTGTATTCATAGTGCATATCCAGAGCTTGAATGGGTGGATTGTACGATGGATCTTTATGAAATCCGCAAGAAACGCAGTAGGGAAGAATGTCGATTGGTTGAGAAATGTGCTGAGTTGGCACTAAGCGGATATGAAGCTCTATGTGCAGCGGTGCAGAATAATGTAACCGAAAGCAAACTGGTGTCTGAGTTGGACTATGCCATGAAAAAGCAAGGTGCAGAGGAAACCCTTACAACTCTAAACTGCGGTTTTTTGAACGATGCAAACGGCATGGGCCTGTTGCATAGTGCTGCGAATTCTCAAAAGGCAGTAAAGTATGGTGACTGCATAGCAGCAGCTATCACACCTCGATATAATGGATATTGGGTTCAAATGCTGCGCACTTTATGTGTAGGGAAAGAAAACCAAACGGCGGTAGCGATGCATGAGGCAGTGGCCGGGGTGGATAAGCGCAGCGGCTAAGCTCCTAATACCTGGGAACAAGGTAAGCACTGTTGCCCAAAAAATCGAAGAAGAAGCTAGGGCAGCAGGATACACTATTGGGGGCATTCAAGGGTACATTTGCGGGTGGATCTACGGGAACAACCGATTTCTGCAGAAAATGAGACAAAACTGACCAAAGATATGACGGTAATACTTAGCCCAATTATATTGAAAGATGGAAATGACTGCGGTTTTTGCTGGGGGGATACCTATTTGGTGACTGTAGAAGGAGGACGATGCTTGACAGAGGACGGCAAGAGCCTAAAAATAATTAAAAGTGTGGAGGGGTAGGCCAGATGTTCAGCGATGGGGAAAAGAAAAGAAGGGTTGAAGCAGTAAGAGGTCTGATGCAGGACGAAAAGCTAGATGTGTTGTTGACGATAGGAAATGGATGCGTTGGAACCAATGCGTATGGTTGTTTCCGCTTTTTAACGGCTGCCAATGTGTATTACGGGCTGCAGTCTGCATTGTTTTTTCCATGTTCCAACCCCGTTGGTATTGTAGACTCAGAGATATCTTGCGGGGAATTGAAAAATGCTGGAATCGTGACTGAATGCAGGATAAGCACAACTCCCATTCAAGCGATTATAGATGTGCTGAAAGAAAGTGAAATAACAAGCGGTCGCTTGGGCACCAGCTTGGACATTCTGCCGCAATCATGGCGTATGGCGCTGGAAAGAGAAATGCCCGGATTAGTACTGTGTGATGTATCGGAACCGCTATTTCGTATCCGAAATCACCACAGCCCAGAGGAGGTTGCTTTAATTCGTCAATGCGGCAAATTGGCTGATGCGGGCTATGCAGAAGTACTGAAAAATGTTAAGCCAGGCATGACGGAGCAGCAGGTGGCGGCAGAGCTGGAACATGCAACGCAGGGAATGGGGGCAGACTACAACTTTACCCTTATTTCTACAGGGAGGTTTTCACTGGAGGATAATCAACTTCCATGTATTCGCGCTGCGACTATGTTTGATTGTGTTGTAGCTCATGGCGATTGTATATCGATGGAGATTACTCCGCGGTATAATGGCTATTGGACACAGCTGGTGTGTACCATATCGGTTGGAGAGCCGAATGAGGATTTTATTAAGATGCATGAGGTTTCCTGTCGCATTATCAAAGGTGCATTGGAAGAACTAAAGCCTGGGAACCGTATCGGTAATATTGCTATACTGCCTGTATGCACGTGGATTTAGCAAGAAGTTTAAAATGATTACCTCCCCTAAGCCTACTGGTAAGGAACTGTGGAAGGCTTTTGTAGATGCGATTTGGGCGTTGTTGATGCCTGTCATAATTCTAGGCGGCATTTATGGCGGTTATTTCACTCCAACCGAGGCTGCGGCGGTAGCAGTGGTTTACGGTTTAATCATCGGACTATTTGTTTACAGGGAGCTAAAGTGGAAAGACATACCCAAAACATTTGTTAATGCTGCTCGCACATCTGCTGCGGTTATGATGATAATTGTGACAGCTGCGACCTTTGCCATCGTACTTACCCGCAATAATATTCCGACTCTTATTGGCAACTGGATCATCGGTATTGCCAAGACACCGCTTATGTTCTATGGCCTGTTCAGCATCTTTATGTTTTTCCTGGGGATGTTCATGTCGGTTTCTCCAGCTCTGGTTATTCTTACCCCCATTTTGGCACCGGCTGCAACGGCCATCGGCATTGATCCGGTCCACTTTGGCGTAGTATTTGTTGTTTGGATGTGCATTGGTACCATTACGCCGCCTTTTGGCTCAGATCTATTCATAGCCTGCGGTGTTGCCAAAATAAGCGCTGCATCAGCTTTTAAAAGGATTTGGCCATTCGTTATTATTTATGTTGCGGCGGTGGTACTTATCATGGTTTTCCCAGATTTGGTTACTTTCCTGCCAAAGTTGTTGAAATTGATGTAAGATTTTGAAGTGACCCCAAAAAGTTGGATAAAATATTTTAGTAAAAATTGTTCAAGCAACCGAAAGGGCTTGCTGTCTGTGAATCGCAGGCAGCAAGCCCTTCAGTTGTGTGCTCGATATGTGTAATAGAGACAAAGCAACAATCGCATTTTTTGCCTGTAGTAAAAATGAACAGTATTGTGTCGAATTAAATCGCTTATTTTGTGTCTTTCTATGCTATAATCTAATTGCAAGCTATTTGCAAGCTATGCTGTGGACGTCCGGCATAGGAAATGGAGTCAATTTGTAGGAGGTTAAAAATGACAAAACAAAGAAAGATCAATTCGACCTACGCAATTGTCATGGTCATTGGCTTGGCATTTATGCTCTTATTTGGCTATCTGGTCAAGCCATTCAGTACAGTTACCGTAACTGGTGTAAAGATGCTGGGTGTTCTGATTGGTCTAATCATTATCACCTGCTTTAACGGTGACTTGCTCAGCGGTTCGCTGATGGCGCTACTTGCCACTCTGTTCCATGGGTATTATGACATTTCCGGTTTGTTGAGCGAATGGCTGGGCTCCGTCTTTACTGTTCAGCTGGTATTCTGCGGTGCCCTGTGTCTGGCTTTGCGAGATTCGGGTGCAATGAATGTTTTGGCTAAAAAGTTGCTGAGCAGCAAGCTTTGCCATGGTCGTCCTGTTATGACGATGGTAATGCTGTTCCTTGCCACCTATGTCGCTGCAGCCTTTATTGGTGGCCCTCCCGTCTACATTTTGTTCTTCGGACTGGTAGAATCCATTCGTGATGTTTGCGGCTACGATAAAGACGATCCCTTTGTAAAGTGGACTCTGCTTGGTGTTTACATTGCTGCCACCGGTATCTTCTTCTTTGCATTCAAGACCCCGCAGGTTATGACCATCGCTTTGATCAACTCTGCAATGGAGCCCTTCGGCCGCACATTTAATGAAGGCACCTGGATGCTTTGCATGTTCTCCATCACCATGATCTATTTGATTGTTTACACGATTCTGATGAAGACAGTGTATAGGGTCAACATGGAGCCATTGAAGTCTTTGGATTTTAATGAAATAGAGGCCATGCGCAATACCCCTGATCATTTCAACCGTGATCAGATTATAAGCCTTGCCATGATTATCATTCCGGTAATTTATATTCTTATCGGAACCGTTTATCCGAAGGAAGCGCCCGGACGTTATTTCTTTACTTTCATGGGCAACTCCTGGATTTGGGTACTTATGTGTGCAATCGGCGCCTTGATCCGCCGCAAGGACAGCAAGCAGTCCATTGTTCCTATTAATAAATGCCTCTCGGAAGCATCCATGTGGACAATGATCTCTCTGGTCGGTGCGCTGGTCATGCTGGGCAAGGTCACCTCCGACGCAAATCTTGGTATCCGTCAGTGGTTGGTTGAGGTTCTCAGCCCTCTGTTCGGCGGTGCTAACATTTGGGTTTTGATGGCCATTGTAATCCTGTTCTCTACCCTTGTTACTCAGATTGCTAACGGTCTTGTACTTACCATGGCAGTTTGTCCGGTTGTTACGCCGTTTGTCTGCAATCTGGCTGCAACCACCGGAATCAACCCCGACATTATCCTGATTATATCGAATATCTGCTCCGGTTATGCCTTCTGGACCGTTGCTGCTTCCACCAACGCAGCCTTTATTCTTGGCCGCCCCGAGATTACCCCGAAGTTTGTTTGGACAAAGGGCGTTCAAACGACATTCCTGTTCATGGTCATCTGCTACATCTGCGGTATGGCATTTACCTACATTCTGTAATTATTATAGCTCAACATAGCTCGATGGAGTGGGTCGATAAGGTATTGGCCCACTCCAGCTAAAAAAAGACCCTCTTTATTGAAAGGAAACCTTATATGAGCGAAAAAGAAAAAACTGTATTTGAAGGTGAGAGAGAAATTCCGGTTTATACCGAATGTGATCTTCTTGTTGTCGGCGGCGGTGCAGCTGGCCATTCTGCCGCAGTAGCGGCAGCCCGTGCAGGCTGTAAAAACATTGTCCTTATGGAACGCTACGGCTACATGGGCGGTGATGTTACCGGCGGCTATGTTATTATGGTTCCTCGCCTTTCTTTCTATAACAAACAGTATGTCCGTGGGCTTCAGGAGGAATGGTTCACCCGTATGGAAAGCATTCCGGGTGCTGTTCTTGGACCCTCCGGCGATGAGATCGGTTGTGAGGATCCGGTCCTTGTCAATGCATGGAAGAACATTCACGATTGCTTTAGTACCAATGCGAAGCTGCCAGAACGGCTGGTTCGATCTGTGTATTTTGAGCCAAACCAGTTGAAAATCGAAATGGACAAGATGCTGCTGGAGCACAAGGATTCCATCCATGTGATGTGCCATTCTTGGGGGACTCGTCCTATTATGGATGGCGACACCATCAAGGGCGTGTATTTTGAAAGTAAGGAGGGCCGCAAGGCTGTACTGGCGAAGATCGTGATCGACGCCACCGGAGACGGCGATATTTTCCGCCAGACCGGTTGTCCTTACTTCGGATTGGCAGATAAGCTGACCCGCTGTGCCACTACTGCGCTGGTTTGGCGTATCGGCGGTTGCAATTGGGATCTTTTCTGCGAATGGAAAAAAACCAATCATGCTGCCGCGGCTGCTTTGCATGAGGGCTTCTCCAAAGTCTGCGGGTTCCGTGCGGCGCCGCTGCCCGGTCCTACCAATGATGTGTGCTGGATCAACAACTGGCACCCTGAACGTGACTGTTCAAACCTGAAGGATGCGACCGAGACTGAAATGGAGACCCGTGATACCATGCGCAATGCGTTGGAGTATCTGCGTAAGGCTTGTCCCGTTGCATTCCGCAACGCGTTCCTTTATGATATTGCGCCTCAGTTGGGCACCCGTTGCTCCTATCGTCTGGACGGCGAATATGTCATTACCCCGAATGATTTTGCATTCCCGCAGGAGCACGAGGATGTTATTGCATGGCACTCCACCATCAGCTTTATCAATGATAACTGCCCCATCGAGATTCCTTACCGTGCGATTCTGCCCAAAAAGACCGAGAATCTGCTTTGCCCCGGACGCCATATCTCTGCTGATGAAATTGGGATCGACTATGTCAATTTGATTCCGCAGTGTGTCGGCACCGGACAAGCCGCAGGTGTAGCTGCTGCCGTTGCCATTGCAGATGGAACCACTGCGCATAAGGTCAACATCAAGAAGGTTCAGGATATTTTGGCACGCGATCAAGATGTCCCGCTGCCCCGCAACCCATATACGGATCCTTCCTACATGCAGAATGTTGTTGATCATGAATACGGTCTTTATACCCAGCTTGCCAAAAATGCCCGTGAAAAAGCAGGGTATCTCTCCGGAGTGCGCCAATTTGGTGCGAATCAGGGAGAAATCGTTGATTCCGACAGCAAGAGCATTAAGGGTGGCGGCGATGCGCAGCTCAATCCTAATTTGATCAAGGCTACACCGCAGCACTGATTGCACGCATCTTCGTTTGCGATTTGTAGCAGTGGATGGTCGATTGTATCATTTTTATAGAAGATTTCACATGAAATGAGGTGTCATCATGACTGACCATGACGAAAAAAAGCCCAAGGAGCCGACTTCAAAAGGTGTTTCTGACGGCGGAACGCCGGGTCTTTCTGCTGAAGACTTCTATGAAATACTACACCTGCCAGCTTGCAAGACAAAGGGCTACTGCGATAATTGTGGCAGATGTGAACGATGACCCAATAGAATACAATAGGGAAAAGCCTACGGCTGATGCATGGGCTTTTCCCTATTAGTATATTCGGTACCACTATTTAATCAAATCTACTGAAGGTAAAGTATATATGTTTGTTTTTACAAAAAAAGGGGTTCTTTCACCATTACAGTCGATCTCACTGCTTGCGATCTTTTTTACATCAATGGGGGTTGCGACGGTTTCTCCTGCGATGGCTAAACTGGCTGCACAATTTCCGTCAAATAATTATGCGCTGATTTCTACGCTACCTACATTGTTTATCGTTCCGACTACCCTGTGGGCAGGCGCCGTTGCCGGCAAAAAGATTCGTTATAGGACGATCTCTCTTGTAGGGATCCTTCTGTTTTTGATAGGCGGTATCGCACCTTTCTTTTTAACTGAAAGCTTTACTGTATTGTTGATCTGCCGTGCCGTTTTTGGCATTGGAGTAGGTCTGCGTGCCTCATTGGGAAATGCGCTTGTTATGCAGTACTATACCGGAAAAGAACAAGCCGATATGCTGGGTTATGGTAATCTTATCAGTAATTTCGGGGGAGTTCTTTTACAGATGGTGGCTGGCTCGTTGGCAGAGTATGGATGGAACTATACTTTTTTAGCGCATCTACTCGGTTTATTCAGCCTGCTTCTTTTGGTGTTCCAACCAGAGCCGGAAGAAAGCTGCTGTGCTCCGACAGCAACAGCAGAGGTACCAAACGGTTATCGGCATTCACTACTTAAATCGGCAGGATTTGATCATCGAGGCAGGATCGCAACCGCCCTTACTGCTTTTCTGCTATTTCTGCAGCAGCTGGTTAGTTATCCTATCCTGATGAATATCTCATTGTTGTTTGAACATCGCCATGCCGGAGGCGCCACCGTGGCAGCGACAGCACTTTCTCTTTATAGTGCCAGTGGTTGTCTCATTGGGTTTTTCTTTGGAAAGATTTTTTATAAGCTAAAACGGCTTACTCTTGTATTTGGATACTTTATTGCCGCTGCAGGTGCTGGTATATTAGGCTTTGCAAAACAGACGGAAATTCTAATGATTGGATCTGCTATAATGGGAATGACCTCCGTTTTGTTGATCACATCAGCTTATGCCATATTGGGAATGTATATTTCGCCCAACCAATCTTCTCTTGCGATCGCAATTGCAACAGGCGTAAGCAATTTAGGCGGGTTTGCATCGGCTTATTATTTAAATATGCTGGGAATTATAACGGGGGAAAAGTTGTTTACACCGATCTATGTCCTGATGGGGGTATATACACTGTTGGCTACTGCCTTTATGGTGTATGATCCTCTCCGGAAAAACAGTTGATACTTGCGCCTGCTTCCATATTAATGCTATAATTTAAATGCGATATTGTATTTGCATTTCATCGTTAATCACCCGCAGAAGATTATCAAGAGTTTAGGAGTTGATGACAGTGACCCTCAAACAGATTGAATTTTACGAAGCGGTATGTCAAGCAGGAAATGTGACTGCTGCTGCCCAGCAATTATATGTTTCCCGATCGGTAATTTCGCGAGCGATACAAGAACTGGAAGATGAATTGGACATTCAGTTGTTTGTGCGTGGGCGAAATGGTATGGAGCTGACCGAATATGGAAAGACTCTCCGTAACTTGCTTTCGCAATTTAAGGGGTTTTATTCGGCGCTATTGGCACAAATCAGCAGCCTCAAGGAAACAGGAGAAAACCATTCCTTAACGGTGGGTCTTGCAATTTCCTGCTGGAATGTTTTCCCGCTGGAGATATATGAAGCGCTCAAGAAAAGGCACCCACACATTAAACTCTCTGTGCTGGAGATTTCCAGTTATGATGCAATTAAAAGGTTAAATGATGGCAGCATAGATATTGTATTGACTCCTTTAGATATTAAAGAGCGTTTTAATACAATGGAATCCATTGATATCTATCCAACAGCAAACATTTTTTGCACTTCATTAAATGATCCGCTGGCACAGCAGGATTCAGTGACTTTCCTGGATATCCGTCAGCGCCCTATTGCAGTGCTGAACAGTAAGCTGCCGGTAGATTGGCCGCTGCAGATCCGCTTGTGCACCAACACCAGCTCCCTTATTAGGGAAGCGGTGTCCAAAGGTATACTATGTGCATTACTTCCACAGGATTTTGTGAGGGACTGGGATGATGTTGCAGTACTGCCATTTAATCCGCCACAGAACTGTGCAGTAAAAGCCGTTTGGAATAAAAATCTTCCACATTCTTCGGCTCTGCAGGAATTTGTTGATTTTCTTTTGGAGTACTTCGCCGCACAGGGGATCGTTTTGCCCGAGGAAAAGATCGAAGATGATGAAATATAACCCCAATAGAAGTAAGAGAGTGGGGGCCATGGGGTAGGAATATCCTGTGGCCCTTTTAACCATATAAAATTTGTGCTTATTATCGGAAAGTGACATGCGAAATGGAGAGTGCTGAGATATTGCAGAAAGTTGACAAAAGTAGTATAATACTATATCGGCAAATAATTCTCATGGAAAGAAGATGTTACTATGACTAAAATTGATATTTTCTCCGGCTTTTTGGGCGCGGGCAAAACGACTCTCATCAAGAAGCTGATCGCTGAGGCCTATACCGGCGAGCAGCTCGTCCTCATTGAAAATGAGTTTGGCGAGATCGGCATTGACGGCGGCTTTTTGCAGGAGGCGGGCATCAACATTACCGAAATGAACAGCGGCTGCATCTGCTGCAGTCTGGTGGGCGATTTCGGCAAGGCGCTGCGGCAGGTGATGGATACCTATCACCCCGACCGTATCCTCATTGAACCCTCTGGTGTGGGCAAACTCAGCGATGTCATCCGGGCGGTGCAGAACCTGGAAATGCACGATGTGGTGCTGAACGGTTTTACCACCGTGGTGGATGCCACCAAGGCCAAGATGTATATGAGAAACTTCGGTGAGTTCTTCAATAACCAGGTGGAGCATGCCAGCGCCATTATTTTGAGCCGGACTGCCGGGATGAGCCAGGAAAAGCTGGATGCCTGTGTGGCCCTGCTGCGGGAGAAGAACCCCACCGCCACCATTGTGACGACCCCTTGGGACGAACTGGACGGCAAGCAGCTGCTGGCGGCCATGGAACGCCGGGATACCCTGGCGGCTGCTCTGGAGGAGCTGGCCGAGGAGCAGGAGCACGAGCACCATCATCATGACGACGATGAGTGTGGCTGCGGCTGCCACGACCATGACCACGAGCATGAGCATCACCACCATCACGACGAGGATGACGATGAGTGCGGCTGTGGCTGCCACGATCATGGCCATGACCACGAGCATGAGCATCACCACCATCACGATGAGGATGACGATGAGTGCGGCTGCGGCTGCCATGAACATGACCACCATCACCATCATCATCACCATGCCGATGAGGTATTTACCAGCTGGGGTAAAGAGACCGCCCACCCCTACGGGAAGCAGGAGCTGGCTGCCGCGCTGGAAGCCCTGGATACCGGCGATTACGGCCAGGTGCTGCGGGCCAAGGGCATTGTAGCCGGTACGGACGGCAAGTGGCTGCACTTTGATTATGTTCCCGGTGAGGTGGAGATCCGTAATGGCGCTGCTGGTGTCACCGGCCGTCTGTGCGTCATCGGCGCCGAGCTGAAGGAGGACGCCCTGACTTCGCTGTTCCACCTGAACTGAAAAACGGAGGACTGACGAATGGCAAAAGCTGTTGAGATCCCGGTTTACCTGTTTACCGGCTTTCTGGAGGGGGGCAAGACCCGCTTTATCCGGGAAACGCTGGAGGATAAGAAATTCAATGCCGGGGAGCACACCCTGCTGGTGCTGTGCGAGGAGGGCGAGGAGGAATACGATCTTTCTCACCCGCTGATGAAGAATGTGCATATCCTGCCCATCGAAAGCGAGGAGGAGCTGACCACCGCCAAGCTGGGCGAGTGGCAGAAGATCCACCGGGTGGACCGGGTAGTGATAGAATATAACGGTATGTGGCAGCTGCAGCGCCTGTACGAGCAGATGCCGCAGGGCTGGATGATCTACCAGGAAGTGATGATAGCGGATTACAATACCTTCCTGAGTTACAACACCAATATGCGCAGCCTGATGGTGGATAAGCTGACCAGCTGCGAGATGGTGCTGTTGAATCGGGCCCCGGTGGGCGCCGATAAAATGGAGATCCACAAGGTGGTGCGGGGCGTGAGCCGCCGGACCGAAATAGGCTATGACTATGTGGACGGCAACTTTGATTATGATGAGATAGAGGACCCGCTGCCCTTTGATATTGAGGCCCCGATCATTGAGATCGCTGATGCGGACTTTGCCGTGTGGTACCGTGACCTGACCGAAGAGATGGAAAAGTACCAGGGCAAGACGGTGCGCTTTAAGGGGCGTGTGGTGACCAAGCACCGCAGCCTGAAAAACTGCTTTGTGTGCGGGCGGCATGTGATGACCTGCTGCGTGGAGGATATCACCTTTATGGGGCTGGCCTGCACGGGATATAGCCCTGAAAAGCTGGAAAATGGCGGCTGGTATACCGTGACAGCCAATGTGAATATCCAGTACAGCACTGTGTACGGCAAGCGCGGCCCGGTGCTGGCGGTCAGCGCCTGCATCCCGGCTGAGGAACCGGAGCAGGAGGTTGCCACTTTCTATTAAGCTGAGTCTTAACGGAAAATTATCACAAATAGCGGAAGATGCCCGGAGAGATGCCACCCTCCGGGCTTTCTTTTTATTGGATAATATGGTATAATAAATAATATATAAACCCAGCGACCCCAACCCCAAAGGAGGAACCCCATGAGCCAGAAAGAACATAGACAGCCCCCAGCCTTTATCCACAGTGCGCTGCGGGATCATAACAGCCTTGCCCTGCCCTCGGTCATCCGCCGAGCCAGTGGGATCATCATTATGGGCAGACGGATGAAGTCGCTGATCTTCACCACCGATATTGCCATCATCCGCAACTGTAATGCCGATGCGGTGCTGGCGGTTTACCCCTTTACACCGCAGCAGGTCATTATGGACGCCATCATTTCCGCTTCCTCCATCCCCGTGGTGTGCGGGGTGGGCGGCGGCGTTACCGACGGCATACGCAGCGTGATGCTGGCCAAGGATGCCGAGGCGCAGGGCGCCTTTGGTGTGGTGGTGAACGCACCCATGCGCAACCAGACGGTGGAAACGATGAAAAAGGTGGTGGATATCCCCATCATCGCCACCGTGACCAGTGAAAATTATGATATCGCGGCAAGACTGGCGGCCGGTGCTTCGGTCCTGAATGTTTCCGCTGCCGAGCGTACCGCCGGGGTGGTGCGGAAGATCCGGGAGAAGTTCCCCGATGTGCCCATCATCGCTACCGGCGGCCCCACCGAAGAATCCATCCTGCGGACGATAGAGGCCGGCGCCAACGCCATCAGCTATACGCCGCCTTCCACCAAGGAGCTGTTTAGGGTCATTATGACCGGCTACCGGGAAAATGACACGGCCAAGGCGGAGCCGCTGGAGGAAGAGGATTTGTTGGAGCTGCTGTAAAACAAACCGCGAAAGTGGGGAGGAGAAGAAACATGAGAAAACTGCTGAAAGCGCTTTTGATTCTGCTGGCGGTGCTGCTGGCGGTGGTCATTATCTATGTGGGATATGTGATGCTGAGCTATGACCGCATCCCCGATAATCAGGTGCTAGAGATCCGCAATCCCCAGGAGACTGACCTGGTGGTGCGGCTGGGCGAGGAATATGCCATCGTGACGCAGAATGTCGGCTTTGGCGCCTATACCGATGATTTCACCTTCTTTATGGATGGTGGGGTGGAATCCTGGGCAAAAAGCCCCGAAAGTGTGATCGAATGCATCAATGCGGCAGCAGAGGAGGTTTCCTCCTTGGAGCCGGATTTTATCCTGTTCCAGGAGGTAGATTTTGACTCCACCCGCAGCTACCATATCGATGAGCAGGAGATCCTGCGGGTGGCTTTCCCGCAGATGGCGGAGGTGGATGCCGTCAATTACCATTCAGCGTTCCTCATGTATCCGCTGACACAGCCGCATGGCAGCTCCAACAGCAGCATGGTGACCTTCAGCAGTGTCGGCATCACCGGTGCGCTGCGGCGCAGCCTGCCCATTTCCACCGGCTTTTCCAAGTTTCTTGACCTGGACCGGTGCTATACCATCAGCCGGGTGCCCACGGAAAACGGGAAGGAGCTTGTGCTCTTTAATGTGCACCTTTCGGCCTATGGCGGCAGCGATGAAATAAGGGCCGCGCAGATGAATATGCTGTTTGGCGATATGCTGGCCGAATACCAGAAGGGCAACTATGTGGTGTGCGGCGGCGATTTCAACCATGATTTTACCGGGAACTCCACCCAGGTGCTGAATGGCGGTGAGATGACCGACTTTGGCTGGGCGCAGCCCTTCCCCGCGGAGATGCTGCCAGAGGGACTGACCCGCTGTGATAACTATACCGACGGCAAGGTGGAGCCCACCTGCCGCAACTGCGATGTCCCCTATGAGGAGGGGAACTTCACCATTATTGTGGATGGCTTCCTGGTAAGCGACAATGTGACGGTGACCTACCTGGAGAATGTGCAGACTGGGTTTACTTATTCCGACCACAACCCGGTGCTGATGCGCTTTACCCTGAATTGACGGAGGAACGAACGATGCCAACTGCGGCCCAATGGAAAAAAGCCCTGCAAAGCGGCGCCTGTGATGAGGCACTGTGCCGGCTGTATGTGAGCGATGACCCGCTGCCGCAACGGGAGCGCTGTTTGCGCCTGCTGGAGCAGTTTACCAGGCTTTATGGGGAAAGGGAAGAGGTGCGCATCTTTTCGGCACCGGGCCGCACCGAGCTGGGCGGCAACCACACCGACCACCAGCACGGCCGGGTGCTAGCTGCTGCTGTTACGCTGGACAAGCTGGCCATCGTATCTCCGCAAAAGGAGGGACCGGTGGAGATAGGCAGCAAGAGCCATCCGCTGCCCCCGCTGGACTGGCGCGACCTGACCCATTACGAAAAGGAGCGGGGCCATTCCCCCTCCATGATAAGAGGTGTCTTTGCCGGGCTGCGGCAGCAGGGGTATGCGGCCGGCGGCTTTGCCGGTGTGACCGATTCCGTTGTTCCCACCGGTTCCGGGCTGTCCTCCTCGGCGGCTTTTGAGCTGCTGCTGGGGCAAATCCAGAATGCCCTGTATAATGATGGGGCCATTCCGCCGGTGGCACTGGCGCGCATAGGCCAGTATGCCGAAAATGAGTACTTTGGTAAGCCCTGCGGCCTGATGGACCAGACCGCTTCGGCGGTGGGCAGCGCGGTTGCCATTGATTTTCTTTGCCCGAAGGCCCCTATTGTGGAGCGCCTGCCCTGCGACTTTGCCCGCTGGGGTATGACGATGTATGTGGTGAATACCGGTGGGAGCCATGCCGACCTGACTGAGGATTACACGGCCATCCCGCGGGAGATGAGAGCGGTGGCAGCGCAGTTTGGCTGCTGGGTGCTGCGGGAGGTAGACCCGGCGGAGTTTTACGCGGGGCTGCCCGGCCTGCGCGGCAAGGTGAGCGATCGAGCAATTTTGCGGGCGATGCATTTCTTTGAGGAAAACGAACGGGTGCCCCGGCTGGCGGCAGCTCTGCGGGAACCCACTGCGGAGCATTACCTGGAGGAGATGCTGGCCAGTGGGGAATCCTCGATGGAGAAGCTGCAGAACATCTACCCAGCTGACCCGAATGAACGAGGGTTGGCACTGGCACTTTCGCTATGCCGGCGGGAACTGGCCGGCTGTGGCGGCTGGCGGGTACACGGCGGCGGCTTTGCCGGTACAGTACAGGCACTGGTGCCAAGAGAGCGAGAAGCGGGCTTTCTGCGGGTAATGCGGGAGACCTTTGGCGAAGAAAGCTGTACCCATTTGACTGTTCGTGCGGTAGGTGCGTGTGAGCTGGAGTTCCCCGAATAAGAGAAAAATGAGGGCGTCCCGAAGCGGAGGATGGCTGCCCGCCCGTGACGGGTGGCGGCACGATAAAAGCGGAGGGACGCCCGTATCCTGTGAGGCAATAAAAACTTGCAGATTACAGATATCTATGCTAAAATACGCTGCTGTCTGCACAGGTACAGACCATATGATTCGGCAAAGAAAGAGATTGCCGGAAATTTTAGAAAATGAAAACTGGAGAATAATAAATGAACGCAGAGAGAAGAAATGGCGCACGGGAGCCGATCCGGCTTTCCGACCATTTCAGCTACGGCCGGCTGATCCGCTTTACCATGCCGACCATTATCATGATGATCTTTACCTCCATCTACAGCGTGGTAGATGGACTGTTTGTTTCCAATGCGGTAGGCAAAACCGAATTTGCGGCGCTCAACTTTATTTTCCCCTTTATTATGGTATTGGGCGGTGCGGGCTTCATGATCGGCACCGGCGGCACGGCACAGGTGGCGCAGCAGCTGGGGCGGGGCAATAAGGAAAAGGCGAACCGCTACTTCAGCATGATGGTGTGCTTTACCGTGCTGCTGGGGATCCTTCTGGCGGCCATCGGGATTGCGGTGATACGGCCGGTGTGTGTGCTGCTGGGTGCGACCCCCGAGATGATGGAGGGCTGTGTGCTATATGGACGCATTGTTATTGCGTTTACCCCTGCCTTTATGCTGCAAAATGTTTTCCAAAGCTTTTTAGCGGCGGCGGAAAAGCCAAAGCTGGGACTTTTTGTGACAGTCGCAGCCGGCCTGACCAATGCCGCGTTGGACGCTCTGTTTATCGTGGGCTTCCGGTGGGGGCTGGCAGGCGCGGCGCTGGCCACCGGCCTTGGACAAGTGGTGGGCGGTGTGCTGCCACTGATCTACTTCCTACGCCCGAATAACAGCCTACTGCGGCTGACAGGGAAGCCGACTTTGGAGGCAAAGCCTATTCTGAAGGCATGCGGCAACGGCTCGTCCGAGATGATGTCCAATATTGCAAGCTCGCTGGTGGGTATGCTGTATAATTTCCAGCTGCTCAAGTACATCGGGGAGGACGGAGTATCTGCCTACGGCGTGCTGATGTATGTGCAGTTCATCTTCATTGCCATTTCCATCGGATATTCCATCGGCGTATCGCCCATTGTAAGCTACCACTACGGTGCAGAGAATACGGCCGAGATGAAAAGCCTGCTTCGTAAGAGCATCACACTGACCCTAACGGTAGGTGTGGCGCTGACGGCGCTGGCAATCGCAGCGGCGGGCCCCTTTGCTTACATCTTTGTGGGCTTTGATGATAGTCTGTTTGCGCTGACAAAGCACGCGTTCCGGTTGTTCTCTTTTTCCTTTCTGCTGGCGGGCTTTAATATCTTTTGCTCCGGTTTTTTTACGGCGTTGGGCAACGGCGCTGTTTCGGCGCTTATTTCCTTTTTGCGTGTGTTGGTGTTCCAGGCATCCTCGGTTATCATTCTTCCGCTGTTTTTAGATATCGATGGTATTTGGTGGGCGATCACAGTTTCCGAGGTACTGGCGGCTATCGTTTCGGCGGTCTTTCTGCTGGCCAAGCGGCAGCGCTACCACTACTAAAGGCTGCGGCTGAAAATGTTTCACATGAAACATTCGTTCTTTTTGAAACGGATAATTACCCAAAAGAAAACCTCCGGGATCGGTGAGATCCCGGAGGTTTTATATAGGGAAGAAAAAGAAGAGAGGAGATTACTTAGTGATTTTGCTTCAGGCGCTTATCCAGCTTGACCGAAAGGTGGGTCCCGATACTTTGGAACACCTGCACGATAACGATAAGCAGGATAACAGCCAGCAGCATGACCAGATACTTGTAGCGGTAATAGCCGTAGTTAATGGCAATCTTGCCCAGACCGCCGCCGCCCACGATACCACTCATGGCGGTGTAGCCCAGGATGGTGGTGATGGCGATGGTGGCATTGGAGATGAGGGAGGGCATCGCCTCCGGGATCATGACCTTAATGATGGTCTGCATGGGGGAAGCGCCCATACTGCGGGACATTTCGATGATATTGGGATTGAGCTCTCGCAGGCTGCTTTCCACCAGGCGGGCCACAAAGGGAAAGGCAGCCACGACCAGCGGCACAATGGAGGCAACGGTACCCACCGCGGTGCCCACAACGGCCCGGGTGAAGGGGAACAGCAGGATCATAAGGATAAGGAAGGGGACGGAACGCAGCAGATTGATGATGACATTGATGGTTTTCATCAGCCAGCCGGGCAGGGGGGCCAGGCCGCCCTTTTCGCCCACAACCAGGATGACACCCAGCGGCAGACCGATGACCACGGCAAAGAACATGGCCGCAATGGTGACATACAGCGTCTCCCAGAAGGCCAGCAGGAACTGCCCCTGAACAATGGAGAGTGTTTCCTGCAGTACCTCAGCGGAAAAGAGATTATTCAGCATACTGGGTCACCTCCTGGGCGGTAATATCGCCATCCTGTGTAAGATAGCCGATGGCACGGGCCAGATTGTCGTTTTTATCTTCAATGGAAAGCAGCATGGAGCCGTAGGTGCGGCCCTCGATGCTGCGGGTGGAAGCATAGGCAATATTGGCTTCCACGCCGATCTCGGTGGCCATGCGGGCAATGATGGGCTTGCCGGTGGCATCGGCCCCATTGAACACCACACGAATGAGCCGGGAACCGGGCAGGGAACACAGCAGACTTTCCGGATTTCCCTCCGGGAAGACCAGCCGGCGGGCGGCTTCCGATTTGGGGTGGGAGAACACTGCACTAACTTCGCCCTGCTCCACCACCTGGCCTTCCTCCAAGATGGCCACATGACGGCAGGTGGATTCCACCACGCTCATCTGATGGGTGATGATAATGACGGTGATGCCAAGCTTTTGGTTGATCTCCCGGATGAGCTCCAGGATGGCATTGGTGGTCTTGGGATCGAGAGCACTGGTGGCTTCATCGCACAGCAGCACCTTGGGGTTGGTGGCCAACGCCCGCGCGATGGCGACACGCTGCTGCTGGCCGCCGGAAAGCTGGGCAGGGTAGGCCGAGGCTTTATCGCCCAGGCCCACCAGCTCCAGCAGTGACTGCGCCTTTTTGGTGGCTTCGGCCTTTTTTACACCAGCCAGTTCCAGCGGGAAGCAAACATTGCGCAGGCAGTTTTTCTGCATCAGCAGGTTGAAGCCCTGAAAGATCATGGTGATGCTTTGGCGCTCGGCTCGCAGCTCTTTTTCGGTCATTTTGGTCAAGTCCTTGCCATCAATGACCACGCTGCCGGCGGTAGGGCGTTCCAGCATATTGATGCAGCGCACTAGGGTGCTTTTGCCGGCACCGCTCATGCCGATGATTCCAAAGACATCGCCATCCGGGATGGAAAGAGAAACATCTTTGAGGGCCTCCACACTGCCATCAGTTAGGGAATAGGTCTTACACAGATTTTTGATCTCGATCATACTTTTTCAATCCCCAGTTCGTTTCAATTATTTAAGGGCATCCAGAGTGGATTGCTTGCCGCCGTAGAGGCCGAGAGGCTCCACATGGACAGAGAGAACAGAAACGATGTGAGTGCCGTTTTCGGCGTTGAAGTCATCGAGGTAAGGGGTGTGCTGGAAGTAGTTGGCCAGGACGGTGCCGTCCTCTACAACATTATTGGGGATAACATAGTCGCTGTACTCCTGGATATCCAGGGTGATGTCCTTCGCGGCCAGGATTTCCTTGGCAACAGCCAGGATCTCAGCGTGGGGAGCGGGGGAAGCGGCAACGGAGATGGTCAGACCGGCCAAAGCAGTGTAATCGAGGTCGGCATCATAGCCATCGCCGGGGTTTTCTACAACGGAGACAACGGAACCATCATACTTTTCGGTGATGTAATCGGCAACCTGCTTGCTGGAGAGGGCAGCGATGAGTGCCTTGACGAGGGGTTCATTCTCATTGCCTTCCTTTACCGCCAGAATGTTGGCATAGGCGGAGGAGGAGCCTTCCAGTGCCAGGGCATCCTTGGTGGGATTAAGGCCGGCGGAGATGGCGTAGTTGGAATTGATGACAGCATAGTCAACATCGGGCAGCAGGTTGGGCAGCTGGGCAGCCTCTACTTCGCTGAACTCAATGTTCTTGGGGTTTTCTACGATATCCAGAACGGTAGCGGTGATGCCGGCGCCATCCTTCAGCTTGATATAGCCCTGATCCTGCAGCAGCAGCAGCGCGCGTGCTTCATTGGTGGTATCATTCGGAATGGCGATCTTGAGCTTGGTTTCGGTGGTGGCATTGTTGCCGCAGGCAGCCAGGGGCAGCAGCAGGCAAACAACGAGCAGAGCGGCCAGAACAGCTTTCAAAGTCTTTTTCATGGTAAATGTCCTTTCTTTTATCTTACAAGATGTTTGGTTGTGGGTGAACGGAGCAGGGGCGGGAATAAGGTCACATTCGCCCCAGCAGGTGGTTCGCCCTTACCAGATTTCGTAATACAGGTTCATGGGTGAGGTTCCTTTCGCTAAAGATATGGGTAAAACAAAAACCGGGTGACTTTCCGATGAAGTCTCCCGGTTAAAAACAAATGATGGCCGCGCCCATGGATGGCGCGATGTTTTTAATCTGTGATGATGGAGCTATCGGAAAAAGTTGCATTGGAAAAAGTGCGCATACCGCACATGCGCATCATCATAGCCATCATCATAAAGCAGTTCTTTTTCATTGCAGCTTTCTCCTTTCCTCCGTAGTCACAGCGTTGCTATCGCTTTAATGAACTAATATTATCACCAGGCTGGGGGAAGTGTCAATAGTTTTTTTGCAACAATCGATGCAAATGAGGAAGAGAAAACTGGCAAATATGACAAGAAATGCAGAATAAGCAGGTTGCTTTGGCAGCGAGAATTTTGCAAAGCAACCGGAATGTGATATACTATGGGGGACAAAAAGGGGGAGAATGCTATGACAGAAGAAACCATGTTGATGTTGGTACCGGCGGCCGCTCTTGCCATTTTTTCAGTGGCGCTTTTATTTGCGGTGGGTTTTAGCAAAGGCGGTAAAGTGCTGGGAAAGCACAATAAAACGCTGCAAAAGATGATGGAAGAAGAGGAATGCTCTGCGGAAAAGGAGGATAGTACTTCCCCCGTGACCCAAGAGGATAAATAAAGGGAAAAGCATAGCGGTTTTTTCCTTCGCGTTAAATTAGGGCTGTGATTGGTGATTTGAAGAAGGCAAGTGTTCCCCGTTGCTCCAAAAAAGAGACGCCATATGGCGTCTCTTTTTTTGGAGCAGGCAACGGGAATCGAACCCGCCTCCGCGGCTTGGGAAGCCGCTATTCTACCGATGAACTATGCCTGCATTTATTTTTGAATGCTTATACATTTTACCGTGAAATGAGCCGGCAGTCAAGACCTTTTGCAGTAAAATATGCCGGTACCGCTTGACAAAATTTCGCAGGGGGCTATGATAGGTACATCACTACGCAAATATCGGAGGAAACCATTATGTCAATTCGGGAAGTGAAAGCATTCTTTGCCGCGCGGGGCATGGAAGATAAGGTGCTGGAGTTCGCAACCTCCAGCGCGACGGTGGAGTTGGCTGCACAGACGGTGGGCGTTATTCCTGCCCGCATTGCCAAGACGCTTTCTTTTATGACAGCGGAGGGACCGCTGCTGGTGGTAACGGCTGGGGACGCCAAAATAGATAATCACAAATACAAGGAGACCTTTAGCTGCAAAGCCAAGATGCTGACCCCGGAGGAAGCTGTGGAGCTTGTTGGCCACGCAGTGGGCGGGGTGTGCCCCTTTGCGGTAAAACCGGGGGTGAAAACCTGCCTGGATGTTTCATTGCAACGGTTTACTACGGTATTCCCGGCGTGCGGCAGCAGCAATAGTGCAATTGAACTGACCTGCGAGGAGCTGTATGAACTTTCCGAGGCGCTGGCCTGGGTGGATGTGTGCAAGGGCTGGCAAGATGCTGAATAAAAACATAAAGAGAACGACCCGTCACAGCATGTGCTGCGGCGGGCCGCTTTTTGTTATTCAACATCCAGTTCTGGGGGAACATCAATCTCATCCGAGACATATTTGCCGTTTTTCTTGCGCTGGCGTACACACTCAGTCAGCAGATATTCGATCTGCCCATTAACTGAGCGAAAGTCATCCTCTGCCCAGGCCGCAATGGCAGCGTACAGCTTGGGGGAAAGGCGCAGCGGCACCTGTTTTTTCTGGTTCTCGTTCATAATCAGTATAGGCTGCCGGAATTGACTACAGGCTGAGCATCGTGATTGCCGCACAGCACCACCAAAAGATTGCTGACCATGGCGGCTTTGCGTTCCTCATCCAATTCTATCACACCGCTTTCGGAAAGACGCGCCAACGCCATTTCCACCATGCCTACTGCGCCGTCTACGATCATCTTGCGGGCATCAATGATGGCGGACGCCTGCTGGCGCTGCAGCATGACGGCTGCGATCTCGGTAGCGTAGGCCAGGTAGGTGATGCGGGCTTCGATGATCTCAATACCGGCTTCCGCCACCCGCTGCTGGATCTCATCGCGGATGCGGGCGGCAACGCATCTCGCTGGGCCGCGCAGGCTGCCGTCATCGGCAACGCCGTCGCCGGTGGCATCTACATTGGGGGGCAACATCGTAGGGATACAGACGCACGATATTGCGCAGGGCGCTGTCGCACTGCAGGGAAAGGTATTCTTTGTAGTTATCCACATT
>VOFK01000518.1_pt1 | contig 38159 bp, 58 predicted proteins | sample 5384121 | NCBI WGS metagenome assembly VOFK01 (sample SAMN12384730, study PRJNA508395) | human gut metagenome | isolation source: healthy gut J | host: Homo sapiens | reverse complement strand
CGGCATAGACCGGCGTATTATTCGATTTGGACGGAGTTGTCGTCGATAGCGGCCCGCTACCACTATCTGGCGTGGGCGCTGCTCGTGAACTGGGCTTTGAATTCACGCCCGTGCAGGGCGAAGCGACCAAGGGTGTGACCGCATGGCGTCGCTGGAGATGCGCGCCGGGGAGGACTTGAGGGGGCGTTTTTCCGGCCCGCCGAGAAGGAGCGTCTCGCCGCCGAAAAGAATGCGTTACCTGCGTTTCGGCTTTCGCAAATGACACCCGCCGAGTGCTTCCGGCGTGGCGGCGTTTTTGACGACGCGCAGCCGCGGGGCGTGACGGTGCTCGGTTCGGCGTCGAAGAACGCGGGACGACCTCGACCGGTGCGGCCTTCGGCCGCTGTTCCGACGCCGTGGTCGACGGCAACGAGGTTTCTTGCGGGCCAAACCCGATCCCGAGGTTTTCTGAAGGGTGCCGCCGCCGTGGACGCCGCGCCTTCCGTGCGTGGCTTCGAGGACGCCGCCGCGGGTATCGAGGCCGCGGCGCGCGCCGGCATGCGCTCGGTGGGTGTCGGGGGCGGTGCGTCGCTTTCGGCCGCCACGATGCGGCTGGAAACCTTCGCGGGATTTACGTTTGAACAATTGGCGATGAAGATCGACCGGGACTGATTGCAACCCCGCGCAACGCCGCGAAAGGCTGCGGGGGGCGGTGAAACCAAAGCGATAAAGAGTATAGATTATGAACACGACGGATAAAAAAAACCGATCCCCTGGCGTCTCGTCGAGGGATCGCTTCCTCGACCCTTCGCGGGCGTTTCTTCCGAGTCGCTCTTCGCGCTGGGCAACGGCGTGATGGGCGGCCGGGCCAACTTTCGAGGAGTTACTCGGGCGAGACGCTTCGGGCAATTATATCGGCGGGGTCTATTATCCCGACAAGACCCCGCGTGGGGTGGTGGAAGAACGGCTACCCGGGTAGTATTTCGCCAAGGTCCCGAACGCCGCGTTCTGGATCGGGGTCGATGTCGCGGTCGACGGCGAGCCGCTCGACCTGGCGACCGTCGCGGAGGTGAAGAGCTTTACCGCGAGACGGACATGCGCCGCTCCGGTGCTGACGCGCCGCATGAGGGTCGTGCTGAAAAACGGCGTCGAGGTGGCCGTCGAGACAGGTTCGTTTCCTCTCGCTGGCGCGCCGCGAACTGGGCGTCGTGAAATACGCCGTCACGCCGCTCAACCGGGCGGCCCGGATCACCTTCTCGCCCTATGTCGACGCCGACGTGCGCAATGCCGACGCCAACTACGACGAAAAGTTCTGGGAGGAAGTCTCGACCGAGGCCGACGCCACGCAGAGCCGTACCAAAAAGAGCGGTTTCGAGGCGGCCTGGGCGCAGGCCGTCGAGCTGACGGCGCCGAGTGGCATTGCGAAACCCGCCCCGAAGGTCCGGGCCACCGCAGCGGTCAGCCGTGGTGGCTGCGCCGCCGTCTTATATAAATGCGGGCATCTGCTCGTCGCTCAACCACGCCCGGCGGACTTATCGCCGCGGCGCGCGCCGTCGCGACTTCGGGACAGGAGGCGGGGGCTTCGAGGCCCTGCTCGAAAGAGCAGACGGCCGCCTGGGCCGCCCGCTGGCACGGCTGCGACATCGAAATCGGGGGCGACGCCCGGGCGCAGCAGGGCATCCGCTTCTGCATCTTCATGTTGCTGCAAACCTATACCGGGGTGGACACCCGCCTGAACATCGGGCCCAAGGGCTTCACGGGCGAGAAATACGGCGGCGTAACCTACTGGGACACCGAGGCCTACTGCCTGCCGTTCTACCTGGCCACCGCCGGGCGGGCCGTCGCCCGCGAACTGCTCGTCTACCGCTACAACCAGCTCGACAAGGCCATCGAAAACGCCGCGAAGCTGGGGCTTCCGCGACGGTGCGGCGCTCTACCCGATGGTCACCGTCAACGGCGAGGAGTGCCACAACGAGTGGGAGATCACCTTCGAGGAGATCCACCGCAACGGCGCCGTCGCCTACGCGATTTTCAACTAGGCATCCGCTATACCGGCGACACGGCGTATTTGGCCGACTGCGGGCTGGAGGTGCTGCTGTCCGTGGCGCGCTTCTGGGCGCAGCGCATCACGTGGTCCGGGGCGCGGCGAAAATATGTCATGCTGGGCGTCACGGGTCCCAACGAGTACGAGAACAACGTCGACAACAACTGGTACACCTCCTATATCGCCTGCTGGTCGATGCGCTACGCCGCCGAGTCGGCGGCGTGGGTGCGTGAAAAACCGGCCTGCGGACTACGCGCGCATCTGCGCGAAGCGACGTTTCGACGAGACGGCCGAGACGGCGAAGCGGTGGCTCAAAAATCGCCGACGGCATGTACTTCGGCGAGGACCGCGAACTGGGTATCTTCCTCCAGCAGGACGGCTATCTGGACAAGGGAGCAGACGTTGGCCAAAGACCTGACCCTGCGGATCGCCCCATCAACCAGCGCTGGTCGTGGGACCGCATCCTGCGCTCGTGCTTGATCAAGCAGGCGGATGTTCTGCAAGGGCTCTATTTCTTCGGCGAGGAGTTCGACCTCGATACGCTCCGCCGCAACTTCCGCTTCTACGAGGCGCGCACGGTCCACGAATCGTCGCTCTCGCCCTGCGTCCACGCCATCCTCGCCGCGCGTATCGGCGATCTGGACAAGGCCTACGAACTCTACCTGCGCACGGCGCGCTGGACCTCGACGACTACAACCGCGAGGTCCGCGAGGGCTGCCATGTCACTTCGATGGCGGGGTTCGTGGCTCTCGGTGGTCGAGGGTTTCGGGGGCATGCGCGTCCGCGACGGCGTGCTGTCGTTCGACCCGCAGTTGCCGGCCGCCGTGGGAGTCCTCTCTCTTCAAGGTCAATTTCCGGGACCGGGTCCTGACGGTCCGGATCACCCGGGTACATGCGGTCGAGGTGGCGAACGAAGGTGCCCCCGTCGAACTTGAAATCCGCGGCGTGCGCCGGCTGATCGCGGACAAGGTAATTATGAATTGTGAATTATGAATTGTTTTTGGCCGCAGGCTGTCCTGTATGAAATGAACGTGCGCCAGCTCACGCCCGAAGGCACGCTGCGCGCGGCAACTTCAAAACTGTACCTTTCCTCAAAAGACCTCGGCGTCGATGCCGTGTGGCTCATGCCGATCTATCCGATCGGGGAGGCCGGGCGCAAAGGCTCGCTCGGCTCCTACTATTCGATCCGCGACTACTGCGCCGTGAACCCCGAGCTGGGCACGATGGCCGATTTCGACGCCTTCGTCGCCGAGGCCCACCGCCTCGGCATGCGGGTCCTGCTCGACTGGGTGGCCAACCACACGGCGCGCGACGCGCGGTGGATCGCCGAAAGCCCGCCTCGTGGTACGAACGCGACGCCGCGGGCCGTCCCGCCGTGCCGTGGGACTGGTCCGACACCGCCAAGCTCAACTACGCCGAACGCGAAGTGTGGCGCGCGCAGGCCGACGCCATGGAATTCTGGCTCACGCAGCACGACGTCGACGGATTCCGCTGCGACATGGCGATGCTGGTTCCCATCGAGTTCTGGAACGAGACCTCGCTGCGCCTGCGGCGTGTGAAGCCCGATCTGTTCATGCTGGCCGAGGCCGAGGAACGGAATCTTTTCGAGGAGGGGGCTTTCGACGCCTGCTACGCCTGGCGGATGCACCACCCTGATGAACGACGGGCCCGGCAGCGCACCGCGTCACGGCGCTGCGCGACTACATCTACGCCGACCGCGACGACTATCCCGACTCGGCCATGCGGCTGGCGTTCACGTCGAACCATGACGAGAATTCGTGGAACGGCTCCGAATTTTCCAGATTGGGCGATGCGCGCGAGATCATGGCGGTCTTCGTTCGTCGTGCCGCGGGGGCTGCCGCTGATCTATACCGGTCAGGAGATCGGCTACGACCATTCGTTCGCCTTCTTCGACCGCGATCCGATTCCCCGTTACGAGGCCAACGCCTTCACCGGGTTCTACCGCCGCCTCACGGCGTTGCGCCACGAACCCGGCCCTGGCGGCGGGGGAGCGGGGCGGGGCGATGGTCGAGATCCGCAACAACGCCGAGGACTGCCTGATGACGCTGGTCCGCGAGACGGCTGACAACCGCGTCGTTGCGGTGATGAACCTCTCGCCCTACGCCATCCATGCCGACTACTATACGGGCATCTACGCCGGGATGTACACCGATGCCATGACGGGCGAGCCTTACGAGCTTCGCGGCCGCGTCGAGGAGGATATGGCCCGTGGAGCTACCGGATATTGTGTAATTAAAAATTGAGAATTAAGAATAAAATTATTATTTGCGAATGATTGGCTGTTGTAATGCTCTTTGCAGCCCGACTGTTCGGGCCGTTGTGATGCAGCCTGCGTTATAATTTTTCATTTTTCATTTTTAATTCTTCATTTTCTTTTATCTTTGCCGCATGAGTAGAAACATTGCGATCCTTTGCCTGCTGCTCGCCTGTGCGCTGCCCGCCCTTTGCGGGAACCTACCGCGGACGAGATTCCCAATGTTCAGCGTATGGACCGGCGGCGCTATGTCTCCGATCCCGACGGTATCCTGTCGCCTGCCGCCGTGGCGCATATCGACTCCGTCTGCGCCTCGCTGCGTGAGCGGGGCCTCGCGCAGGTCGCCGTCGTCGCCGTCGACGACATTGCGGGCGGCGACGTTTTTCGTTCGCCGTCGATCTGTTCCGCAGCTGGGGCGTAGGCTCGGCCAAAAGCAATAACGGACTGGGCATCCTGCTGGTGAAGGACCTGCGCGAGATACGCTTCGTCACGGGCGGCGGCCTCGAAAGGCATCCTTCCCGACGCGCTCTGCAAACGCATTCAGCTCAACTATATGCTTCCGGCCTTCCGCGAGGGGGATTACAGCGCGGGCATGGTCGCCGGGGTGGGGGCTGCGGCCACGATCCTCGAAAGGCGGCGAGGTCGATCTGGGCGGCGACGCCGACGAGGACCTTCCGGCATGGATGATCTTCACGATCGTCTTCGGCTTCGTGATCTTCCCGCTGGGCATGGTGCTGGCGAACTACTATTTCCTCCCGCCGTTGCGAAGTGCCGTAAGCTGACGCTGAAACAGCAGTCGCAGCAGGTGTTGAGCGTCACGCGGAACTGACCTCGGCTGGTCGAATATACGTATGTCTGCCCGGAACTGCGGTGCGGTCGTGAAGCGGCGTTCGCGCAACCTGCGCGACGACAATTTCGGCGGCGGGGCCGGGGGCGGCACGATCATCGGCGGCGGCTTCGACGCGGCATGGGCGGCGGCATGGGCGGCGGCATGGGCGGCGGCTTCTTCGAGGTTCCTTCGGCGGCGGAGCGAAGTTCGCGCTGGTAGTTTAAGGTGCAGAGTTCCGGGGCGTTGCATGTTGGGCTGAAAAGCGTCTGCCAATTCGGTTGCGTCGCGACAAGCCCTTCCCCTGAAGGAAGGGTTTGGGACGGGTCTGCAAAGCTTGTAAACGGCGCCAGAGGCGGCGGCTGCGGCGGTTTGATGCGAAATGAGTTTAAATATATATAAATAGCTTCTGTTATGAAAAAATGGATTTGGATCGGCGTAGTCGCCGTGGTGGCGATCTTCTTTTATGCGACCTATAACGGTTTTGTGAACAGGGAGGAGGGGCTTAAAAGCGCCTGGTCCAATGTCGAGACGCAGTACCAGCGGCGTGCGGACCTGATTCCCAACCTGGTCAACACCGTGAAGGGCTACGCGGCCCACGAGACGCAGACCCTGAACGAGGTTAGCCCCGAGGCGCGCGCGCCACGTCGATCAACCTTTCGGCCGACGACCTGACGCCCGAGCGGCTCGCACAGTTCCAGCGGGCGCAGGCCGAGGTGCGCTCCGCGCTGGGCCGCCTGATCGCCGTGTCGGAGAGCTATCCCGACCTGAAGGCCAACCAGAATTTCCTCGAATTGCAGGCCCAGCTCGAAGGGACCGAGAACCGCATCGCCGTCGCCCGCAAGGGACTTCAACGCCGCGGCGCAGCAGTACAACGTTTCGGTGCGCCGCTTCCCGGCCAACCTCGTCGCGCGGATGTTCGGCTTCCGGCCAGAAGCCCTATTTCGAGTCGGCCGAAGGGGCCGCGGCCGCTCCGCAGGTCACCTTCTAAATGATCTCGGAACGTTCCCGCGGTTATGTGCTGGGAGCCATAGCCGCGGCCAGCTACGCTGAATCCGCCCTCTTTGCACTGCCGCTTTACGGCGCGGGCCTGGGAGTGGATTCCGTGCTGTTCTACCGCTATGTGCTGGCTGTGGTGATGCTGGGTGCGCTGATGCTGTTCCGGCGGCAGTCGTTCGCCCTGCGGCGGCGCGACGTCCTGCCGCTTGCGGCTATGGGCCTGCTCTTCTCCGTCTCGTCGCTGCTGCTTTTCCAGAGCTACAACCTCATGGACGCGGGCATCGCCTCGACCATTCTGTTCGTCTATCCGGTGATGGTCGCGGTCATCATGGCCGTGGGTTTCCGCGAGCGGGTCACCGCCGCCACGGTCGTCTCGATCGTCCTGGCCTGCACGGGCATCGCCCTGCTTTACAAAGGGGGCGACGGCGCGACGCTCAGCCTCGCGGGCGTGCTGCTGGTCTTCCTCTCGGCGCTCTCCTATGCGATCTGGATCGTCGCCGTCAACCGCTCGTCGCTCAAGGACCTTCCGACCGAGAAACTCACCCTTCTACTGTCTGGTTTTCGGGTCGCTGGTCTATGTCGTGCGGCTGCGGGGCGGCGCTGATTTGCAGGCCGTTCCTTCGCCTCTGATGTGGTCAACGCCGTTTCGCTGGCGCTGTTTCCCGACGATCGTTTCGCTGGTGACGATGGCCGGGCCATCCGCCGCATCGGCTCCACGCCCACGGCGATCCTCGGGGCACTGGAACCCGTCACGGCGTTGTTCTTCGGCGTCGCGGTCTTCGGGCGAGCGGTTCACGCTGCGCATCGGAACCGGCGTTTTGCTGATCCTCGTCGCCGTGACGCTCATCATCGCGGGCCGGTCGATCCGCATCCCCACCTCCGTCACCCACCTGGCCCGCTGGATAGCCCGCCCGCGGCTGCCGCGCTGGGCCGTGCGCTGGGCGCCGCCTGCCGCTGCCGCGCATCCGCCGTACCCGCTGACGGATTTTGCAAAACACGCCGGCGCCGGAGGAATCGCCTCCGACGCCGGCGCGTTTGTCTTCGTACCGTTACAGCCGGCTCTTTTCGTCGGCCGACCCCGCCTCGACGGCTTTGCGCTTGAAGGCCTTCCCCGACTTGAAGTTGTAGGTCAGCCCGATTCGAACGAGCGGTTGCTCCATCGTCTGCCGGGCGTTCATCGTGCGGACGAATCCGTCGCCGTGCGCTCCGATCACCTGTCCCTGGTCCAGAAGGTTCTGCACCGAGAACGAGGCGGTGAACCGGTCGCCGAAGCGTTTCTTCACGCCGGCCTGCAACCGGTGGTCGGGCAGCACCCAGCAGTTGCCCAGGTCGATGCGGCTCTGATAGTTGTACGAGAGGTCGATGTAGAATTTAGCCGGCAGCGTGAAGGTCGTCGAGATGCTGCCGAATGCCCAGTTGTAGAAAGTTTCGGCGCCGTGCTGTTCGACGCGCTCACCGTGGCGCATGTAGGTGAAGTTGGCGTTCAGTTGCCACCATTTCGCGGGCTGGAAAGGCAGATTGACCGAGACGTAATAGTTTTTGGTGCGGTCGTAGTTGACCCATGCCAGTTGCAGCAGGTCGGGGATTCTCCGTCGGCCTGTATCGTCTGCTGAATCTCGCCGCCATGACGAGCTGCACGCCGGCCGTGAGGGTGTATTTGTGGGCGGCCACCAGCGTGAGGTTCACGTCCTGCTTGAACGCCGGGTCGAGCGACGGGTTTCCCGTCTGGTAGGTGTAGTCCGAAATCTGCATCCGCTGGGGGTTGAGGCACCAGAAGCGCGGCCGTTCGATGGTCCGGGCGTATTGGGCGATCAGCGACCATCCTTTCTCCTTCGAAAGGGCGAAGGAGACGTTGGCGTTTGGAAAGAGCGAGAAATAATCCTGTCCGACGCTTTTTCCCGTCGTGGGTGTATTCGCCGCGCAGACCAGCCACGAGGCCCCAGCGGCCGAGCTGCGCCGAGGCGATGGCGTAGGCCGCCGCGATGTTCTCCGTGTAGTTGATCGTGAAGCTCTGCCGCTCGTTGCGCAGCTATGCGTCGCCCCTGCGGTATTCGTAGAGCGCGTCGTTGCGCATGTCGTTGTGGTGTATTTGGCTCCGGCCTTGAGCGTCCAGCGGGGCGAAAACCCTGAGGCGAGTGCCAGTGTCGCCGTGGCGATGTTGTAGACGCTCTCGGTGTTGTCGCGGCCAGGTCGAACCGCCGTCGCTCCCGGAGCCGTCATGCGGCTGAAGTTGTCGTTTCCGAGTCGGTTTCGCGGCGCGTGTAGTCGGCAAGGAGTTTGAGCGTCGAGCCGAGCGTGTCGATCTTGCGGATGTAGTTGAACGTCGCCGAGTAGTTGTTGCGGATGTCGAGTTTGTCGAAATGGCTGTCCGTGCGTGTCACCGTGCCGGCGTTCCGGAAATCCGTGTAGGTGTCGTTCGGCTCCCCGTTTCGGTTGCGCCAGTACTCGAACTCCGCGCCGACGCTGTTCCCTGTTGTCGATCTCGACCACCGCGCCGGCGCTGGCCCCGAGGCTGCGGTTGCGGCCTTTCATCGACGAATGTGCGTTCAGCTCCTTGTCCGCGGCCTCGTAGCGCGTCTGCTCGCCGGTGGTCGTCTCGTCCTTTCCGAAAGATCCCCATGCCGAGGCGTAGAAGTCCACGCGGCCCGAATGCAGGTTGATGTTGGCCGACGGATTGTACCTGTGTACGATCTCTCCCTGCGTCGTGTTGAACGCCACCGAGCCGTTGACGCCGTTCTCGCGGCGTTTTTTGAGCGTGATGCGGATGATGCCTCCCGCCGAGTCGGCGTCGTAGTCGGCGCCCGAGGTGGGCACGACCTCTATTTTCTGAATCTCCTCGGCCCGGAGCGACCGCAGGTCAGCAGCTGTTCCGGCTCCATGCGCAGTTCGCGGTCGTTGACGTAGACCTTCGAGCCGCTCTTTGCCGTTGATTGATATTTTCTCCCCGTCGATCCATACGCCGGGGGCGCGTTCCAGCAGTTCGATGCCGTCCTTGCCGATGGCCGCCGGGGCGTTCGCCACGTCGACCACGAACCGGTCGGCCTCGCGGCGCACCAGCCGGGCCTTTACCTCCACGCTTTCGATGCCGGTCGCCGAGGTCCGCATCACGAAATCGCCCAGATGGTTCTCCTGCTCCACGCGCACCGGCTTTTTCACGGGGTCGAATCCGAGGTACTGAATCAGGAGCGTGTATTCGCCGGGAGGAGCTGCTTTCAGCGCGAAACGTCCTTCGGCGTCGGTGGCCATGCCGGCCACCTGTTCGGTTCCTTTCAGCAGGACGACCGTTGCGTATTCGACGGCTTTTTCCCTGTTCGTCCACCATGCGGCCCGTCGAGGGGCAGAGATGCGCCGCAAGAGCCGAGGGTCGCGGCCGCTGCGAGCGTTACGATAAGGAGGATCAGTCTTTTCATAATATTCTGTTTTGCACTTTATTTGTCAGTGCAAAGATGTGTAATAATATTTATACTATGCAAGACATAGTACTGTAAATTTCGAAAATTTTCGATACTTATGTATATGGAGGCCCGCGGTTCTTGCGGGGGGTGTTTCTTCCGGGTAAAAGATACCCCCCCTCCGGCTGCGAAACCAAATTTTTCCATGTAACTTTTTCGCGGTCCCGCTTTTTCGCCTCTGAAAACAGGTGCAGTGAATATTTTGTTGAGAAAATTCGCCGACTGGCGGGGTAGGAACCCGGGAAATAATTCTAAATTGCAGATTGAATTAATGTGGCTAATTGTCCCCGGACGTCTGATACGGGCTTTTTTCAACCGGCTGCGCCCTTTGCCGGGTCCCTCCCGGAGGCGCTGGAATCCGGGCGGGCCGGATTTGTGGACGCGGCCGCGGGTTCGACAGTCTGTTTTTACAAATGCTGTAATAGAACGATGATCGTATGTTAAGTGCTTTATACTACCTTTTTGCTGGTGCTTTTGTGCACGCTTTTTTATGATTCTGTCGGCCCTTGCGCTGGTCGTCTGCTATCCCTTCGACCGGGGGCGTCGGACGGTGCATGAACTGTCGCGCATCCTGGTGCGGATTTTCTTCTTCCTGCCGCCTTTCTGGCGGCAGCGGGTCATCGGCCGCGAACTGATCGACCGGAAGAAGCGCCGTCATCGTCATCAACCACAATACGGTGATCGACATCCCGGCGCTCTACTACATTCCGCTCAATTTCCGCTGGGTGTCGAAGCGCGAGGTCTTCAAAACGCCCTTCTTCGGCCAGTTCCTCCTGCTGCACGGCGACATCTGCATCGACCGCGGCCACGCCGCCGAGGCGTTGGAACAGCTGGTCCGCGACGGGAAAGTGGATTTCGCGCGGGGCTTCGGTGGCGATTTTTCCCGAGGGCACGCGCTCGAAGGACGGTGAGATCCTCCACCGCTTCAGCCGGGGCGCTTCACGCTGGCCAAGGAGGCCGGCGCGGAGATCCTTCCCGTGGTGGACGGAACCAAGACGCTGATCAAAAAGAACCTGGCATTCAACTGGGGCAACCGGATCACCGTCCGCGTGCTGCCTCCCGGTTCCGTGTCGAACGGAGGCCGCGCTGGAGACGCATGAACTGATGCAGGAGGTGCGAACGGATGTGCACGGCGCTGGGAGAAGTGAAAACGAAAAGTTGTCGAAAGATCAAAAGTGAAATGTCGCAAATAAAGGTTGAACACGAAAAATTCAAAAAGTTGCGTTGAACTTCCCGCCGATTTTTTAATTTCTCACCTTTCACTTTTCACCTTATAAGATGGCAGATTTACTCAATAATACCAACTCGAACGCAAACAATTACGGCGACGACGCCATCGTGACCCTCTCGCCGAGGGAGCACATCCGCCTGCGCCCCCGGCATGTACGTCGGCGTGGTGGGCGACGGTTCGCAGCCCGACGAGGCGCTCTACGTGCTGATCAAGGAGGTCGTGGACAACCTCGATCGACGAATTCATCATGGGCGCGGGCCGGCAGATCGACATCACGCTGGCCGACAACGTCGTTACGGTGCGCGACTACGGCCGCGGCATCCCCTCAAGTCGCTCGCGGCGGCCGTCGGGCAGATGAACACGGGCGGCAAAGTACGGAGGCGACGCCTTCAAAGAAGACCGTGGGCCTGAACGGTGGGGCGTCAAGGCCGTGAACATGCTTTTTCCGAAGAGTTTACGGCCCGTTCGGTCCGCGACGGCGAGGCCCGTACGGTGACCTTCGCCAAGGGTCTGGAGAGGAGCGACAAGGTGGGAGAGCGGCGTCAACGAGAAGAACGGCTACGTTCATCTCGTACCGCGTCGATGAGGAGATTTTCGGCGAATACGCCTACAACCTCGAATACGTCGAGCAGAAAATCCGCAATTACAGCTACCTGAACCTGGGTCTGACGCTCAATTTCAACGGCAAGAGCTACGTTTCGAAAAACGGTCTGCTGGACCTCGTGAACGACAACATGACCGAGGAGCCGCTCTACTCGCCGATCCACCTCTCGGGGACGACATCGAGGTGGTCATCACCCACGGCACGGGCTACGGCGAGCTACGACTCGTTCGTCAACGGCCAGCACACCACGCAGGGGCGGACCAGACGGCCCTGCGCGCCGCCGTCGCCAAGACGGTCAAGGAGTTCTATCACAAGGACTACGACCCCTCGGACGTGCGTACGTCGATCATCGCGGCCATTTCGATCAAGGGTTTCCCGACCCGATCTTCGAGAACCAGATGAAGACCAAGTACCGGTTCGAAGGAGGTCGAACCGGGGGTCGGTCAACAACTGCGCAGTTCGTGGCCGACTTTCCTCACCAAGCACCTCGACGACTACTTGCACAAGCACGCCGAGACGGCGCAGATTCTCCAGCGGAAGATCGTCGAGAACGAGAAAGGAGCGCAAGGCGATCTCGGGCATCAGAAGAAGGCCCGCGAGACGGCCAAGAAGGTGAGCCTGAACAACAAGAAACTGCGCGACTGCAAGATCCACCGCACGGATCGCAACGAGCTGGCCGAACAGTCGATGATCTTTCATCACGGAGGGCAACTCGGCGTCAGGCTTCCATCACCAAGAGCCGCGACGTGCGTACGCAGGCGGTCTTCTCGCTGCGCGGCAAGCCGCTGAACTGCTACGGACTGACGAAGAAGGTGGTCTACGAGAACGAGGAGTTCAACCTCCTTCAGGCGGCGCTGAACATCGAGGAGGACATGGATAACCTGCGCTAACAAGGTCGTCATCGCCACCGATGCCGATGTCGACGGCATGCACATCCGCCTCCTTTGATGATGACCTTCTTCCTGCAATTCTTCCCCGAGGTGATCCGCCAGGGGCATCTGTTCGTGCTGCAAACCCCGCTGTTCCGCGTGCGTAACAAGAAGGAGACGCTCTACTGCTATTCCGAGGAGGAGCGCCTGAAGGCCGTGGGAGGTGCGGCGAACGCCGAGATCACGCGATTCAGGGTCTGGGCGAGTATTTCCCCGACGAGTTCAAGGAGTTCATCGGCGAGAATATGCGCCTGGACAAGGTCCGCATCACGAAGGACGACCCGATCCACGACCTGCTGGAGTTTTACATGGGTAAGAATCACGTATGAGCGTCAGGGGCTTCATTATCGACAACCTGCGCATCGAGGAGGACCTTATCGAACAGGACCTTTGCGATTAATTAAAAATTAAAATTAAAAATTAAAAAATTCCGATTTCATGGCGGAAGAGAACGATAAGACGGGGCGCGACGAAGCGCGCTCAACGAGGACGCCGACTCCCGAAAACCGCAGACGAGGCGACGGACGAAACGCCTGTGGCCGAGGCTCCGGCCAAGGCGGGCAAATTCGACCGCCTGACGCAGGAGGAGGGGCGGCGTCCGCAAGCTCACGGGCATGTATAAGAACTGGTTCCTGGACTACGCTTCGTACGTGATCCTCGAACGCGCCGTGCCGCACGTCGAGGACGGACTGAAACCCGTCCAGCGGCGTATCCTTCATGCGATGAAGGTCGTCGACGACGGCCGTTACAACAAGGTCGCCAACCCGTGGGCCAGACATGCAGTACCACCACGGCGACGCGTCGATCAAGGACGCGCTGGTGCAGCTGGGGCAGAAAGCACCTGCTGATCGACTGTCAGGGCAACTGGGGCAATATCCTCACGGGCGACGAGGCCGCCGCGGGCCGTTATATCGAGGCGCGTCTTTTCGAAATTCGCCTCGACGTGGTCTTCAACAAGAAGACGACGGAGGGATACGCTCGGCCGACGGCCGCAACGGAGGGAGCCCGTGACGCTGCCCATCACTCCCGCTGCTGCTGGCCCAGGGGGTCCGACGGCATCGCCGTGGACCTGGCGTCGAAAATCCTGCCCCACAAATCTCGTGGAGCTGATCAACGCCTGCATCGCGCACCTCCAAGGGCGTGGATTTCCCGCCCGTTACCCTGATCTTCCCGACGGGCGGCATGGCCGACGTGAGCCGTTACAACGACGGACTGCGGGCGGCGCGCCGTGAAGGTCCGGGCGATTTCGAAGATCGGCCAAACGCACGCTGGCCATCACCGAGATTCCCTATACCACGACATCCTCACCGAGTCGACTGGGCGTAGATCATCAAGGCCAACGACAAGGGCAAGGCGATCAAGATCCGCAAGGTCGATGACAATACGGCTGACAAGGTCGAAATGAATGTCATTCGTTCTCCGACGAATCGTCGGACAAGACCATCGACGCCCTGTATGCTTTCACCGCACCGCAGCTTTATCGTTCTCGAACTCAAAAGTGTCATCTGGGACGAGAAGCTCACTCCTGCTCGGAGATCCGGCGTCGCTCGGCCGAGCACAAATGTCGCTGCTGGGGGCTTTGAGCTGAAACTGGCCGAGCTGCCTCGCTCGAACGCACCCTTCATCGAGAACAGGCCTCTACCAGCGATATCACCAGGGTGTGCGATGCGAGGTGAGTGCTTGTTCCAAAGTCGTGGATAAGGGCCCGAAACCCCTTTAACATGGCTGCGACGTGGTTTAATGCTTGAAGACGTGGTGCTTAAAATTTCATCCGCGGCTTTCTGGCAAAAGTTACGACAGCGAGAAGGTCGACAACGATCCCGCGATCGCAGTGACCGAAGTCGACGACCTGACCACCTCACCGGGTATCCGCGAATGGGCACGGTAAAAAGTGGAGCGTCGCACCGAGCGCGCGAATTGACTCGACGAGTTAGCGCGCCGTCACAACGCCGGTGCATCTCCGGCCGAAGGGTTCTTCGGCATCGGCAAACTTACGAAGGACGCGGAATGTCTGCGACCAGCCTGACGACGCACGCGTTCCCGGTCGAAGATGGGTATGTTACGTGATCACCTAAGGTTTCGACGGCCTTCTTCGATAAAACATCTTGCTTATATCGGGGGTTCTTCAAGCGCAACGACGACCGTGAAGATTTACCGCGTGACGGAAGAACGCGATTATGATGAAGCGCTGCGCCAATGCAAGGGCATCACGCGACAAGAGCACGACATCAGCCCAAGGAAACCGCCAAGAGCGAGATTTCGTAGCGCGTTCGCGTCAATCCGGAACGTGGAGGTGCTAAGGTTACTTCAAGCCCCGTGCCTGGAAGAAGGTGATCGCTTCTGATCTCGATGCACCCTCGCCATCATAAGCCGTGAGCCAGGGGCAAATTGTTTCGCGCTACGGTATCCATAAGATCAAAGTTTAGCAGTGAGCGCGCGGCACCGAGCCAAAAGCGCGTGGCCATCTCGACGAAGATGTCCGCCGGCTGAATTACTCGACGGGCGCAACAAGCTGCTCGGCGAGTTCAGGGCGGCGACCATGATCGTCTGGACCTCAATAGAATCGAGCACTATCCGGGCTACGACCTGATGCAGTGGCGCGTGCAATCCGGACCGGGTTTACAGCCTGTGTTACTACTGACCAGAAGTACTACATGAAGCGTTTCACGGCAGATGTCGGACAAGATTCAGAGATTTCTCGACGCCGACGCCGATTTCATCTGCGTGACGGACCGCAAAACTGGGGCTCACCTGCAGAGGGGCGCCGCCTCGCGGCCCGCATCGACGCGTCGACGAGTTCGTGGGCGTCAAGAGCCACCGCGCCAAAAGGGCAAACGCCTGACATTTGACCTATGACGTGGACCGGCTGCGGATGATCGAACCCGAACTGCCTCCCGAGCCGGAACCTTCGGAGGATGAGTCGCTTGACGACGGTCAGCTGACGGACGCTTCAGCTGACGCGGCGCAACGCGCTGCGGCAGAGGGGAAAGCTTCCGGAAAATCCGCCCTGAAGGAGCGCTTTTCGGCGCCCGCCCGGAAAGGCTTCGGCGGGCCAGCCCTCGGCCGGAACGATCGGAGGGCGTGGAGTTCGAGTGGAGCGTCCGAAAGGCGACGCCGGCGAGATGATCGACCCCGAACAGCTGAACCTGTTTTAACGAACCGCCTGCGATGAAACCTCTCTTTCTGGTCGGATATATGGGCTGCGGCAAGACCCTTGGACGATTAAGCTGGCGCGGCGTCTGGGCGTCGATTTCATCGACACCGACGCGCTGGTCGAGGAGCGAAGGCGCCTCCGTGGCCGACGTCTTCCGTTACGAGGGCGAGGAGCGTTTCCGCGAGGCGGAGCGCCGGGTCCTCGACGAGGTGATCGCCGGAGCCTCGCCGTGGTCTCCACGGGGGGCGGGCTGCCCACGTGGCGCGATAACATGCCGTGCATGAACGCCGTCAGGGTATACGGTCTACCTGCGCCGCTCGCCGGAGCAGATCAAACGCCCGGCGGAAGCCCCTACGGACGCCGCAAGCGGCCCCGGTTCTGGTCTCGACGACGAACAGCTGGTGGCCTTCATGCGCGGCGACATGGCGGCCCGCGAACCGTTCTACGCGCAGGCTTCGCTCGTCGTCGACTTAACCCGATGTCCGACGACGAGTTGGTCGAACATATCGTGCAAACTTTCTCCGACCGTGGCTGACAACAGACCCATAGGCATTTACGACTCGCTGGGCGGACTGACCGTCTGGCGCGAGGTCCGGCGTGCGCCCCGGTGAATCGCTCGCCTCTACCTCGGCGACGGCGCCAACTGCCCCCTATGGGCTCGCGCCCCCGCGAGGAGGTGCGGCGCCTTTTTGCCGACGAAGCGGTCGCGGCTTCCTTGGGCTGGCTGCAAGCTGGTCGTCGGCCTGCAATACCGCTACGGCCGCCGCCATCGACTTCCTGCGCGAAAAATACGCCCCCATGCCGATCGTGGGCATGGAGCCGGCCGTGAAACCCGCCTGCCTGGCGACCCGCAGCGGGGTGGTGGGGGTGCTGGCCACCGAACGGAGCCTCGACGGCGAGCTCTTCCGCCGCACGGCCGCCCGGTACGGCGACGGCGTAGACCTTGTCACGGCGCCCGGCCGGGGCTTCGTCGAACTGGTCGAAAACGACCTCGAAGCTACGCCCGAGGCCGAAGCCGCGGTGCGCGTCCGCCGCCGTGGCCGATGCTGGCGCGGGGCGCCGACCAGATCGTGCTCGGGGTGTACGCACTATCCCTTTCTGACGCCGGTGATGGAACGCATCGTCGACGGACGGGCCGCGATCGTCGACCCGTCGCCCGCCGTCGCCCGCCGCGTCGGCAGCTTTTGGACCGCTACGGCCTGCGCGCTTCGGCGGATAACCCCCCGCGCTCACGTTCCGCACCTTCGCCGACGAGCCTTTTACCGCCTGCGTCTCGAACGGAAGGTTGCGGCCCTGTAAAGACGCTCCGGCTCCGCCCCCCCCCGCGGGCGGGAACGCTTCCGGCCGGAATCGTTCCGGGCGATTGATAAAGTTTGCGGCGCCTTCCGGAATTGTCGGAAAAAATTCTACCTTCGCTCGATAATAGTCGACATTCTGGAATGGCATCTAAAAATACATCCTCCAACAGCCGGCAGGCCGTTCAGCGTTCCAACAGCGACAGTGCGCGCTGGGTCGCCGGACTGCTGCTGCTTTTCATCGGGGTGTTCGCCGCCGCGGCGGTACTGTTTTCGTTTTTTACCTGGGCGGCCGACCAGAGCGGGCTGCAAAAATCGGTCGAGGAACGGGTGACGCTCGGCATCGAACCCGGAAAATCTCTGCGGCTGGCCGGAGCGCAGGCTGGGACGCCTGTTGGTCGATCACTCGTTCGGCGTATCGGCATCCTGATCCCGGTGATGGTCGTGCTCGTCGGCGTGCGCGTCATCCGCCAGCGCCCGCTGCTGTTCAACCATTCGATCCTCTCGCTTTTCTGATCCTGATCCTCGGTTCGCTGACGCTGGGCTTCGCCTTCGCCAACCGCTGGAGCCTCTGCTGCTCGACGGGGTGGGGCGGCGCCTTCGGCATCGCCGCAGCGCTGCTGCGCACGCATATCGGGGCGCTCGGAACGTTGATCCTGCTGCTGGGCTGCTGGATCCTTACGGGTGGTATTCATCAACCGCAACTTCATCAACAAGGTCAACGAGTGCGGGCAACGTGGTGGTCGACAAGAGCGGGAAGATCGTCGAGATCGTCAAACATAAGGTCGTGCACGCGCACGGACGTGCGATGCGGGGGGACGGGGCTGCGGAGGATCCCCGGAACCGGCTCCGAAACCCGCCGAAGGCGGCCGACACCCGCAGCCCGCGCCGTCGAAAGCGGCGGAACCCGCGGCGCAAAAAACCCGCCCCGTCCGTGGGAACGTCCGTCGGACGCCCGTTGCGGCTCGTTGCCCGGGACCCTGAAGTCCGTGCCGGAAGAGGGACGAAAATCCCTTCCTCGAACTGACGCCCGACGGGAAACCCGTCGCCGGGGAGACCCGCGGAGGCAGACGCCCCCCCGCGGAGGACGACGGGGGAGTTCATCGAGGTGGACCTTTCGCGTCCCGAGGGCCGTGGTGATCGGCCGCAGCGGGCTGGTCGAGCTGGAACGCCCTGCTGTGCGCGGCGGCACGCCGTGGCCTGCGGAGCCTGCCCCGACGGAGGTTCCGGAATTATCCCGCACAGTCCCCCCCCGGCGCCCTTTACCGAGATCACCGTGCTGGACGACGCGCCCGCCGCGGGAGCCGGAGACGGGTTTACGTCGTGGTGACGGTCGAGGCCAACGAGGCGAAACTTCTCGATGAAAAGGCGATCCCGACCGCGAGCTACGACCCGCTGAAGGACCTGGTGAACTACCACAAGCCGCCCGTGACGCTGCTCGAAGACTATGTTTCCGACTCGGAAGTCTCGGACGAGGAGATTTTCGAGAACAAGACCAAGATCGAGGATACGCTCCGCAATTTCGGCATCCCCATCCAGCGTATCAAGGCCACGGTCGGCCCCACCGTGACGCTCTATGAGATCGTGCAGGCGCAGGGCGTCAAGATCTCGAAGATCCAGGGTCTCGAAAACGACATCGCCCAGAGCCTCAAGGCGCTGGGTATCCGCATCATCGCCCCTATTCCGGGCAAGGGAACCATCGGCATCGAGGTGCCCAACCGCGACAAGCAGGTGGTGTCGATGTACTCCGCCGTGCGTTCGCTGCGTTTCCAGGAGTCGAAGGCCGAGCTTCCGGTGGTGATCGGCCGTACGATCCAGAACGAGAATTACGTGTTCGACCTGGCCAAGATGCCGCACCTGCTGGTCGCGGGCGCCACGGGACAGGGTAAGTCCGTGGGGCTGAACGCCATCATCACCTCGCTGCTCTACCGCAAGCACCCCGCGCAGCTCAAGTTCGTGATGATCGACCCCAAGATGGTCGAGTTCTCGCTCTACGCCAAGATCGAACGCCATTTCCTGGCCAAGATGGAGTCGGAGGACGACGCGATCATCACCGACCCCAAAAAGGCGGTCTATACGCTCAACTCGCTCTGTACGGAGATGGACAGCCGTCTGGAACTGTGTAAGAAGGCCGGGGCGCGCAACATCGCCGAGTACAACGAGAAATTCACCGCGCGGCGGCTCAGCCCGATCAACGGACATCGCTACCTGCCCTATATCGTCGTGGTGGTCGACGAGTTCGCCGATCTGATCATGACCGCCCGCGAGGTCGAGGGGCCCGTCATGCGCCTCGCGCAGAAGGCGCGTGCCGTCGGCATCCACCTGATCATCGCCACGCAGCGCCCCGACGTGAAGGTCATCACGGGCGGTATCAAGGCCAATTTCCCGCGCGTATCGCCTTCCGCGTGATGCAGATGATCGACTCGCGTACGATCATCGACCAGCCGGGGGCCAACCAGCTTATCGGCCGCGGCGACATGCTCTTCTCGAAGGACGGGGAACTGATCCGTATCCAGTGCGCGCTGGTCGAAACCAAGGAGGTCGAGCGCATCTGCGAATACATCTCCAAACAGCAGGGTTACACGGCGGCTTATGCGCTGCCCGACTATACGCCCGACGGCGACGGCACTCAAATGGGCAGCGAGGAGTCCTCGGCGCCCGTGAAATACGACTCGCTCTTCGCCGAGATCGCCCGCGACGCCGTTTCGGGCGGCAATATCTCGACCTCGATGATCCAGCGCAACTACGAGGTGGGCTTCAACCGTGCCGGGCGCATCATGATGCAGCTCGAACGGGCCGGCATCGTCGGCCGCCAGCAGGGCGCCAAACCGCGCGACATCCTCTACCACGACTTGCCTTCGCTGGGCGAAATTGAGGAACTGGGATTGTTTTAAGCCGAGGACTTAAAACAATCCCAGTTCCTGTGGTTAAGAATTAAAAAATTAGGAATTGAAAATTGCGGGAGCTGACGCTATGGGGAGACGAAAATTTTTCATTTTTTTCATTGTTTGTTTTTCATTGCCGTATTGTTTTGCGGCATATTGCAAGAGCAATGCGGCGCAGCCTCGTGCCACGGAGATACTGGAACGCCTTGCGGCGGGATTCCGTGAGATGGACGGCTACGGCGTGAAGTTCGAGGGTCGTCTCGGGCGACTACGAAGCCCGCGGCAGCTATGTCGTGAAGGCGACAGCTATTACCTCGTGCTGGGCGACGCGGAGGTTTTTCGCCGACGGAGCCGCGCCGCGAGGTCGACAACCGCCGCCGCGAGGTGACTGTTACGAAGGTCGACACCGCGAGCCGCAACATCATGAAAAACAATCCGGTCCGGGCCTTCGATTTTCTGGGCAGCGAATACACGCCGTCGCTCGTCTCCGAAGCCGACGGTCGCGCCGTCGTGCGGCTGACGCCCGCCGCCGGGAACGACTCCCCGGCAGGCGATGTCACGCTGACGGTCGACACCGCACGATGCGCCCCCCGCTCGCTTTCGTACGACTACGACGGCGAACAGGTGCTGGTGAACGTTGCTGGAGGTCGCGCCCCTCGCGGGGCACGTCCGGCTCTTCGATAAAAAATGCCTATGCCGGATATGAATTCATAGACTTCCGGTAATTTTTTACGAAATGAAACACCGCCGCTATGCGATTGCGTACATGGCGGCCCGGTGTGTTTTCGGTCAGACTGTTGTTACAAATCTTCGCCGTTGGCTTTATTATATTCATTCTCGTAAAACATATAGATGCGATATTTTCCAGCAGATTCTTCAACGAGCATAAACCCAACACGTTTATTTTGAGCTGCCATATAACATTTTCTGAGGATGGAGGCGCGTTCAAGCATTTTTTCAGGTGATACTTCTCCTATCGGACCTGTCAGATAACCCAATATGCTTGTTCCTTGGTAACGGAGTCCGGAAGTTGTGAATAAAAAGCCGCATAGCGTTTGTTATTTACACCCATTTCATAGGAAAGGTGTTCATCGTCGGGAATTGTCTGTTCCTTATCGGGTTCGGTGTTAGGTATATACTTTGGATTGTTTTCAAATTGTTCGCAAAGTCTATTGAATCGAATTTTAATAGCTGATTCATCTAAAAAATATATTTATCTATCAATGTAATCCCACAGACTTTATAGTTGTTTGTATTAATGAGTAATAGAACATCGGTTCCATTGAACTCGCCTTCCAAAACATCTTTGCCCGCTATGGCGGGGAGTGAACCCTTTGGCTTTCAGTTTTTCAATCATGGCGGGTTTGTATCCGTCAACCGGAATTCCGAGGAATTTCGTCACGTCTTTCTCCTCTTCCTGCGCTTGCATGGTCGCGGTGCACAAGAGAGCAATAGTTACACACAAAAAGTTTCTTCATGGGTGTTGCTGTTTTGTTTTTTAATTAAACTAAATGGATATGAATTTTAATTTGAATCAAATATAGCGAAAAAAGGCGATAATTTCTATGGTTTGAAGTGCTTTTTTATCTAATTTTCGAATGTCGGACGGCATCGTGTTTTTCGGCCTTTTCTCCCAGCAGTTTGCCGGGAGATTTTTTTCGGGCCGTCAGATCGCCGGAAAAGGGGCAAAACGGGGGGTGGTCCGCTGAAAATATCGCGCGCACGAAGCAGATTTATTCCCCTCAAAGTTGCTCAGATCGGAAATAAATCGTATTTTTTGTTCGTTAAAAAGAACGGTAATTTTCGACGGGTATCGACGGGCCGGTCGCGGCGCTTGTGAGCGTTGAAAATTTGAATTGGAGATAATTCGGTCGAAATTCCGGTCGCGATGCGACGAGGCTCCACGCCTTTTGTCGGGCGCCGGAGCGGGCCAAGTATTAAACGCGGCGGGACGCCGCGAAAGCCCGCTTCGAAACGGAAAGACGAAGAATAACAGAATTAAGTATTAATATGTTAACTGAAGAAGAAAAGAATGCCGGTTTGACAGGACGTATCATTCCTATCAATATCGAAGAGCAGATGAAGTCGGCGTACATCGACTATTCGATGTCGGTCATCGTGTCGCGTGCGCTTCCCGACGTGCGCGACGGCATGAAGCCCGTGCACCGCCGTATCCTCTACGATATGAGCGCGGAGCTCAACCTCTACTCCGACAAACCGACCACGTAAGTCCGCCCGTATCGTCGGCGACGTGCTCGGTAAGTTCCACCCCCACGGCGACACGTCGGTCTACGACGCGATGGTCCGCCTGGCTCAGGACTGGTCGATGCGCTACCCGCTGGTCGACGGACAGGGTAACTTCGGTTCGATGGACGGCGACTCGCCTGCCGCCATGCGTTACACCGAGGCCCGCATGAAGAAAATCACGGACGAAGTGATGGCCGACATCGACAAGGAGACGGTCGACTGGACGCTGAACTTCGACGATACGATCCCCGAACCCACGGTGCTGCCCACCAAGATCCCGCTGCTGATCGTCAACGGCGCCAGCGGTATCGCCGTAGGTATGGCCACCAACATGGCCCCGCATAACCTCTGCGAAGTGGTCGACGCCTGCTGCGCCTATATCGACAACCCGGAGATCACGGGTGAGGAGCTGCTCCACTATATCAAGGGCCCCGATTTCCCCACGGGCGGTATCATCTACGGCTACGAGGGAGTTCGGGAGGCCATGCTGACGGGGCCGCGGCCGCGTGATGATGCGCGCCAAGACCGACATCGAGCATACTCCCAGCGGCCGCGAGTGCATCGTCATCACCGAGATCCCCTACATGATCAACAAGGCCGAGATGATCAAGAAGATCGCCGACATGATCAACGAGAAGAAGATCGACGGCATCTCCTACATCAACGACGAGTCGGACCGCAACGGCCTGCGGATCATCATTATCCAAGCACGACGCCGTTGCGAGCGTGGTGCTGAACACGCTGTTCAAAGAACACGCCGCTGCAAAACGTCGTTCGCCGTGAACAACATCGCGCTGGTCAACGGCCGGCCGCAGATGCTGCCGATGCGCGACCTGATCAAATACTTCATCGAGCACCGCCACGACGTCGTCGTGCGCCGCACGCGCTTCGACAAGCGCAAGGCCGAGGAGCGTCTGCACATCGTGCAGGGTTTGCTGATCGCGCAGGACAACATCGACGAGATCGTGCGCATCATCCGCGCCTCGCAGACGCCCGACGCCGCGAAACAGACCCTGATCGAGCGTTTCGAGCTGAGCGACATCCAGGCTTCGGCCATCATCGAAAATGCGCCTGCGCGCCCTAACGGGACTCGAAAGGGGCAAGCTGCTCGCCGAGCGCGACGAACTGGAGAAGCTGATCGCCCACCTGACGGAGGTGCTGGCGAACGTCGGCATGCAGATGCAGATCATCAGGACGAGCTGCTGGAGATCAAGGAGAAATACGGCGACGAACGCCGCTCGGAGATCCCGTCTACGCTTCGGAGGAGTTCAATCCCCGAGGATTTCTATGCCGACGACGACATGGTGATCACCATTTCGCACATGGGCTACATCAAGCGCACGCCGCTGGCCGAATACCGCACGCAGAACCGCGGCGGCGTGGGGGCCAAGAAAGGCAGCGCCACGCGCGACGAGGACTTCATCGAGCACATCTACGTGGCTTCGATGCACAATACGATGCTCTTCTTCACCGAAAAGGGCCGCTGCTTCTGGCTCAAAGGTCTACGAGATTCCCGGAGGGCGCGCGTTCGTCGAAGGGCCGCGCCATCCAGAATGTCATCATCAGATCGAGCCGGACGACAAGGTCCGCGCTTACATCAACGTCAAGAGCCTGGCCGATGCGGAGTACGTGAACAACAACTACATCATCATGTGTACCAAGGACGGTACGATCAAGAAGACGAAGCTCGAAGCCTACTCGCGCCCGCGCCAGAACGGCGTGAACGCCATCGTCATCCGCGAGGGCGACCAGCTGATCGAGGCCAAGCTCACCAGCGGCAACGCCGAGGTGATGATCGCGGCCCGGGAGGGCAAAGGCCATCCCGCTTCAACGAATCGACGGTGCGTCCGATCGGGCGTGTCGGCGCCGGCGTGCGCGGCATCTCGATCGAGGAGAACGACGAAGTGGTCGGCATGATCTGTGTGGAACCCGATTCGACGCAGGACGTGCTGGTGCTGAGCGAAAACGGTTACGGCAAGCGTACCGACCTCGACGAATACCGCATCACCAACCGCGGCGGTAAGGGTGTGAAGACGATCAACGTGACGGAGAAAACCGGTAAACTTATCTCCATACAGGCCGTTACGGACGACAACGACCTGATGATTATCAACCGTTCGGGACTTACCATACGCACCGCTGTCAGCCAGATCCGCCTCGCGGGCCGCGCTACGCAGGGCGTGCGTATCATCAACCTCCGCGAGGGGCGACGCCATTGCCGGTGATGGCCGTGCCGGCTGCCGGGGAAGAGGAGGAAGTGCAGCCCGCGGAAGGCGTTGAGACCGGAGGCGAAACCCCGGAGCCGCCCCCGCGGAGGAATAAGAAAAAAGAAACAACAAAAACTTTAAAATTTCAGTTTACTATGAAGAAAAACGATTTGGACGGTTTCCGCGGCGCTGCTCGTGGCAGTTCCCGCCGTGCAGGCCCAGAAAGTGAACAAAGGAAGCGCTTCTCGCCAAGATCGAAAAGAGCGATGCCGACATCGCCAACGAGAAGAAGCGGCGAAGCGCCGCGACGTGGCTCGCCCGCGGCAAGGCTTTCTACGAGGTGGCCGTGGAGCCTACGAAGAGCATCTTCGCCAACATGGAACCGACGATGCTGAAACTGGCTGTCGGCGAACCCAAGTCGACGACGAAGGAGACGCTCAACGGCACGGAGTACGACACGCATGGGTGTATCCCTATTTTCACGGCTTACGTCAAGGACAACAAGGTCGTGACGTGGAAGCAGAGCAAATGGGTGCTGAAAGACGGCTCCCCAAGAAGGCCATCGAGGCTTACAACAAGGCTTATGAACTCGATCCCAAGACGGCCGAGAAGGTCAAGGAGGGGGTCGAAGCAGGTCAGCGACTTCTGCTCGCAGGTGGCAACGTCGGCATCGACTCGGGCAACTACGTCGAGGCCGCAGACGCTTACGTGACGGCTTTCGAGGCGCAGTCCAGCCCGGCTTACGAGAAGGCCGACCCCGCGCTGCTCTACTATGCGGGCTACCTGCTGACCGTCGACGGCTCGAACAACCCCAAGTCGTTCGCCAAGGGCGGCGAGTACCTGACCAAGGCCATCGACCTGGGCTATGCCGACGAGGAGGGTAATATCTATTACTACCTCTTCCACTGCCTCTACGGACAGAAGGACCTCGACAAGGGGAAATATTATGAAAGCGAAGGGACGTGCTGCTGACGGGTATCGGGAAATTCCCGAAGAACGAGCGTATCCTCGACGGCCTGATGCAGCTTTACACGGCCGAAGAGGGCGTGGGCGACCCTGCCGACCTGGTGGCGCTGATCGACAAGGCCATTGAGGACAACCCGTCGAACGTGGACCTGTGGTTCGGCCGCGGACGTATTTTCTATGCGCTGAAAGACTACGATCAGAGCATCGACTCGTTCAAGAAGGTCGTGGAGCTGAAGCCCGACATGTTCGAGGGCAACTACTACCTGGGTGTGTTCTATACGATCAAGGGCGACGCGCTCAACAAGGAGATGAACGAGAAGCAGTACAGCAGCCAGGCGGTTTACGACGCCGATCTGAAAGTCGTCAACGATGTCTACAAGGATGCTGTGCCCTGGTTCGAGAAGGCGCACCAGATCAAAACCCGACGATGTCGATACGCTGGAGTTCCTCAAATCCATCTGCTTCCGTCTGCGCGACGAGGCCGGCATCATGGAGAAGTACAACACCTACAATGCCCTTTACAAGCAGGTGAAAGGCATCGAATAGCCGCTTGACGGGCGGGGATTCAGCGGCGATGGTTCGCCGGTCCCGCTCTTTTTGAACGGAGTTGCGCTGCCGCCCGTTCGGCAGGCGTTATGAAAAAAGCCCGGCTTTCCAGCCGGGTTTTTGCATGGAGGGGGGGGAATGGCATTATGAAAACGCCCCTGACCCTGAATCCCGCCTTTTGGCCGTGCGGGCGCGGGAGCCGGGGAGCAGCGTTCCGGCCAAAAGGCCGCACCCCTGAATCCGGCGTCTTGCGCCGGTTAGGGGCGATACGGCCCGAAACGGAGCCGCGGGCCAGCTGGGCGACCTCTTCGGCCGTGAATTGGTTGTAGTCGCCCGGCACGGTGTTTTTCAACGCGCAGGCCGCGGTTCCGAAGTCCAGCGCAAACTGGGCGTCGTGGGGATGCGCGGCCATTCCGTAGAGCAATCCGCCCACGAAGGCGTCGCCCACGCCGACGCAGTCGACCACGGGTCGATGTCGTAAACCCGCGTGGAGTGCAGACGTCCGCCCGTGTAGAGCGTTCCCGAGATCAGGTGGTGGTTGGCGCTCAATACGCTGCGCAGTCCGGAAGACGATGCTCCGGCAGCGGGGAAGCGCGCCGCAACCTCCGCCGAGGCCCGTTCGTAACCCGCCGTATCGGGACGGTAGGCGGTGTCGCGGGCCGCAAACTGCGGCAGCTGCATGCCGAGCACCTTTTCGTATTCGTCGTCCGTGCCGAAGAAGGCGTCGCACTGCTCCATCAGCGGCGGGAGCACCTCCTGCGGCTCCTTGCCGTATTTCCAGAGGTTCTTGCGGTAGTTGATGTCGCACGAGACGGTCAGTCCCGCCGCGTGCGCCGCCGCAATCGCCTCGGCGCACACGGCCGCCGTGCCGGCGCTCACCGCGGCCGAAATCCCCGACCAGTGGAACCACGAGGCGCCGCGGAAGATTCCGTCCCAGTCGATCATCCCCGGTTGCAGGGTGTCGAAGGCCGAGTCGGCGCGGTCGTATACGACGTGCGACGAGCGCATGGATGCGGCCTCCTCCATATAGTAAATCCCCGAGCCGCTTGCCGCCGCGCAGGATGGCGTCCGTCCGTACGCCGTAGCGGCGCAGGTCGTCGATGCAGGCGTCGGCCACCCGGTTGTCCGGCAGGCGGGTGACGAATTCGCTTTGCAGGCCGTAGTTGGCCAGCGATACGGCGACGTTGGCCTCGCTTCCGCCGTAGCTGGCGCGGAAGAGGTTCGTCTGGTTGAAACGCAGGTAGTCGGGCGGCGTGAGACGCAGCATGATCTCCCCGAAGGTAACGATCTTTTGTCTGTCCATGATTTTTGTGAAATAGGAGTTACAAATATACATAAAAAGCCGGACAATCGCAAGCCGGATTGCGCCCGCTTCGGGGAAAAGGGTTCCGACAGAGAAAGGCCCGGTCGTCGGACCGGGCCTTTCGGAAAAAGCAGGATGATATGCCTGCCCTTTTTGGGATGGATTTTTAGTTGAGACCGTCACTTTTGAGCGGCGTCACGGCGGCGGCCTGCGCCTGCCCGATCTCTTCGATCCACTCCTCATGTCTCCTCCACGCCGCCCTGGCTCCAGCCCGAACCGGCGTAGTAGTCAGCGTCCGGCCGGGTTTCACGGCCTTGACGGCTACGGCGTGGCCCAGCGTGTCCGTAAGCATCTCGGCTCCCGGCAGGATCACGCCCAGGTAGATGTCGCCGTCGCGCACGGGATCCTTCGAGTCCGAAACGGCCCTCGCATAGAGCCATCCAGCCTTCGCCCGTGAGTATCTGTTTCACGTCGTGGCGCACGAAGCCCGCGGCGATCGGCATCTCGGCGAATGCTCCCTCGTAGACGTTGTCCATGCGGTTGAAACGCTGGTTGGCGTCGAGCGAGATGATCTTGGTGAGCGTCACGGGCGTGCCGTCGACATCGAACGGGGCGTAGGTCAATTCGACCGAAGTGCGGATCGGGCCGTTGTCGAGCGTCCGCCGTGGCGTAGTTGTGGCCCATCATCCAGAACTTACCGTCCACGAACGGCAGTGAAGCCCCCGAGCCGAGCGTCACGCCCACCTTGTAGCAGTCCATGCCGTCGCCGTAGTTGTGGTGGTAGTTGCCCCGGGCGTACCACTCGTCGATCACCAGTTTGTCGGTGCACTTCACCCATACGTCGATGCCCGGAGTGACGAGTTTCTCGGGAGAGGTTTCGAGCGCCGGGCCGTAGAGGCGGTAGGCCACCTTGTTGTTCTCCCAGGCGTAGTCGTCGTAACGTTCGGGAACCGTGCGGCCGGAACGCCTCCGGCGGGGTAGTTCTCGCGCGCTGGCCTGTGACCGAGTTTGAAACCGCTTGCTTTCCATCGGGTCGGCGTCGGTCTGGAAGATCAGCGCCTGCGGCCCGTTCCGCCGCGGAAGAGGACCTGCGAGGGGATCTGCTCGTTGTCGTCGTTCAGGACGACGATGTTGTCCGCGTCACGCCTTTGAGCGCGGCGACTTCGGACCAGGCGATTTCGACGGTTTTCGTCATCGCGTTCGGTCGGGGGTCGTGTTGGCGACTTCGACCTTCAAAGCGGGTGCAGGAGGCCGTCAGGAGGGCTGCAACCCACATAATCGGTTTTTTCATAAAATTAGAATTGAAGTTTTTCCGTTGTTTGTAGGCAAATTTACAATTTTTCCGTATATTGGTCAACCAAAACGGCAAATATTCTATTTAATTCGGTATTTTTTCATATTCCGAGTGGCGGAAAGTTACTAATTTTACGTTATGAAAAAGAGCCTGATACGTATAGAAATTTAACCGCGATAGCTTTTATTTTTTATGAAACAGTTCAACGACGACGACTTCCTGTTGCAGACCGAGACTGCGCAGCGTCTTTACCACGACCATGCGGCCAAGATGCCGATCATCGACTACCATTGCCACCTGATTCCCGAGTACGTGGCTTCGGATCACCGTTTCGACAACCTGTCGAAGATCTGGCTCGAAGGCGACCACTACAAATGGCGCGCCATGCGCACCAACGGGTCGATGAGAAGTATTGCACGGGCAAGACGATACGACCGATTGGGAGAAGTTCGAGAAGGGGCCGAGACGGTGCCCTATACGATGCGCAACCCGCTCTACCACTGGACGCACCTCGAACTGAAGACCGCCTTCGGGGTGACGAAACTGCTCAACCCCGCTTCGGCCCGCGAAATCTACGACCATTGCACGGCGCTGTTGCAGCGTCCCGAATACCACGCCCGCGGCCTGATGCGCCGCTACAATGTCGAGGCCGTGTGCACGACGGACGATCCCGTGGATTCGCTCGAACACCACATCAAAGGTCCGCGAGGACGGTTTTGGCGACCAGGATGCTCCCCACGTGGCGTCCCGACAAGGCGATGGCGGTGGAGGTTCCGGCCCGGATTTCCGCGCTTATATGGAGCGGCTTTCGGAGGTTTCGGGCGTCACGATTTCGAAATTCGACGACGTGATCGACGCGCTGCGCGTGCGTCACAAGTTCTTCGAGTCGGTGGGCTGCCGCCTTTCGGACCACGGCATCGAGGAGTTCTATGCCGAGGATTATACGCAGGCCGAGATCGACGCTATCTTTTAATAAGGTATACGGCGGGCAGACGCTGCTGACGCCCGAGGAGATCCGCAAGTTCAAGACCGCCATGCTGGTCGAGTTCGCCACGATGGACCATGAGGCCGGCTGGACCCAGCAGCAGTTCCACTACGGCGCCATCCGCAAAGCAACAACAGCCGCATGTTCGGCCGGCTGGGTCCCGATACGGGCTTCGACTCGATCGGCGACTTCACGGTCGGCAGGCAGATGTCGAAATTCTTCGACATGCTCGACCGCAACGACCGCCTTGCGAAGACCATCATCTACAACCTCAATCCCCGCGACAACGAGCTGGTGGCCACGATGCTCGGCAACTTCCAGGATGGCCGTTACGGCGCCGGGGAAGATCCAGTTCGGATCGGGATGGTGGTTCCTCGACCAGAAGGACGGCATGGAGCGGCAGATGAACGCCCTCTCGCTACTGGGCCTGCTGAGCCGCTTCGTCGGTATGCTCACCGACTCGCGGTCGTTCCTCTCGTACCCGCGCCACGAGTATTTCCGCCGCACGCTGTGCAACCTCGTGGGCAACGACATCGAGCACGGGGGCCTGCTGCCCGCTTCGGAGATCGACTTCATCGGGCGGGGAGATCATCGAGGCATCTGCTACCGCAACGCTAAGAATTACTTCAAATTTTAACACGCAATAAAACCATGAAAATCGTAACATTAGGAGAGATCATGCTGCGTCTTTCGACGCCCCCGGAAATACCCGCTTCGTCCAGTCCGATTCGTTCGACGTCGTCTACGGCGGTGGCAGGCCAACGTGGCCGTTTCGTGCGCCAACTACGGCCACGAGGCTTACTTCGTCTCGAAGCTCCCGAAGCACGAATCGGCCAGTCGGCGGTGAACGCGCTGCGCAAATACGGCGTCCGGACCGATTTCATAGCCCGCGGCGGCACCGCGTGGGATCTATTACCTCGAAACGGGCGCTTCGATGCGTCCCTCGAAGGTGATCTACGACCGTGCGCATTCGTCGATCGCCGAGGCCGATCCGCAGATTTCGACTTCGACGCCATCATGGAGGGCGCCCGACTGGTTTCCACTGGTCGGGCATCACGCCCGCGATTTTCGGACAAGGCCGCCGAACTGACCCGTCTGGCCTGCGAGGCCGCCAGGCGTCACGGCGTGACGGTGTCGGTGGACCTGAACTTCCGCAAGAAGCTCTGGACCAAGGAGAAGGCGCAGTCGATTATGAAGCCCCTGATGCAGTATGTCGATGTCTGCATCGGCAACGAGGAGGACGCCGAGCTGTGCCTGGGTTCAAAGCCCGACGCCGATGTCGAGGGCGGCGAGACCAACGCCGAGGGCTACAAGGGCATCTTCCGCCAGATGGCCGCGACGTTCGGGTTCAAGTATGTGATCTCGACCCTGCGCGAGTCGTTCTCGGCGACGCACAACGGCTGGAAAGCCATGATCTACAACGGAGAGGAGTTCTACGAGTCGAAGCGTTACGACATCGACCCGATCATCGACCGCGTGGGCGGCGGCGACTCGTTCTCGGGCGGCGTGATTCACGGCCTGCTGACCAAGCCGACGCAGGGCGAGGCCCTGGAGTTCGCCGTGGCGGCATCGGCCCTGAAGCACACGATCAACGGCGACTTCAACCTCGTATCGGCCGAGGAGGTCGAGTCGTTGGCCGGAGGGAATGCCAGCGGACGGGTGCAGAGATGATTAAAAATGAAAAATTAGGAATTAAAAATTATGGCTCGCTTCAATAAAATGCAAGTTCTGGAGGCCATCGGTAAGACCGGCATGGTTCCCGTATTCTATCATGTCGACGCCGACGTGGCCGAGCAGGTCGTGAAAGCCTGCTACGAAGGCGGCGTGCGCGCCTTCGAGTTTACCAACCGCGGCGACTTCGCTTCGGAGGTGTTCATCCGGTCTGCAGCCTGCCGCCGCGGAGTCTTCGGACGCGTTCCATAAAAGTTCGTAGATTGACTCTGCGCACGACTCAACAGGCAACCGCCCTCGGGTTAAACAGTGCAAAGCCTTCCAGCGCTTTTATCGAAAAAGGCATCTTCTTCATCCATCACATCAGCAAAGAAGATATTTGGCGACTTACCGCCCAGCTCCAGCGTCACCGGAATAATGTTTTGCGTTGCGTATTGCATAATTTGTTGGCCCACTTCCGTTGAGCCGGTAAACGCCACTTTGGCGATGCGTTTCGAGGTCGCCAGATATTCGCCAATTTCCCCACCAGCGCCATTGACCACGTTCACCACGCCCGGCGGCAGTAAATCACCGACAATTTCCATTAGCAGCAGTACAGAAAGCGGGGTAAGACGTGCGGGTTTCAGCACCACACAGTTGCCCGCCGCCAGCGCGGGAGCCATTTTCCAGCTCGCCATCAGCAGCGGGAAGTTCCACGGGATAATCTGCCCCCACCACGCCTAACGGTTCATGGAAATGATAGGCCACGCGTTATCAACTTCACTGATCCCACCTTCCTGCGCCCGAATGCGAGGCGAAATATGGAAATGGCTCAACGTCAGCGGCACACGTCCGCAGCACCGTGTTTTCGCGAATGGGTTTTCAAGCGGTTATCCCGAGTCTCAGCTGCTCGACTTGGCTCGAGGTTTGTGCATTCCATTCGATCGGCATCTTAAAGCAGAATCGCCGCGCGATCGCTGCACCGAGGTGTGCCATCACTCTTTTGCGCGTCAGCACTCAGCGCCAGATCGCGATGTCCTCGTTTTGCCCGGGCGCCACTGCACTTCGCATGGCTGCCCGGTCACCGGCGTCAGGTTCTGGTAATACTCACATCGGCAGGGGCTACCCATTCGCCGCCAATAAAGTTGTCGTAGCGGGCTTTTAACTTGATGGGGAAACCATACTCGCCGGGCTTAATCTGTGCTGAAGGATTGTGGTCGCGATCGTCTCGCGCCTTGCGGTGAGAGTATAACAGCGTAGACGGCGACTGGCGAAATCTTCGCCAGTCGGTAACAGCTTTACGACAGCTATCACGAATTTACAGGGCAAGGATTACAGAGATAGTTGAAAAAGCGGCTGACAATTTTGCCAGCCGTTGTTAGAATAATAATTATTGTGGCGCGATAAATCGCCACAATTTCTTCGTGGAAGTTGCCTGGATCGGGTTAAAGCCATCTTCCAGAACGTTAATCGCCAGAACCGCGAAATCTTCTTCTTTTCACGTTCAGGTCGCGTAGGCCTGCCGGGATATCCACTTTCTTCGCCAGTTCACGGATGGCAGTTAATGCGAGGCTTCAAAGCACCTTCCGCGTCGTTTTTACCTGTCACGTTCACGCCCATTGCAGCGGCACAGTCACGCAGACGTGCAGCGGCGACTTTGCTGTTGAATACCTGAACATGCGGCAGCAGAACGGCGTTACATACACCGTGTGGCAGGTTGTAGAAACCGCCCAGCTGGTGCGCCATCGCATGAACATAACCCAGAGAAGCATTATTGAACGCCATACCAAGGAACTGCGTCATTAAGCCACGCGCTGCATTACGCCATCTTCAACGGCTAACGCAGGTTTTGCAATCATGGTCACGGCTTTCAGTGCACGTAAGCGTCAGTGATCGGCGTGGCGGCAATAGAAACATACGCTTCGATAGCGTGCGTTAAGCGCATCCATACCCGTTGCGGCGGTCGTGACTTCGGCATACCAATCATCGAGGAGTCATTGACAGAAAAAGCAGCGGAGTGACTGTTTATCAACAATCGCCTATTTTGATATGACGCGCTTCGTCAGTGATGATGCAGAAACGGGTCATTTCAGAGGCCGTACCTGCCGCCGTGGTATTGATGGCGATCATCGGCAGCTGCGGTTTTGCAGAGCGGTCAACGCCTTCGTATCGCGAATATCGCCGCCATTGGCTGCCACCAACGCAATACCTTTGCGCAGTCGTGCGGGAGAACCACCGCCTAAGGAAATCACGCTTATCGCAATTATTTCTCTTTAAGATTTCAAACCTGCAGCGACGTTTTCCGTGGTGGGGTTAGGTTGGGTGCCATCATAAATAATGCTAAAAATATTGCGTTCTTCCAGTGCTTTTTGCACATCGCCCGCCATACCTTTCGTTAACATACTGTCAGTGACAATCAATGTACGGCGAAACCCATATTCTGCCATCATATTCATTGCATCAGCCAATGAATCAGCGCCGATGACATTCACAGAAGGAATAAAAAAGGTTGAAGCTGCCATAACACACCCTGAAAGTGTAAAAAAGGGCGGGCAGCTTACTGAGGATTTTCATTCGAAAATATGATCAGATTATTGTTTAGCAAAATTAATCTAATAAAAAGCACATTGTATTCATTAAACAATGTGCTTTTTTAAAATCATAAGAATTTTTGTATTAATTTATTTTTAAAACTTAATTAATCATTTCCTTATTTTTCCGGAAATAATAATGCGTCGCGCAATAAATGATCATTTCCACGACGACGCGTAAAAGCCAATGCGGTCAAAATATTCCAGAATCTGAATTGCCAGCTTTCGGCCTACGCCTAAGCGATCGCGGAAATCCGCCGCGCAGGTCGAGCCACACTCCTGATCGAGATCGCGGATCATATTGGCAAACTCGACAATCCGATCGTTACGGTAATAACGATCTTTAACGATCGCGGTAATTATTCCTTGCTGCGCCGCCTGGCGTAGCGTCAGACGCATTGCCTGCTCGTCGGTTCCCGTCTCTTTTGCCAGGTCACGCACCCACCACGGTTCGTCACCAAACAGCGGCTCTGCTTTTTTGCCAGATGGCCTGCTGCTTCGCTGAAGCCCGCTTTGTGATCTGGCAGATGCAGCCAACTCGTGATGACTGAGGATGTCGCCGTTTCGCGCATCTTTTCAATCAGCAACAGTACCAGCGCTTCATCTTCCATTGGCAACGCCATACGTCGCAGACGTTCGCGCCCAGGACCAGGTTCATCACGATGTTGCTCATGATAAGTCGCTAATGTGTCGAGAATTTTCCGCTGCCAGCGGGCGGCAACCGGCGCATTCAACAAGCTATAACCAGCCTGAATATAGCCAGGCTGTTGCAGCAGTTCGCGCATCCCTTCGCCGTTGAGCTGGCGCGCCCAGAGCGAAATCCGCAAGGTTAACCGCCCGCGTTCCAGATGAACAGATAACGCATCGGCATCGCTCTGCGCCCGTGCAAGACGCCAGCCATTGCAGATATTCAGGCTTACGTTTACCGCGACGCGGCGGGTTAAGCATCACCACACGCGCCCCCGCCAGCGTATTGCGGGCCGAGATATCGCGCAACACTAAGCGATCGTTATCCGCCAGCCACAGCGGCGTGTCGAACACCAGCTCGGCAAGGTTATCTTCCAGCAGCGAAACGCGTCCCGTAACGTGGCTGGCGGCGTGGTGAATATGCAGCGGCTGCCACTGGGTCAGCGGCGTATGGGTTTGAAGCTCGACAATCACCCGCGTGAACGGCTCTGGCGGCACATCGGCAAGCAGCCAGTCGCCACGGTTAATCTGCTCTTTTTCCGCATCACCCGCGATGTTAAGCGCGATACGCTGCCCGGCATGGGCGGTTTCTGTTGGCTGGTTTTGTGCATGCAGCGCACGTACACGCATCGGTTTATTTACACCAGTTAGCCATAGTGAATCGCCTACCTTCACTTCCCCGCTTAACGCCGTACCGGTGACGACCAGCCCGGAACCTTTTACGGTAAATGCGCGGTCGATCGCGAGGCGGAAACTATGTTGGCTGGCGTGTTCACGTTCTGGTAACTGAAGCAGATGCTCGCGCAGGGGGCATCAATTCCCCCGACCTTCGGTTGCTGCGGTGATAAACAGTTTTGCTCAGCAAAAACCCGTATCCCGCAGCACCTCCTTTGGGCCTACGCGTTCAACCTCATCAACACGCGCTTCGTCCACGCGATCGGCTTTGGTCAGCGCCACTGTCAGCATCGGGTTACCAGTCAGCTGCAAAATCGCCAGATGCTCACGGGTCTGTGCCATCACGCCGTCATCGCACGCCACCACCAACAGCGCGTGATCGATACCACCAACGCCCGCCAGCATGTTGGAAAGAAACTTCTCATGACCGGGTACGTCGATAAAACCAGGCACGCGACCATCCGGCTGCGGCCAGTAGGCATAGCCGAGATCGATAGTCATGCCGCGCTTTTTTTCTTCCGGCAGACGATCGGCATTTACGCCAGTAATCGCCTGCAATAAGGTTGTTTTGCCGTGGTCAACGTGTCCGGCAGTCGCAATAATCATTTCAACAACATCTCCAAAAACCGTTGCTCATCTTCAAGGCAGCGTAAATCCAGCCACAATCGTCCGTCATAAATACGACCAATCACCGGCACTGGCAATTCACGCCAGCGGGCGGCTAATGACTCAAGGTGGCTACCGCGTCCATCATGGGGTGTAAACGTTAATGCCGCGCTCGGCAGGCGATCAACCGGCAGCGAACCACTGCCAATCTGCGAAAGACATGGCATAACCTGTACCGCAAACTCCCCGCGCCGTAATGTGCGGCAAGGGGAGCCTGTAAACGTTGTGCCTGGATTTGAATGACCTCTGCGCTGCGGGTAAGCAGGCGCAGGGTCGGTAATTTTTCACTCAGAGCTTCAGGGTGTAAATAAAGACGCAACGTGGCTTCCAGCGCCGCAAGGGTCATTTTATCCGCGCGTAATGCACGCTTCAGCGGGTGGCTTTGCAGGCGGGCGATCATCTCTTTTTACCAACAATAATTCCTGCCTGCGGCCCGCCTAACAACTTGTCGCCGGAGAAACTCACCAGACTGACGCCCGCCGCAATCAACTCCTGCGGCATTGGCTCTTTCGGCAAACCGTACTGGCTAAGATCGACCAGCGAGCCACTGCCTAAATCAGTCACTACGGGGACATCCAGCTCTTTGCCGAGCGCCACCAGTTCAGCTTCATCTATTGCTTTGGTGAACCCCTGAATGCTGTAGTTACTGGTATGTACTTTCATCAACAGTGCGGTATTTTCATTCACCGCCTGACGATAATCATTCGCGTGCGTGCGGTTGGTGGTCCCTACTTCGTGTAGGGTGCAGCCTGCCTGACGCATAACATCAGGAATGCGAAACGCGCCGCCAATCTCCACCAGTTCGCCGCGAGAAACCACCACCTCTTTCCCGCTGGCAGTGGCCGCCAACATCAATAACACCGCCGCCGCATTGTTATTGACGATACAGGCATCTTCCGCCCCCGTAATACGGCACAGCAGCTGCGCCAGCGCCCGATCGCGATGTCCGCGTCCGGCGTCGTCCAGATCGTACTCGAGGGTCACTGGCGAACGCATAGCCTGCGCAACGGCTTCCACCGCGGCTTCCGCCTGTAAAGCTCGCCCAAGGTTGGTATGCAGCACGGTTCCCGTCAGGTTTATCACCGGACGCAGCGCGCTCTGCGCCTCTTTCGTCAACCGGGCATCGACTTCTTGCGCCCAGTTTTCACACCACGTGGGAAGCGTCTGGCTGTCACGAATCACTTCTCGCGCTTCGTCAAGCATCTGACGCAGCAATTCCACCACGCGGGTGTGACCATAAGTATCACGCAAAGAAAGGAAGGAGCTATCGCGCAATAAGCGATCAATAGCCGGAAGTTGACTATAGAGGGAACGCGTTTCGGTTGTCATAGGAAACCTGGCTGATCAAGGCCCCTCTCACACGGAGAAGGGCGTTTAACATAACCACGGATTGTAACGTGAGATGGGTCAGGGAGGACATATCGCGCATCAAGCCTTTGGCGGTTCGGTGCGAGCAAAACTTTCGCGGCTAAACAGGTTTTCGACCAGTTTGACTAAGTGTGGGCGGTCGACACACCAACCTGGCGCAACGCGGCGGAAATTGAGATATCCGACGGCACAGGCAATAGCGATAGTCGCCAGATTGACCGTATCGGTTTTGAGTGTGCCATCGACCAGATATCCTTCCAGCACATCCAGACTGCGGTTGATTTTCTCCCGCTGGCGTAACAATTCATCTTCGACTGCTGCGCCGCTGGACGCGCCTGTTCACGCACCGATACCAGCCCAGCATCCATAATGCCATCCGCCAGTGCCTCAATTTTTGCGCACCCGCAACGACTCCAGCGGATCGCGCGGCAAATCATCGCCGGAGCGACATTCATTAATTCAATATATTCAGCGATGATCGGCGAATCAAACCAGCATTCGCCCTCTTCGGTCACCAACACCGGCACTTTTCTAACGGGTTAAATTGCGCCACGCCGTTGTCCGCGTTATAGGGCAGTTCATTAATAAATTCGAAAGTTATGCCCTTTTCTAACAACAGAATAGAAAGTTTGCGTACAAACGGGCTGGTGTAGCTTACCGACGAGGTTTCATTATGTTTCCTTTTTGTTAACAAAATATGAGTATGACCCAAGGTTACAAAAAAAAGCAGGTGATATTGATATGAGTGTGATGACAAACGCAAAATGATGGCCCGATACGTACGCATATCGGGCCTTGTAAGATAAAACGACCTTTCGTGTGAGATTCTAAATATTAGAATGTATAGCGGATATTAGCATTGATCGCATTATCGACGTTGTACCTACCAAATGCTGATTTCTCAATGGTCAGGCCGATACGGGTATTGTCTTTAATGCGTGTATCAATCCCAATATTGGCTAACATACGACCATCTTTACCGTTGTACACGGTGGACTCACCAGCAAAATCACGGTACGTGGTAGCACCAGTATTACGCAGGTCAAATTGATAACTTAAACCAGCCTTCGCTGTAACCTGCCAGTCGCGGCCATCCAGTGTTTTTCCAAACTCCACACCAGTACGGCCAATCAAGGGTTTTTGCCTTTTTACGCTCCATGCTGACATCCATACCGTTGTATTGCCAGTTAAAGGTATTGCCTGACAACGTCCCGTAAACCAGTTCGGCCTGCGGTTCAATAAAGACATCAGGCTTCCACTGATAGCGCCAACCCGTTTCTGCGCCTAAATACCATGAGTGA
>VOFK01003794.1_pt1 | contig 38175 bp, 62 predicted proteins | sample 5384121 | NCBI WGS metagenome assembly VOFK01 (sample SAMN12384730, study PRJNA508395) | human gut metagenome | isolation source: healthy gut J | host: Homo sapiens | reverse complement strand
TCGCAATTACTGGCAGGAGAATCTGTTCTCGAATTACTTGAAACTTATAATTATTTATTATATCAAAAAAAAGGGATTATTATGACTATCGAAGAATTAATTGACGAAAAAACAAAACTTGAAAAACTTGTGATACAGCTTGCAGGAGAAAACCAACAGCTTAAGGACAAGTTGTCGGCTAAAAAGCTAGTGACACTCCGTTCGTCGACCTGCTTGAAACGTGGCTGCACAACAAAAAAATGGCTGTAAAAGCCAACACATATGAAGCTTACTGCACCCAGGTCAATCACCACCTTGTGCCGTATTTTTCGCAGTAAAGGTACAATGCTTTCTCAGCTCACGCCAGCAGTGCTTGAAGAATATTATTTCACAAAGCTTCAATCAGGTTTATCAGGCTCAACCATAAGGAAACATCATTCAAACATCAAGATGACGCTGAAATTTGCCGTAAAGAACGGATTGACAGACCAAAATGCCGCACTTCTTGCAGAACTTCCTCCTGCGACAAGTTCTGTGGTAACTTTCTCAACACAGAGCAATTTGATCTTGTTCTCAGCAAAATAAAACACACTGCAATTTACACACCTGTGTTTATAGCAGGAACAATGGGACTTAGGCGTAGTGAAGTTCTGGGGCTGCGTTGGTCGGATATCAATTTCGAGCAGCACACGATGTGCATTCAACATACTGTGGTCAAATGCGTCAAAAACCATAAAACTACGCTTATATTTTCAGACGTGCCTAAAACAAGGTCAAGCCGCCGCACACTTCCGCTGCCTGACAGTGTATACAGCTACTTGAAATGGCTCAAACACAAGCAGTGCTTGTCTTATGCAGCTAACAGGAGCAGCTATTCACGGCAATATTTACAATACATATGCGTTGATAGCAAGGGCATTCTTATACAGCCTGATGAGCTTTCTGTCCGTTACATCAGACTAATGAACGAAATGCACCTCAGATGCCGCTTTCACGATCTTCGCCACACTTTGTGCTTCCCTGCTCGTTCAGCATGGCGTTCCCATGAAAGCCGTATCTGCATGGCTTGGACACAGCAGTTTGGCAGTGACGAGCGATATCTACACTCACTTAACATTTCAAGAGAAGCTTAACGTTGCTAACACTATTGAAGATTACATGAAAGATATGAATGTGTCACCGTGACACATTCATAATTTTTCACATTGTACATAACATAAATAAAAAGACCTCCCAGAGCATAAACGCCCTGAGAAAGTCTTAACAATGTTGACAATCAACTCAAATTGTGCTATATTAAACATAGATGAGGCAACGCAACTTACTAAGTTGGTTTGTCTGTGATTATTTAAAATAACCGTTTAGTTTGACAGGCTAGCACGGTTATTTTTTTTTCTTTATAATGTTGCCCAAAACCCAAACAAGCAAAATGGTCAGTGCTAAAATTGGTACATCCACTTGGCAATTACCTCCTTTCCTTTAATATCTGAAAGCAGGTCTGCTTTTTTATTTCCTCATCAAGTAATATTATACCGCAAAATTTTTCTTGCCGTCAAACGCATATACGAACAAAAACCGATTTTTTATTATTTTCAGAAAAAATGTGATAAATCGACCATTTTTCACTAAATTTCCACTTTGGGCGAAAATTTTATTATATCACACCAAAAATAAAAGTCAAATTTTTCACTAACAATTCTAAAAAAAAAGTTTTTTTCACTATAAAAAAGACAAAAAACATATTATCTTTTATCTTTATTTCTATAAATATAAAATAAAAAATATGAGTTTAACACATAAATACTCAAAACTTAACTATTTTAGTAAAGAACGTCCTGGTGTGTCACCGTGACACATTAGGGGCGTTCTATATCTTTATATCAATGCACTTGTTGACAAATATATGTTTTTGCGGTATAATATATAAAAAAATAGGATTATAAAGGAGAAGTTGTTTATGAAGAAATGTGTTTCTGTATTTTTTGGCGGCATTAATGCTCTCATTGGTATCATGCAGTGAAAACCCTAATACTGAGGGGCGGCACTGACGTGGGAACTGATACAGCCTATATTCAAGGCAAATCAGGCAACAAATACACTGTTGATGATGAATACACGCTTTCTGTTCCAACATACAAGTATGTTTTTTTCACAAATGATGATAAAGAAGAAACAGGCAAGAGTTACCTCATTGTTGACTTGGAGTATAAAAACCTTGAAACAAAATCTATCATTCTTAAAGACAGAATATCAAGTAAAGCTATATATCAGGATAAATATGAATATGATTTTAGATATATATGACAATGGTGGCTATGATAGCGGCATTGCATTTGTTTTGGAGAACGATAATATTGTTAACTGTTATCATGAAATTCGTGAAGATTATGATTTAGAGCCACTTGAAAGCACCGAGTTTAGCTATGTTTATAGATTGCCAGAGGATTATGACGGATCAGACATAACAGTACACATGGATGTTGCCAATGATAAATATGATTTCACATTTGAGAAAAATGAAAAATCATACTGCACTTGCACAAAGAATATCTACGATAATATATTAGCCCCTAGTGTGTCACGGTGACACACTAGGGGTCATTTTGCATTATATATAAAATATATATTTTTTCGCCATTAATTTCCGCAAAAAGTATTGACAAATTGACAAAAATGGTGGTATAATTAATGTATAGAGGAAATTTAGAGGGCATAAAAAATTGCACCCTCTAAGGCTTATAACCTCCGCCAAGAGATTATAAGCCCAGCAGCACATGTAAGAGGCAACTGTGAGCTTTCAGAGAATGCTATCCTCGTGCTCTATTATAGCACGTTGGAAATAGATTGTCAAGGGCTTTTCACGATGTCAAACATCTGGAAAGCTCTTTTTTGCTTTTAGCTGCTGATTTAACTCATCAAAAATGCAGCTTGAAAATCGAATATCGTAAGTCCTCAAATAAGATTGAGATGAGGTCAACTGATGTGAAACACAAGCACAACAAGACATTGAGTTGTCTTTAAGTCGCTTTGAGCCATGACGTTCGTTACTGTTCAATCACGCCGATCAGGCATTCTTAACATTTCAGAACATGAACACGAGCCAGCCAGTAACAGTTAAGCTAACTGCAAGCCTATGTGCCGACGCCACTATGAATTAACATCAGATGATTCGCTTAAGCTCCACAATGTGCAGCTGCCTTGACAAGGTCTAAGAGCGAAACGAAACAAATGTCACAAAAACATATCCTAGCTTGTTACTACAAGCTTTCATATATGCTCAGCAAGGATACTTAAAGATACTTGCTGAGGAAAGTCCACATTTTTTATATCCTGTGGATTTTCCTTTGTGAGTATCAAAAAATGATTGGTGCGCCAGAAGGGACTCGAACCCCCGACCTACTGGTTCGTAGCCAGTCACTCTATCCAGCTGAGCTACTGGCGCATTCAACTCTAATATTATATCATATGCAATCCCCTTTGTCAATGAGTTAATGAAATTTTTACCACTTATTTTACAAAAGCATTCACATCGTCTCTTGCCGCTTCACACCTTTATCATCCCTTTAAATGCCATTGTTTTTCACACTTTTTGTCAATCAAGTGTTTGTAATCATTTGTAATACTTTTTTCGGCAAACTGCTCTGTTTTTTAACCGAAATTTTTGTAGATTATTTATCATTCTATGCCCTTGACTTATATTCTGATTGTGGTATAATAGTAAATGTTCAATATTATGTTGTGATAAAGAAGCCAACCACAATATATAGTGGTTGAGCAGGATAGAATGAAAGGAAGAGTATAGGTGAAGATAATAAAAAAGAAGCGGCGCTGAGAATACGTTCGATAAGGAAAAGATAGAAAATGCCGTTGCGAAAGCTAATATCACTGTGGAGGAAAAGGATAGGCTCTCTGAGGGAGAAATAGGAGAGATAGCACAGAATATAGAGGACAAATGCTCTGAAATGAATAGGGCTATGGACGTTGAAACTATTCAGGACTGGGTGGAAGCCGATATCATGCGCCATGGCAAGTATACAGTGGCAAAGCATTATATCACCTACCGCTATGAGCGTTCTATCGTCAGACAGGCTAATACTACTGACAAGCAGATACTTTCTCTTCTTAACTTCGAGAACGAGGAAGTCAAGCAGGAAAATTCAATAAGAACCCTACTGTTAATTCAGTTCAGAGGGATTATATGGCAGGTGAAGTGAGCAAGGATATCACAAGAAGATTTTTGCTTCCTGACGATATAGTTGAAGCTCACGAAAAAGGTCTGATACATTTCCACGACGCCGATTATTTCGCTCAGCATATGCACAACTGCTGTCTTGTAAATCTTGAGGATATGCTCCAGAACGGCACTGTCATAAGCGAGGTCATGATAGAAAAGCCACACAGCTTCTCTACAGCCTGCAATATCGCTACACAATTATCTATCGCTCAGATAGCTTCTTCACAGTATGGCGGACAGAGTATCACACTTTCCCACCTTGCTCCGTTCGTTCAGATATCCCGTGATAAATACCGCCGTGAGGTAAAAAAGAGTTCGCAGAGCTTAATATCCCTGCCGACGAGGATACTATAAATAAGGTAGCCGAAATGAGAGTAAAGGCTGAGATAGTTCAGGGCGTTCAGATGATACAGTATCAGGTCATCACTCTTATGACTACCAATTGGTCAAGCTCCTTTCGTTACTGTTTTCATGTACCTTGACGAGGTGCCGGAGGGACAGACAAGAGATGACCTTGCGGCTATCATAGAGGAAATGCTCAGACAGCGTATCCAAGGCGTAAAGAACGAAAAGAGGTGTCTATATAACACCTGCGTTCCCTAAAGCTAATATATGTCCTTGAAGAGGACAACATAAGAGAAGGCTCAAAATATTGGGAGCTTACAAAGCTTGCTGCAAAGTGTACCGCAAAAGAGAATGGTGCCTCGACTATATAAGCGAAAAGAAAATGAAAGAGCTTAAGGTAGACAAGAACGGCAAGGGTCAGTGCTACCCTTGCATGGGCTGCAGAAGCTTCCTTTACAACATATCTTGACGAAAACGGCAAGCCTAAATATTACGGCAGATTCAATCAGGGCGTTGTTACAATAAACCTTGTGGACGTTGCCTCGCTCGTCATATAAGGATATGGATAAGTTCTGGAAGATATTTGATGAAAGACTTGAGCTTTGCAGACGTGCGCTTATGCTCCGTCACGAAAGACTTAAAGGCACTCCGTCAGACGTTGCGCCTATTCTTTGGCAGAACGGTGCATTGGCAAGGCTTAAAAAGGGCGAAACTATCGACAAGCTCCTGTTCGGCGGATATTCCACCATATCACTTGGCTATGCAGGTCTTTGCGAATGCGTAAGATACATGACGGGCAAGTCACACACAGACCCTTCAGCAACTCCTTTTTTGCACTTGAAGTTATGCAGCACCTTAATGACGCCTGCGCAAAGTGGAGAGCAGAAACAAACATAGATTTCAGCCTTTACGGCACGCCATTGAGTCCACAACATACAAATTTGCAAGATGTTTGCAGAAGCGTTTCGGTGTTATCGAGGGTGTAACAGATAAAAACTACATCACTAACAGCTATCATATTCATGTTACCGAGAAAATTGACGCATTTGACAAGCTCACCTTTGAGTCACAGTTCCAGGAACTCTCTCCAGGAGGAGCTATCAGCTATGTAGAAGTACCAAATATGCAGAACAACATAGAGGCGGTCCTTGCAGTTATGCAGCATATTTACGATAACATTATGTATGCAGAGCTTAACACAAAGAGCGACTACTGTCAGGTTTGCGGTTATGACGGAGAAATCAAGATCGTTCATGATGACGGCAAGCTTGTGTGGGAGTGTCCTAACTGCGGCAACAGAGATCAGAACACTCTGAACGTTGCAAGGCGCACCTGTGGCTACATCGGCACGCAGTTCTGGAATCAGGGCAGGACTCAAGAGATAAAGGAGAGAGTTTTGCATTTGTGATTTTTAGGAAAACCCAAAAATTTTTTTGAGCGATTTTCAAAAAAAAGTGAACATTATAGCCGTTAAAACTCAAAAGTTCAAAAAATCAAAACTCGTCAAAAAAAATGAACATTATAGCAAGGGAAAACTCAAAAACTCAAAACTGCAAAAATCCGAAAATAATGAACATTATTATTGACATAAAACAGCAAACAGCATATAACTATCGGGGCAATACAAAATCGTATTGCCCTGCGTTGTATGTATGAAAGGAGCGGAAAATGAATTATTGTGAGATAAAGAAAACCGATATCGCCAATGGCTCAGGAGTGAGGGTCACGCTGTTCGTATCAGGCTGCAGACACCACTGCAAGGGCTGTTTTCAGCCTGACACTTGAACTTTGACTACGGCAAGCCTTTCACAGATACCACCGCAGACGAGATAATTAACGCCCTCTCAAAGGGCTATATAAAAGGACTTACGCTCCTTGGCGGCGAGCCTATGGAGCCTGAGAACCAGCCTGAGCTTACAAAACTCCTCCGCCGTGTGAAAACCGAACTTCCCGACAAGGACGTGTGGTGCTACACAGGCTGTACCCTTGAAACTGACCTGCTTGCAGGCTCAAAGTCACCATACAGAACGCAGTACACAGACGAAATGCTGAGCCTTATCGACTACCTCGTTGACGGCGAATTTGTTCTCGAAAAGAAAAACATCTCACTGAAATTCAGAGGCTCTGAAAATCAGAGGATACTTCATAAAGAGGACGGCATTTGGCTGCCTTTGCGAAGATATAAAACAAAACCGCTCCCCCGTGTTATCACGAAGAGCGGTTATTTTTTATTGCGTAGGTGCGACCTAAGGTCGCCCCCTTGAAACTTTTATAAGATAACTCTACAGCCTTACTTTTCAGACTTTGTAAAGAATATCGCCTTTATAAGCTGGATAACGAGCATAGAGCCAAAGCTTAGAATGTATATCCATGCAAACTGCATACCTGTCATGTCTGCTATCTTGAAAAGTCCCTTGAGTTGTGGAACGAGCAGAACGGAGTTTAAAAATACCATTCCAAGACCGAACGCCATAAGACCGAACTTGTTGTTGAAAAATTCCTTTGAGAATATAACAGGACCTTTTTTCTTGCAGGAGAATCCGTGGAACAATCTTGCAGAGCAAAAGCACTGCGAATGCCATCGTCATACCAAAAGAGCTGCGCTTGTCTTGTTTCCCATAAGGAAAGCCAAAGCTACTGCTATCGCTATAACTACGCCATACAATGCTATCTCGCCCAGGAAAGGACGTGTGAGGATAGATTCGTTTGCGTTTCTTGGCTTGCGTTTCATGACCTCTTCGGAGTGAGGTTCAAGACCCAAACCGATAGCAGGAAGCGAGTCTGTAAGCAGATTAATAAACAGCAAATGTATTGCCGCAAACGGAACAGGAAGTCCAAGCAGTGAGTTGAAAAGCACCACAAGAATTGCCGCAAAGTTGCCCGAAAGCAGGAAGAGTATAGCCTTTTTAATGTTCTCGTAAATGTTTCTGCCGTTTCTTATGGCCTTTACTATAGTTGCAAAGTTATCGTCTGCAAGCACCATTGAGGCAGCGTCCTTTGAAACCTCAGTTCCTGTGATGCCCATTGCAACGCCCACATCAGCCTGCTTTAACGCAGGTGCGTCGTTCACCCGTCGCCTGTCATGGAAACTATACAGCCGTTTGCCTGCCAAGCCTTTACGATCCTTATTTTATGCTCAGGTGTAACACGAGCGTAAACAGCCTTGTCCTTACAAAGTCAACAAGCTCTTCGTCTGAATAAGCGTCAAGCTCGTGACCCTCAACAGCCTTTGAGTTGTCGTCAAGAATACCTATCTCACGGGCACTAGCCGAAGCCGTAACGATATGGTCGCCTGTTATCATGACTGGCTTTATGCCTGCCTTGCGGCATTCCGCAACAGCCGCCTTTGATTCCTCTCTCGGAGGATCCATCATAGCAATAAGACCGACAAACTCATCCGTCCTCGTCCTCTGGACATACGGTATCTTTGTCGAATTTTTTTCTCTGCAAATGCAAGTATACGCAGACCTTTTTCCGAAAGCTCTGCCACACGCTGGGTTATAACAGCCTTTTCTTCGTCGCTTGAAGTTATCCTGTTTATAAGAACGTCAGCCGCACCCTTTACATATAGCACCTTCTCGCCGTCGATAACGTGCAGAGTTGACATAAGCTTTCTGTCTGAATCAAATGGTATCTCAGAAATTCTAGGGAGATCTTCTCTCACCTTGTCAGTGTCTATACCAAGCTTTGTGCCGAAGTTGATAAGAGCCGTTTCTGTAGGGTCGCCTATCTCAACGCCGTCCTACAGCTTGAATCGTTGCAAAGGATCATGGCTCTTGTCATAGTCTTGACCTTTTCATCGTCAAGATCAACAGCGTCAGTGTCGATTATCCTGCCGTCTACCATTATTTTTCTAACTGTCATCTTGTTCTGAGTAAGAGTACCAGTCTTGTCCCAGAGCATATTACAGAAACGCTGCCCAAGCCCTCAACTGCCTGAAGCTTTCTTATGATAGCGTTTTCCTTTGACATTTTCTGTGTGCCGAAAGAAAGCACAATAGTAACGATAGAGCTGAGAGCCTCAGGAATAGCCGCAACAGCAAGTGCGATAGCGAACATGAACGAATCCATAAGCTCGCCGCCACGAAGCATACTAAGTCCGAACACTACTGCACAGACAATAAGTATAGCAATGGAAAGCTTCTTGCCAAACTCGTCAAGCGTGTTCTGAAGAGGCGTTTTTCTCTCTGATGCGTTTTGGATAAGCGAAGCTATCTTGCCCACCTCAGTGTCCATACCAACCTCAGTGACAAGCATTTTTCCTCTGCCGTATGTGACAAAAAAGAACCTGAATAAACCATGTTAGCACGCTCAGCAAGAGGCTTTTCGCCCTCTATATCGCTCATATCCTTGTCGATATTAACGCTCTCGCCTGTGAGTGCCGACTCGTTCACCTGAACAGACGCACATTCTATCAGCCTGCCGTCTGCACATATCTGGTCGCCTGCTTCGATAAGAAGAATGTCGCCCACTGCGATCTCCTCAGAGGGGATAATGACCTTTTCGCCGTTACGAAGCGCCTTAGCCGTTGGTGCAGAAAGCTTTTTAAGGTTCGTCAGTGACTTTTCAGCCTTGACGGTCTGAACTGTACCCTAAAATAGCGTTCATTGTGATAACAACGAGAATTACTGCACAGCTCTCAACATCTTTCATGAAAGCTGAAACTATCGCAGCAACAATGAGTATAAGCACAAGAAAGTCCTTATACTGCTCTAAAAAAAATCACGGGAATGGACTTTTTCTTGCCCTCTGTGATAACATTTCGTCCGAACTTTTCGCAGTTTTTCACTGCCTGCTCGGTTGAAAGACCATTTTCACCTGATGAAAACTCAGTGTAAAGCTGGTCAATTTTTTTTTTTGATACTGCTTCATAAAATACCACCTTTTTTATTTTTCCTGTAAACATTGCCGATATACCCTTCAAGCCTCCTTTTCTCATAGGCTCAGTAAAATAAACGCATAAAAAATCGGCAAGACGTTTATTGGGTAAACTGCGCCTGTGGCAATTTAATCAATAAAAAGTCTCGCCGTTTAGATATGCAGCGGTCCCTCATCGGAACGTATTGACGCAAACATAAACGGATCTCTCCGCCAGCTACTCTCTTTTACTATGAGGTCATTATAACCTATATTTTTGATTTTGTCAATAGTTTTTTATATATTTTTATTGTAAATTCGCAACTCATTTGCTTGATCTCATTTTCAAACACTGCCCTTGATTATTATTCCAAAAGGTGCTATAATAGCATTGGTGATAATAATGAAAAGGAAAATACTTGTAGGTCTGCTTACCGCCGTTATCTTTTTGGCTTGCGCCCTTGTGATAAATATAACTCCAAAGGTGGAGAAAGGTTCAGTTGCGCTGACCTGTGACGGAAGCAAATATGAGCTTCCCGGCACTGAAAAGACACGATACTGCAACGGCAAGAGCGAGAGCCTTTCCGCTGAAGAGAGCTTTGAAGATCTGCTCTCCCTCTGTACCGTCATTTAATATAAAGGCAGATATAGATAAGGACGGCAATGTTACCCTTAAAACCCCTATGTCCGTAGAAGTCACAGGGGACAGGCTCGGTGACGTGCTTTACACTGTCTACAGCTATGACGGAAAGGTGCTTGCCAAGAGTCCAAAAAGCTGGAGCTTCCAAAAAGGATATTGACGGCTGTCTTGTGAAAATAAAATTACATGGGGCAAGAAAGACACAAGCTATCTTGAAGAAGATTACTGGTTTGCCGCAATGTACAATACCGAAAGATAAACATAACATCAAAATGTAGGGGGCGGCCTCTGGTCGCTCACTTTCTTTCTGTAAACTTTCAGACAACAAAACGTCGGACGAATTTGAAAACGTCCGACGTTTTGTTCTTTAACATATTTGAAATCTATTATGCCCGCCATACAAATAACGCTGCCGATAAATCTCAGCTTTGTGATAGGCTCTTTTCTTATGAGCGCTATAACAAACAGCGAACACAGTATCATAGGCTGAATAAATGACGCACTCGCAAGGCTCACAGCAATAACAGCGTTCTCCGCAAGCAGACCTGCCACATTCGGAATCTTTGTAAGCACAACCACCCATGCACCCTTTTGATTTTTTCTTGAATATCTCCAAAGGCTTCGCCCTTGGCAGAAGTATGATAGCCATAAGTATAAGCGCAAAGAACAGCGCCATGGTCGAGGATATGTAATTCTCCGACGCTCTTACAACTATACCATAGCCATATCTTGCCAAAAGATAGAACACCAAAGGAACAACTATCCTGCGGTAATTTATATTGCCGCTGTCCGTTCTGCCTGATCTTGCGATAAAAACAAGTCCTGCAACAGTAAGCACGATAAAAAGAAACTTGAAAATGCTCGGCTTTTTCACCAAGGAAAATATCCGTTGCATAGGACATGAAAAGGGTGATACCAAGCCAAGCCTTAAGCTCAAAGGCTGATATTTCATCAAGGATAATAGCCGAAAGCTTAAATTCAAGGATCTTCGACAAGCACAACAGACCTATCGCCGCAAAGGATTGCCAGCTAAGCGTAATGGTCCTGTCGAGGAAAGGCAGACAGCAAGCCATGAAAACAGCCGTTGCCGCCGCCATTAAGAATCCAAGCTCATCGCCGTTGAATTTTGCCGTTGAAACAGCGTACTTGTCACTAAGGGAACATATCGTGTAGCATACAACTACAAGTATAAGCAAAAACATTATTTTTCTTCTTCCCTTACTATATGATTTTCTAAGACCTGTATGCTGTGAAACATACGAAATAATGGGCGACCCCAAGGTCGCCCTACGCAAAGCCGATTTATCAGTTCTTTTTATTTTTCACAAGCCATACTACCGCCAAAATACCAATTATCACTGAGAACAGAGTAGCAATGGCTAGGCATATCCAGCTTGCATACTGACTTTGTATAAATTCGTTCTGCGATTGGCTTCCTATAAGGGTATCTACCCCCGATTGCGAGCCTAACGCTGAGAACAGTATTATAAATGCCATTCTCACATTCATTACGCAGGCTATAACGCTGTAAATATGCACTATACCCTGAAAAAGGCACACTCCGCAGTCGTCCTTTACATAGCTTTTCACTCAAGCACCGCACATACCACCGACACTGCCGTGTAGATAATGAACGCCGCAAAAAGCACTATCGTTGGCACTTTTGCTCCCTCGGTTTTCACTATCATGCTCATAAGCCCAGCCATACACCCCATGAACACAGCCGCTGCCGCAAGCCCCTGCAACAGACCATTTTCTGTATAAAAGTTCCGACTTTTTTATCTGCTCTTTCTTTATCTGCTTAGGCATTTTCTTCCTCCGCCTTCTTGCTTTCAAGCTCCTCCTCAGATATCTTGAAGCGTATCCTGTCTATTTTCTGCTCGTCCTCCATTTTTCACTGTCATCTCAAAAGGCGGACAGCTTATAACTTCATTCTGCTCAGGAAGTCTGTCAAGCATATCCATTATCCAGCCACCGAGAGATGTTCTTTTTTCGGTTTCGATAGTGTCCTCCGGCAGTCCTGTCCTCTCAAGAAAATCCGATACCGAAAGCTCCGCCGACGCTTCGTAAACACCGTCGCTTATTTTCACAAAGGGAGGTATCCTCCTCGTCGCTTTCATCATAGATCTCGCCTACAAGCTCCTCTATGATATCCTCAAGGGTACAAATGCCCTCCGTGCCGCCGTATTGGTCGAGCACCACCGCCATATGCACCTTTTTGCGCTGCATCTGCTTCAAGATCTCAGAGATCTTGCGGTTTTCGGTTATGTAAAGTGGCTTGTTCATTATAAGGCTTATGTCTGTCTTGCCCTTGAGATACATTTCAAAAAAGTCAGACTGATGGATAAGTCCCACAATGTGGTCTAAGTCCTTGTCATACACTGGGAGCCTTGAAAACTTTGTCTGCACAAAGCGTTTTTTTATGCTCTCCATATCCTCATGAAGCTCAACACCCTCGATATTTACTCTCGGCACAAGTATCTCGCTTATGGTTATCTCGTCAAAATCAAGTGCCGAACGCACAAGCTCCGACTCCTGCTCTTCAAGTACGCCCTCGTCCTGAATCTCGTCTATGATATATTTAAGCTCTTCCTCAGTAACAGACGGCTCGCTGTTCTTGTTGCCCACAAGCTTTGAAACGCCGCTTTTTATGCCCATAAAGATAGCCGTTATAGGCGTGATGATGAACATGAATGCGGAAAGCGGAGCCGCCATAAGAATAGAAACCGCTCAGAATTTTCCTTCGCAAGGCTCTTAGGCAAGATCTCACCAAAAATAAGCACAAGCACCGTCATGACTACAGTAGCCAGACCCACGCTTCCCTTTCCGAACTTTTCCGTAAAAAGCACCGTTGCAAGTGAAGATGAAGAAATGTTCACCACGTTGTTTCCAACAAGTATAGCAGTGAGTGCCTTGTCAAAATTATCGCATATGTTCATTGCCTTCTTTGCAGACTTGTTTCCGTCGTCTGCAAGTTTTTTTTAGCCTTATACTGTTGCAGGAAGAAAAACGCTGTCTCCGTTGCAGAACAAATAGCAGACAGCATAAGAAGCACAGCGATGATAACAACTTTCATAAAAATAAAATTATCCTTTCAGGTCAGAATATAAATTTGCTGCCCTAGTTATAAAAATAGCACTAAAGGCAGTCATGAAAACTGACTACATATAGTTATCATAACATATTTTTTTAACCAATTGCAACAGTATTGTTGAAAAAACGATGTAAAAGAGTTATAATATTCTTTGTGTTCATAATATTCATATGCACAAAAGGAGATAACAGAAATGGCAAAGAAAGATAAAGACATTTTCGACAAAATAATGGACTGGAAGATATTCGGCTGGCTCAGACCCTTTTTACGTCAAAAAAACAAGGAAATGCTTTTTGTATCTGTTTTTCGGCGTACTCACCACCGCAGTCAGCTTTGTGACCGCAGGCATCTCAAAAGTGCTTTTTGGAGCAGGCAGGCATAGGCAAGGGGGCGGTGTTTCTACCACAAGCACCGTCATATCATGGATATGTGCAGTAACATTCGCATACATAACCAACAGGATATGGGTTTTCGAGTCTGAAGCAGAGGGCAAAAAGGCGATAATCTCCGAAGCGGCTTCATTTTTACGGCGGAAGGATATTCACTCTTCTCGTAGAAATGTTCATGATGTGGCTCGGCTACTCACTTCTCAGCTTCAACTATTGGGTAACAAAGATAGTGGCAAACGTTGTTGTGCTGATACTTAACTATGTCATCAGCAAGCTTGTGGTCTTCAGAAAGAAATAAGCATACAAAAAGCTGCCGGCAAAAAATGCTGACAGCTTTTTATTTTGCCCCAGTTGCCACGTTGCAACCGACTAATCTCTGTACATAAGCGTGACCGCCATGCCGTTTATCACGCCCACTACAACTCCGCACACAATGAAAAACACCTTGATAGGCAGGTCAAGCAGAAGCGAGATAAGCCCGAACACGATAACGAACGCCATTGCTCCGCCTATCTGCACAAGAAACTTTCTTTTCACAAGCACAGGAAAACGCTCAGCAAGCTTTGCCGTCTTTTCGCCTTTGTGGTCAAACAGCCTGTATAAAAAGCTGAGGTCAGTGCCATTGGTATTCCGATAAATAAAATTGCTGTTATAAGTTTGTCCATTTTAAATTCCTCCATTTTTCACTTAAATTATAGCTTTTTTGTATCAAAAGGCTGCCCAAGACGCAGTTCGTCCGTGGGCAGCCTCATTGCTGCATATAAAAATTTCTTTTTATCAACAATTAAAGAACTCTTACGCCAACAACGCCCCTCGATAGACTTGAAAGCGTCAGCGTCAACGTCGCCTGTAACATCGAGCATTGTGTAAGCCCAGTCTTTCTTAGACTTGTTTACAAGGTTCTCGATATTTGCGCCCTTGTCGATACAACAGATGTGATCTGTGCAATAAGTGCAGGAACGTTCTTGTGAAGCACGCAAACAAGGTGGTCGCCTGTTTTAGCAAGCTCTGCATTAGGAAGTTTACAGAATTCTTGATAGTTCCCTTCTCGATATAGTCGATAAGCTCGTGAGCTGCCATTGTTGCGCAGTTGTCCTCAGACTCAGGTGTGGAAGCGCCAAGGTGTGGAAGAACGATAACATTCTCCTCGCCAAGAACAACATCATCTGCAAAGTCTGTTACATACTTTGCAACCTTGCCGTCCTTGATAGCCTTTACAACTGCCGCACTGTTGATAAGCTCACCTCTTGCAAGGTTGATAAGACGAACGCCGTCCTTCATCATTGCTATCTGAGCTTCGTCGATAGTGTTCTTTGTGTCAGGTGTATAAGGAACGTGGATAGTGATATAATCGCTGTTCTTGTAAATATCATTGATGTCAGCTGTTACCTTTACAGCAGGATCAAGCTGGATAGCTGCGTTTACTGAAAGGAATGGGTCATAGCCGATAACGTCCATGCCAAGTGCAACGGCTGCGTTTTTGCGATCTTTCCGCCGATAGCACCAAGACCGATTACACCAAGTGTCTTGCCCAGTATCTCAGGACCTGCGAACTTAGACTTGCCGCCCCCTCAACTGTCTTTGGAGCGTCAGGAGTGCCCTTATGAAGCAGCCCATGCAGCAGCCTCTGTTATCTTTCTTGAAGCAAGAAGAAGTGCACAAATAGCAAGCTCCTTAACAGCGTTTGAGTTTGCGCCAGGTGTGTTGAATACAACGATTCCCTGCTCTGCGCACTTCTCAACTGGAATATTGTTTACGCCAGCACCTGCTCTTGCAATAGCAAGCAGGCTCTCAGGCATTTCCATATCGTGCATCTTTGCTGAACGTACCATTATAGCGGTAGGATTTTCAGCATTGTCGCTTACTGTGTACTTAGCCTTGTCAAAAGATATCAGTACCGCAGGTAGCGATCTTATTTAATGTCTTTATCTCATACATTGTAAATTACCCTCTCTTATAATAAGGTTACGCTTATGCGTTCTCAGCCTCGAACTTCTTCATGAACTCAACGAGCTTTTCAACACCCTCGATAGGCATAGCGTTGTAGATAGAAGCTCTCATACCGCCTACGGTTCTGTGACCCTTGAGGTTTACAAAGCCTGCTGCTGTAGCCTCCCTCAGCAACGCACTTCTTGTCAAGCTCAGCGTCGCCTGTTACGAATGGAACGTTCATACGAGATCTGTCCTCAGGAACAACAGTGCCCTTTTGAAGAGCTTGCTCTGGTCAAGATAATCATAGAGTATCTTTGCCTTCTTCTCATTGTGAGCCTTCATAGCCTCAAGGCCGCCCATCTTTCTTTATCCACTTGAATACCTTGCCGCAGATATAGATACCGTAGCAGGGAGGTGTATTGTAAAGAGAATCAGCGTCAGCCTGAGTTTTCCACTTGAGCATTGTAGGTGTTCCTCGAGAACATCGTCAGTGATAAGATCTTCTCTGATGATAGCAATAACAACACCGGCAGGGCCAATGTTCTTCTGAACACCGCCGTAGATAACGCCGTACTTTGTTACGTCTTCAGGCTCTGATAAGAAGCAGGAAGAAACGTCTGCAACAAGTGTGTGACCCTTTGTGTTAGGCAGAGTCTTGTACTTTGTACCATAGATAGTATTGTTGTTTTCGCAGATATAAACATAGTCAGCGTCCTCTGGGATATCGAGGTCTGAGCAATCAGGGATATAAGAGAATGTCTTATCTGCCGATGATGCAACAGCTACAGCCTCGCCGTACTTCTGTGCCTCCTGATATGCCTTCTTAGCCCACTGACCTGTGATTATGTAAGCAGCCTTGCCGTTCTTCATAAGGTTCATAGAACGGCTGAGAACTGCTGAGAAGCACCGCCCCTGAAGGAACAGAACCTTTATAGTTATCAGATACCCATAAGATCTCTGATGTCCTTTTCAGCTTCCTTTGATGATGTCATCGAACGCCTTGGAACGGTGGCTCATCTCCATTACGCTCATACCTGTGCCCTTATAATCGAGCATTTCATCGGCAGCTTCCTTAAGCACTTCCTCAGGGAGTACAGCAGGACCTGCGCTGAAGTTATATACTCTACCCATTGTTAAACCCTCCATATAAATTAGTTTCATTATTTATAAAGACTATAAATATATAAATTAATAATATTATTATATGCCTTTTATAAAAAAAAGTCAAGGGCTGTCATATAAAAATACTCACTCGTCATAAGTTTTTGTACATATCAGCACATAAAGCAGCCCTGAAAACGTGCATTTTTCACCTTACCTATGCCGTTATATATAATAAGCACTGAAAAGCATGAAAAATCGGAATAATACTAAAGCGTTAAAAAGAGGTTAAAATTTTTTGGTATTCCTTGAAATCTCCATATTTGTGTAGTATAATGTAATCAATAAAAATGCGACAGTTGTAAAAAAATCGGGGAACAATTGTCACTCTCAGGGAAAGAGGATATATATGCAAAAGATATTTTATGTTTCAAGAAATGAGGACAAAGCCCATGATGGAAAAGCCCCGGATATGGACAGATTTCAGCGAGTTGAAAAGCTCAACAGTCTGATCGCGGCAGGCTGGGCTATAAAGGAAATGAAAAGCGAAAACAACAGCACATTCTTTGTGCTTGAGAAAGCAGACTAGACTTTAAATGGACGATATCGAGCCGTATCCTGTCAATAACACAGACACGTTGTTTTGTAGGGGACGGCAGCCTCGACGTCCCGCCCACTCACCAGCTTTTTTCAACAAATTTACAGGACGGCAGCCCCACCGTCCTTTTTTATGTGCAGATAAATTTTGCGAAAACGTTTTTATGGGTATTGCATTTCAGAGAGAAATATTGTATAATTAATGTAATCGTTTTAATGAGTACAAATGATACTATACATATTATAAAGGAGTAAAAAAAAATATGGCTTATGTAATCGGCGTAGACTGCGGCACAAGCGGCACTAAGACGGTACTTTTCGACGAAAAAGGGTACTGTTATTTCTTCTGTAACTATTGAATATCCTATGTATCAGCCTAAAAACGGCTATGCAGAGCAAGACCCTGCTGATTGGGCAAACGCAATGATAAACACTATCAAGGCTGTTATGACCAAAAGCGGCGTAAATAAAGAGGACGTTGCAGGTATTGGTATCTCTGGACAGATGCACGGACTTGTTATGCTGGATAAGGACAACAACGTTCTTAGAAAGTCCATAATATGGTGCGATCAGAGAACTGCCGCAGAAGTTGAAGAAATGAACGAAAAGCTAGGCAGAGAAAAGCTCATCAAGATAACAGCAAACCCTGCCCTCACAGGCTGGACAGCTGCAAAAATTCTTTGGGTAAAGAACAACGAGCCTGACATATACGAAAAGTGCAGACACATTCTTCTGCCAAAAAGACTACTTGAGATTTATCCTCACAGGCGAATATGCAACAGAGGTTTCCGACGCAAGCGGTATGCAGCTTCTTGACGTGCCAAACCGCTGCTGGTCAAAGGAAGTCTGCGATACGCTTGGCATTGATATGTCAATGCTCGGCAAGGTGTACGAGTCATGCGAGGTAACAGGCAAGGTCACAAAAAAATGGCTGAGCTTACAGGACTTAAAGAGGGTACTATAGTAGTAGGCGGAGCAGGCGACAAATGCCGCTGCGGCTATCGGAACAGGCGTTGCAGAGGACGGTAAAAGGCGTTCACAACTATCGGACCATCAGGCGTCGTATTCGCACACACTTCTTCTATCTCTATCGACCCAAAGGGCAGGAGTTCACACCTGCTGTGCAGCAGTACCGAACGCATGGCACGTTATGGGTGTTACAAAGGCGCAGGACTTTCGCTTCCGAAATGGTTTAGGGATAATTTCTGCAATGCAGAGAAAGAAACAGCAAAGTGCATGGGCGTTGACGAATATTATCTCATGGATAAGGAAGCAGAGAAAGTGCCTGTTGGTGCAAACAGACTTCTCTATCTGCCATATCTCATGGGCGAAAAGGACACCGCATCTTGACCCTGACGCAAGAGGAGTATTCTTCGGACTTTCCGCAATGCACACAAAGCGTGATATGCTGAGGCAGTAATGGAGGGCGTATCATACTCCCTGAGAGATTGCGTTGAGGTATTCAGAGAAATGGATATCAACGTATCCCGACATGATGGCATGCAGCGGCGGCGGGAAGCTCACCGCTGTGGAGATCAATGCTCGCAGATCTTTACAACTGCCCTGTTAAAACAGCCTCATCAAAGGAAGGCCCAGCCCTTTTGGCGTAGCACTTCTTGCAGCAACAGGCGCAGGCATTTACTCATCAGTACCGGAAGCTTGTAAGGCAGTAGTAAAGACCGACTAAGGTACAGCAGCCTGAAGCAGAGCGAGTACCTGAGTATGAGAAATACTACAAGCTTTACACAGAGATCTATCCTGCACTGAAAGTAGAATTTGCAAAGCTTGCGAAGATGTAATATAAAACCAAAAAGCTCCGATCATTTCGGAGCTTTTTGTATTAGAATATTTTTTGACAACTAAAACGGCTCTCCACAATAGCGGAAAGCCGTTTTTACATATTGGTCGGAGTGACCGGATTTGAACCGACGACCTCTACCACCCCAAACACAGATAGAAAATTTTAGGGAGAAAAACCGCCGTATTATTTTGCTTAAATATCGGCGGTTTTATTGTGCATAGAAATATTACAAAAAGTTTAGTTTGTTAGTGCGGTATTTTTAACAAATTATACATTGACAAGAAATATTACAAGCATTTACGCCGTTTACCTAATGTTATATAATATAACTGTAGTCAAAGAGAACTACAACAAACTATTAATTAATTACGGAGGTATGCAAGATGTATATTGTAAAAGGTTTCAAGAAAAATAGCGGCGTTATCAAGGCTACGGGCAAAAAATGGGAAAAATTTTTCGTTGTTCTGCCTAAAGGAAAGCAAGGACGATAGCGTAACAGGTTATGAAGTCCATACCGCTAAAGTTTCGCCGTCTATCGTGCAAGAGGTTTTTCCAAACTCTGCGGCTATGATAGATAGCAAAATAAATATAAACTATGGCGTTCGTACTTTCGGCGGTGTTGAAAAACTCGTTGTTGAAAGTATAGACATAATCAAGTAAGAAAGGAGATTAAAGAATATGCCTATTACAGTTCTCACAGGTGAAACAACCGCTATTACTTCGGGTGTAACAACTATTACTGACCTTGTGTCTCAGGTCTGGACTATTATGACAGGCAATCCGCTTGTTATGGTCTTTGTAGGTGCATCGCTCCTCGGCGTTGCAATCGGCGTTATCCGTAAAGCTTACAAAGGGCAAGGCTTAATTTCGTGTACAACCGCTTGGGGGCGGAGCTTCTGCTCCGTCCTCTATTTTTTATCGATAGGAGAAAACAAAATGAAAAATGTTGATACAGTATCTAAAAATGACCTGTCAAGTGTTCCGTGGTACATGAATAGAAAACTATTTCATATAATTAACTTTATGCTTTGTATGCTTGATACTTGGCTTTTCATTGCCCCCTTTATAGTTTTTCATGTAATTACTTTTAATAGTATAATTTCATATCCCTTTACTACACCTAAACAAACTGCTTTATTTGGATTTACTTTGTCTTTTCTTTTTGGAGTTTATTATACATCATCTTTATTTTTTTCTGTTTGTCATCTTGTTGATTATTTTAGAAAGGAGAAAAAAATATGAAAACAAAACTTCGGCGGCTTTTTGTCAATCCTCTCCGCTATGGTGCTTATGGTCTGCTGTGCCGTTCCTGCGTTCGCTTTTTTCTAATTCTGATTTGCCTGTTGGCAATTATAATTCTAATGATGACTTCTCTTATAAAGAAATCATTTCACAACTCATTACAAAATACCCTGACTACTTTAAAAATTATGTTTTTATGATCCCTCAATCTGATTCTTCTTTTTCTCAATATGGTTTCTATTGGTTCAACTGTGATGAAAGCAAAAATTTTGAAATTGTTAAAAATGGCTCTCAATACTCTTTAAAAAATACTGATAATAAACCCTTTAAGTCTTATCGTTGCTTTTGGAATTATCGTAATAATGAATTTTCTAATGTTTATTTGAATGGTGAGAGTTCTTCCGATTGTGATTATCCCCTTTCTTGGCAAATATACACTTTTGGTAGTAACTGCAATGTTAAAATCGGTGATGATGATGTTATAAAGACCCTAACGCTCCACCAGTTCCCTTTACTGTCGATTATTCCCCTGCTCTCTCTGAGGGCATGAGCCGCAAGGGAACTCTTGTCGCTCCGGGTGCAAGTAATGACGGACAGGAAATTGAAAGCAATGGTCTTAACGTCCGTGTCACACTAACGGACGAATTTTTAAAACTCCGTGACAGCTATGATGAACTTAAAGATTATACATATGAATTTGTATGTTATATTACTACTTCCCCCCTGAAAAGTCGTCTTATGAAGAAAGCGTTAAAAACGCTGTTTATACCTCGTTGGACTATGGCAAATATATGTATACTACAAGTGGCGTTGTTGATGATGTTACGGACGATAACAAAGAGCCTACGGAATGGATAAAGGCAGAGGGCATAAATGCTGGCTATATAATTGGCAAGGCTGGCTCTGTCAAGAATGTTACTATCAATCTTGAAAATCTTGATAGTTTCACAGTTCACAGCCGATACAAAGCTTTATATCGTGGTATATGGTCGCTTAACCTCTCTTTCAGTTCCTACCCCTGATTACTTCGACCTTGACAATCAAGGTTATTTGTGCAATCAAGGTTCTTTAAATACAAAGCAGATTGTAACAGTAAATGCTGACCCCGAAACAGGCGAGGGAACAGACGTTGTAATGCCTGACTACTATTGTGTAACGTCAACGGCATTTAATTATAAAGATTATCCTGAATATAAGCCGAAAATCTTCAAGAATGGTGCTGAAATGGATACAAACAAGCCGTTTACTGATTACCTTGATAAGAAGTTGACTCCTGATTATATGTATGATTATGATATGGATAAAAACGGAGAAAGCGGTCTTGCTCCTGACGATTTCGAGAAGTATGAGGAACAGAAAAAAGCTTGACGCTAATTTCGGCTCATTCGATTTTGGTTTGGATAGTATAAAATCAGTGTTTGACGGCACGTCCGACTTTTTCAAGTTCTTGACCGCAAGTATCAGTATCTTGCCCACAACGTTCTTAACTATCTTGATATCTTTCTTTTTGTTATCATGCTTGTCATTGTTGTTGCTAAATGGATAATACCATAATAAGGGGCTGTATAATGAATTGGTTTGATGTAATGAAATCCCTGCTTACTTCTTTGCAACATTTAATGTGCTTGCGAATAAGGCTCGGCGATTATAGTTTCACTATAGGTGCTATGATTATCGGCTTGTTTGTAGTGTCTTGCTCTTTGGCACTTTTTGCAGTTTCTTTTAAACAGAGATTAGGAGGTTTACAATGTTAGCTATTTTAAAATTATTCGTCCTGTCACTGATAGTAATTCTTGCTATCAGTGCAGTCCTCGGCGTGGTGGCGTTCTTTATGGACTTGCACGCCTTTAAGTCTGAGAAAAGATTTGTCGCTTCCTCGTAAACGGCTTATAGAAACATTATTCGAGGAACAGGAACTCAAAAAACAAGTTGCTGAACAGCCACAGAACACGCCACAGAGCGACAAGCAAGAGCCTGAGAAAGTGGGGTGGTAAATGTGTTATATGATGTTCAAAACGCCTGTTATCAGTTGCTAAAGCTTCTTGGCTGTGACCTCGCCGCCATTGACGTTATAAAGACGTGGAAACAGTTCGGCGTGTTGTGCTTGAATTTGTCTTTGCCTGCATTATGCTGTTCCTGCTGTGGAAAAATGCTTTTACAATGCTATGATACGATTTTTCAGTCCTCGGAGGTGATAGCTATTTTTACTATTTTTGTCTTTTCTCATTATTGGTGTTATACTTTATTTTAATTTTTTTATGATGGTGATGAATAATGATTCTTTTTTTGATTACTTTTTACGCCTGCCTTCCTTGGCGGCGTATGTAGCTTATGACAAGGCTACAGCCTTATATTTTAATTGGTCGCAAATATTCAATGGTTGGGGTATACACTTATTTGTCGGCAAATTCGGTGCAGGAAAAACTTCTCTCATGGTCGCCGAGAAGCTTATGAACTCTGTCGCAAATATCCTCAGCTTCATATCTTGACAAATATTAATATCAAAAACTTTTCCCGACTATACGGAAATACTTCCCTTGAACACTGCACAAGATATCCTCAACGTCCCTAAAAACACGCTTGTTTTGATAGACGAGATAGGCACTATATTCAATAGCCGTGACTTTTCGGGCGGTAAATGTGCCGTTCCTAAACCGTTATTTCAGCACCTTTGCCAATGCCGTAAACGGCGTATGATGATATATGCAACAGTGCAGAGATTTAACCTCTTAGATAAACAAATAAGGGACATCACCGCAGACGTGACCGCTTGCCATACGCACTTCAAGCACCCATTCTGCCGTATACAGACAGGTTACACATATGACGTTGAGGAATATGAACTCTATTCAGAAAATAAGGCTTATACGCCTGCTCAGATGTATAACCGCACATACCTACAGACAAATAAACGCCGTCAACTCTACGATACATTACAGCTTGTCACGAATATGTTACAAAAAAAGAGTATTTGTCCGATGAAGAAATAATCGCCAATCGTGAGGGCATAGAGCCTAATACACAGCCACTTGACCGAAAGCAAAAAGAAATCTATTCGTAAGCGGAAAAATGCTTGGTAAATGAAACAACTCGCAGTGGTTGCCGTGAGGCTCACTGCGAGTTGTTGTTGTCTTTGTTGTTAATCATCAGCAGATTGCTATTAACTGTGTTCTGCTGTATCTGTCTTAATAATTCCGTTTGTTTCTCTTCTTCTCGTCTTATCGCTTTGCTGTTGCCTGCTGTTTCAAATATGGCACATATCAACAGTATCACAATGACTATTTTCACGATAAGTATAACAACGCCCATTGACGTCATAGCGTCTAACGCCGTGAATATTTCTTCCATACTCTCACCCCTCGTCTGTATGTGTCTTTATAATAATGTGGCTGTCCTCTGCTGATTTTATCTCCTGTCTGACAGCATATTTCAAATATCCTGCCTTTGACATTCCTAGTTCTTTTTTGCTCTGTCCTCTATCATTCTGTTAAACCCTTTTAGGTGCTTTTAAATTGCACTTTCTCTGTGTTTTCCTTATCCCATTTATCACGGGCTTTTCTTTGTGCTTCTGATACTGCCATTAAATCACCACCTTGCTATTATTATACATCATAATTTAGTAAATGTCAACAATTATTTCTACGGTATCCCGTAACAGTTTCTTTACAAATAGTTTACTATATATATGTATATCTCTACGGTATCCCGTAGTATAATATATACAGACAAAGGGAAAGCGGATAACCCACAAACCGCAGAAGAAAGGGTGTTTAAAATGACTATTTCAAATTACTATGTTCGTGAGTATCTTCGCCTTTATCGTGAATATCGTAAAGTAATTAATATATTTGATGCTTTTCTTTTGTATGGGAAAATAGAATACACCCTCGGTGAGTTGCGGAGAGATCTTTCTCTTGACTATCAATTTCACTGTGCCCTTCATGATAGGCTCTTTAATCTTTCTTGCCGTACTTGTGAAAAGTTCGGTCGTACTTGTGAAAAAGTTCGGTAAACTTAAATCTCAGAATAATTTCTGATTTTTTCTAAACTGAAAGGAGATTTTTATGAAAAATAAATTTTACACTGAGCAAAAAGCACAGAGAAACTATGAATTCTGTTGATATGCTCGAAGGTCTTATTAATCGTATGTGCGTTACTAATGATGTCGATGAATTACGTCATCTTCTGACTTCTTCAATGTGTAGTTTGTCTGAATTATATGTTGTTGAGCGTGAAAAACTCAAAGAACGTATTTCTCAGAATGATTTCTGATTTTTCTATCTGTAAAATCTATCATGCGAACTGCTGGGGGTGAATTGCGAATTGTTGGAATTGTTGGAATGTTGGAAACAACAGCTTACAGGTTTTCAACATTTCAATGATTTCAATGATTCACAAGAGGGGAACGCCGTTCAAGATTTCCCCTTTTTCACTTCCCTCTCGGCGTTCTGCTATACTCTTATGAAGTCGGGGTTAGTATTACCCCCCGACTTCTGATACATGATACAAAGTAGTTTAAACAGCGTAAATGCGTGTTTTTCCCATGTCACAAAATTTTGTGACAACTTCTGATACAAGATAAGGTGGTGTTTCTATATATGGTGGAGTTTAATTGCCGCTCTGCTTTCTGTGTTATAAATAACCCTCGCTACGATATTACATACAAGCACAAAATGAAGAGGGTGATATAATCAAAGACGAGAACGGCAAGGCGGTTATATTAAAGCAAGAACCTACGGAGTATCATTCGTTGACAGAGCAACAGATATGTGATGATGTTCTTAATAAGTGGGTCGGTGATGATGATAAGCGAACAGGAGCGGTTTTATTCTGCGTTTCTGCCCTCGGTCTTGAACACTTGCATTGTGTGTTTGAGAGTGAAAAAGACGTTCCGTCCGCTGTCTGCCTTGAAAAAAAAGCTTTTCCCTAAAGTTCATATTGAGATAACCAAAGGGAACAAAAAAAGCAAGTCGAGGACTATATAAACAAGGTCGGCAAGTTTGAGGAAAAGGGCGAAAAGATAATCGCAAAATCGCAGGTCGGTGAGATAAAAGGCTGTCAAGGCAAGCGAAACGATTTGATTTCAATGTCTGATATCCGTGACTTGATTTACAGCGGACAAACTCCAAACGATATATATAGACAATATCCACAGGCTATCAAGTCCAAAACGGCAACAGAGGAACTATTTTATTTGTACCGCAAGGACAACACGCCGCCCGAACGTGATGTGAAAGTACATTGGCTGTTTGGCGGTACTGGGTGCGGAAAATCATACACATACATTGAACTTTGTGAAAAGCATGGTGATGTAAATATCTATCGTGTGACCGACTATGACCACCCTTTTTTGACGGCTACCAAAGGCGAACCGATACTCATTCTTGATGAGTTCCGTGGGCGTATCTCATACAGCTACTTACTCACTCTGCTTGACAAGTACCGCTCTCAGGTATCTGCACGATACAGCAATAAAATGACGTTATGGACGGAAGTTTATATTACTTCGCCGTTTCTGCCTACAGAACTTTATCAAAAAACCGCTGAACGTAATGACGGCATAGATAAACTTGAACAACTTACGAGGCGTATTGATGATATAGTGTATTGTTTCAAATATCCTGCCGAGAACAACAGCGGTACATTTTATTGTAAATACAACGTTGATTTTGACCTTCATTGTGATAGTCACGCTATCCGTGAGCAGTGTTCACACGTTCGCCATGAGGTTTCACAAATGGGCTTGTTCACACTTATGGACGGCTTAACGTCAAAATTTGTTGAAAATAAAAACAAAAATGTCGGCTGATTTTACAAAGCCGACAACATATATTATAATCATTTTGGGAGGTACACCATGAAGCAAAAAAGAAATTTGCAAGGAAGAAATCAACCTTTTCTATTTGTGGCTCTGTGGCACGATAGGCAAGGAGAAAGGAGAGGATTAAAAGGCTTGTGTATCTGTGTTGCCCTGCTGAGCGTGATACGCTCCTCAGAACGTTTCTTGAAGAATACAACGCACAGCACCGCTACAGTGCATTTAAAAAGGCGTTCAAGCCTACCACACGCATTATTACAACAAAAAGAGTGTAGCCATTATAAGCCCATGTATTGGCGTACATGGAATGACTACACCCGATATTACAACCCCTCGAAAGGAAAGTAATCACTATGAATTTTAAAGAATTTTATTACAAGGACTTTCGCCCCTCATATCTTGAGGGCGTTGTCCGTTATCCTGAGCAAACCGATTATGTAATTGAGCAGAATTGCAAAGCCGATTAACGGCAAGGAACTTTCAGAAATCGGTCTTTCTGATCTCAATAACCTTATCAAGATATGTGATGATACATACTGCATTGACAGAGTGAAAAAAGCTCCGCAGTGTCCTTAAACGTATCATGAGATACGCTTACGCTTGCCGTTACACGCCTATTGACCTTTCAAGCCTTTGAACTTAGGCGGTGCAGAAAACGCCCTGAAACTGTGCAACAACTATCATTTACGGCAGAGCAAGCCGCGTTTCTGACTTCTGGCGATAGCACAATAATGAAGATGTTCCGCTTTGAGTGCCTTGCAGGTTTAAGGCGTGAGGAAATACTCGCCTTGCGTTGGGAGAACGTTGATTTAAAAGGCTCGCCGTATCTTTGTTTGTCAAACTGTTGTTGTTTTTAAAAAGGCTGTGCAAGGCTCGTGAATGATACAAAGAACCACAAGTTCCGCTATGTTGAACTTAACGAAACAGCTTATAAACTTCTTCTCTCGTTGCCTGTGACCTGTGATTTTGTATTCGGCAATCCTCGCTCAAAGAACTTTCTCAGCCCTGCGCCGTTATCATGAGGAATACAACACTATGTTTATACGCAAGAACGAGGAATGGAAAAAGACCCACTCTGAGGGCTTACCGCACCTCACACCGCACAAGTTCCGTCACACGTTCGCAAGTCTGCTGACCGCTAACGGAGCGGATGTCAAGACAGTTGCCGACTTGCTCGGTCACACAAAGCTTGATACCACAAACATTTATTTGCATAGTTATGATGATTTACGCCGACAGGCGGTCGATAAGATACAATTAGATAATTGATTTAACAACCGCACCGAGGGCTTTTGGTCGGAGTGACCGGATTTGAACCCACGGCCTCTACCACCCCAAGGTAGCACGCTACCAGTCTGCGCCACACCCCGATATCGTATATATTATACCCGATTTGGATACAATAGTCAAGAGTTTTCAGTCAAAATAAAAAAATTGCAAAAAAGGTATTGACATTCACATTCATTTGTGATATAATAAATAAGCACTCAAGAGAGAGCACAAAAAAATATCGCGGGATGGAGCAGTTCGGTAGCTCGTCGGGCTCATAACCCGAAGGTCGTTGGTTCAAATCCAGCTCCCGCAACCAACAAAGAGAAGTCTTGAAAAAAGGCTTCTCTTTATTTTATTTACACGAATAATAATCAGAAATTATTCTGAGAATTAAGTTTACCGAACTTTTCACAAGTACGACCGAACTTTTCACAAGTACGGCAAGAAAGATTAAAGAGCCTATCATGAAGGGCACAGTGAAATTGATAGTCAAGAGAAAGATCTCTCCGCAACTCACCGAGGGTGTATTCTATTTTCCCATACAAAAGAAAAAAAGCATCAAATATATTAATTACTTTACGATATTCACGATAAAGGCGAAGATACTCACGAACATAGTAATTTGAAATAGTCATTTTAAACACCCTTTCTGCGGTTTATGGGTTATCCGCTTTCCCTTTGTCTGTATACATTATACCATATTGCTATCAATATATCAATAGGCATTTTGCATGAAATTTGCTAGCATTATATGTTGAAATTGTATATTGATAGCATTATAATTATATGATATAATAGAGCAAAGAGGTGATAACATGGTAAGCGAAGCACAAAAAAAAGAAAGCCACAAGCAAATATATTTCAAAAGCATATGACCAAGTATCTTTACGAATGCCAAAGGGCAAACGAGAAGAATACAAAGCCCATGCAGAACGGCAAGGCAAGAGCCTGAACGCCCTTATAATTGAACTACTCGAAAAAGATATGCAGGAGCATTAAGCCCCTGCATTTTTTTTTAATCATTTTCCCTGCTGTTTTGCATAATCTCTCATAAATTGAGGGGCGGAACAATTTTCACAAACAGTTGAATCCGTAAAATGATAAACACATTCATCACAATAACCATAACAGCCGCACTCAAAAAAAACCGCATTTATTATCACACTTACCGAAATCAGTATTTTTCCCTTACACCAAAAATTAAACTCTTTCATTTTCAACATTCCTTTCAAAATTCTCAATAATCATTTCAAGACCATAGCTCACATAAAAAGCAGAAACACCCCTGAATAAGCCGTAAAAGTGCTACACTCATAAGTTATCACCCTTATAAGGTGAAAGCTTATAGCCTATCGTTTTCGACATCTGAGCTTTATTCTCAACCGATACATGAGTATATGTATCAGCAGTAAGCTTGTATGTACTGTGACCGAGCCACTCCGAAACCTCTTTCATACTGAAACCGCTGTTAAGCATAAGCGTTGCATTGCTGTGTCTAAGGTCATGTATGCGAATTTTTAGGCAAATCGTTCTTGCGGAGCAAGTCTTGAAAGGCGTGCAGTACATAATCATAGTGAAGCGGTACACCCTCAGCGTTCACGCACACATAATTCCTTTGCCTTGCACAGTGGAGCTTGTCTGCTATAAAGCTTATGCAAGTAGTCAAGTTGTTCATCACTAAGAGGAAACTCACGGCGTGATTTTACTGTTTTCATTCTCTTGTTTTGACTTTCGACCCAGTGTCCGGACTTATAGTCTTTTATCCTAGTTCTTGTTTCACGGATATAAAGACAACGCCCGAGGAAGTCAACATTCTCCCCACCGCAAACCGAGTATCTCAGACTTGCGAAGTCCAAAACCACACAGCGAGATACACAAAGCTTTCTATCTGAGTACCATAAGCCGCACGCAGGAGCTTCAAGAGCTGTTCTTCTGTATAGTATGACATTTCATTTTCAACCTTTCTAGGAAGCGAAAAAAAAAGCCGTAAGGGGTTTTTGCTTATAAAATCGTTCTTATATGCGTAATTCAGACACGCACGCATGACTTCATGATGTTTACGGAGCGTATTCACAGAAAGCCTTGTATCATGCAGTATGTGCCTTTGATAGCCCTCTATGTGCATAGGCTTAACGTCAATAAGCTTAAGTCCTTTGCTCTTGAAATAAGGATAAAGGTATTTTGTAATGATACCTACATAGCCATCATAAGTTGACGGAGATTTTCTGTAACACGTTTCATTATTCCATACTATGATATAGTCACAGAACAATATTTTATCCGTGTCAATGTTTTCAATGCTCATTATCATTTTGCCAAGGTCCTTTCCTTTCCCTGATGAGTTGTTATAGATTTTTACCTTTGTCACGTTATCAAGCTGATGAAAGACGGCTCTTGAAAGTCTGTGCTTGCGGAGATATTCAAGGAAACTTTTTGATTCAGTTGCAGGCGAAGTATTACGTAAAGCCCCTAACAATATCAGAATTGCAATCGTTATTATAAAAGCTTTCAAGTATTTGTTGCTGAACGTTTTCAGACAATGACAAATAATGATTATAACTAATCCTGCAAGTATCAGATAGAAAACGTTGAAAAGCAATAAGCATTTCATCATTCATTTAGTTCACTCCTTTCAAAATAATCATCATATTCCTTGCGGTACTCGTCAGAGTAAATATAATCAAGGAAATCTGCAATATTATCAAACCTAGCTGAAACTTCTTCAAAGTTCGGAATAATATTTACATTTGTATTGTACTTATACTGGTTAGAGGTATAAGGTTTTGTAATAGCCGACTTTGAAACGCTATCAAAATCGGTATTACTGTATATGATCTGAGGGTCTCGATTACAAAGTTTCGACTGCTCCAATAATACTTGCCGAATATCTTATTATTGCCCTTTTGTAATATATTTTTTGTGATATAGAACGCAAGAGCCGCCGAATTATTTTCCACAGGAATAGCCGTGGAAAAGCCGTATTTCCATTCAGGTATATTATACACAACGTTTCTAACGTGCAAGTTTTTTTTTTCATCAATAGTCTTTAATGTAACAGGCTTGTTATATCCAGTTACAAGCCTTGTGCCTGAATCGACCATATCAAAGCAATCATTGATAAGAGCGTGGCAATGTATACCGCCGTTCTTATGCCTTTCAGGAATGAGCAAGTATTTCATATCTTTCCGCTTGACCTGATTTTCAAGCCACCGCCTAAGTTTTTTTCTTAACAAAATCAGCATTAGAAAAATCGTATTCACTACCATTGAAAGTGATAGTGAGAAAATACGCCCACTCATTTGAAAAAAAGCTATATCAAAGACCTTGTCTTTTGCACGCTTTAATATATCTGTCCGTTCCCCCTCTTTCCTCTTTTTGAAACCTTTGCAGGCTTTTTGATTATCTCAAACATATCTGTTTGAACATCTTCTTCCTGCTGAGATTTCTCAAATTTCTCCCATTTTCGTTTAAGATGTAATATTTTCTGATTTTTGCTGATATTCTTCAAGGTTTTTGTCAACGAATATGTAATTGTTGCAATAAGTTGTTGTTGAAGAGCCGTCAGCATAGATTTTTTTGTTTTAGTATTTTTTAAAACGACCTCAGGGGGTAAATCATAAAAATTTGCCATTTTCCCACCGCCATTTTAGTTTTTGACGGAAATTTGCGGTTATTATCAAGTATATAACCGCAAATTTCTAAGCTTGCAAGCTGTTCGCCACGGCGCACGCAGGAGCGTGCGCACGTGGCTGAATCAATCTTGCATAGCTTTTAAAATTCTGCTTGCTATTTTCTCTTGCTCAGTTGTGCGCCCGATTTTCAGCCCCTTAACGATTTCTTCTGTATCATAAAGCGACCTTGCTTAATTCATCAGTAGCACAGAAAGTTTCTTTCCATTCTTTCGGACGTTTCCTCGTTCCTGCACTGCCCTGCTCTCCGTTAATAAGATAGTTTTCTTTTTGTATAGCACTTATTGACGATAAGACGTGAATTAAAATACGCCTTACAATCTATGATATAATTGACCTGCTCACGAATTATTTTTGAACACCTTTTTCCACTCCTGAGCCGACCCCCATATACACTTGTGTAAATGCCGTTGAAGTGAGATATATTCGAGAAGCTCGTCCGGAGCATCTTTCCATGATTGAGAATTAAGAGTCAGGTGCATTTCATCGAACAGAAACAGCACGCCTTGATTAACACCGTTTTCGTCAATATTCTCAACGTTCAAGATATCTTCCCAACAATCAAAAAATCTATCAGCCACTTCCGTATGAAAGTTAGCACAGATAAGCACTTTCGGAAATCTACTCTTGACCTCTTGCGCACGTTTCACCATGCTTATAGTTTTACCTCGTGACCGCCTAAGCCGTTATAGAGATATAGCCCATACATATTGAACGGAACTTCTTCACCTTTAAGCCGCTTTCTAATAGTCTTGAAAGTGTCCTTTACCGATAGAGGGAACGCATGAAGCACAGGAGTACCAAACAGCATAAGAAGCACGATAACACCCACCACAACGCTTCCCAAGGCGAGAGGTATAAGCATAGCTTTCCAATTGATATTAGCAAATGCCGACCACATTATAAAAAAGCCCCCTTACAAAGTTCACAAGTGCAGATACAAGCAAAAGTCCGAGAACAAAGAAAAATGCTCTCAAACATCAATTCAAGATTTAAGAATTGGTCAAGCTGATACAGAAAAAGAAATCATATCCCTAAGAGCTGAATAAGCTTCATCACTTATTGAGAATGACTTAAAAGAACGGCAGACTAAAAGAACAGCTCTACTATTTTCGCAGTTATCATTATTCTCCCTCACTTTCACTCGATTCATGAAGCTGTATTCCGAAGCAACGGAACAAAGCCTTAATTGTCGCATAGATACAGATAGCGTACATTGCTATAGTTGAAGCATTGAACAGCGCACTCTTAAGCTCGTTCGGAGCGGAGTTCATATTAAAATCAAAGTCCTTTCCAAAAAAGTGTAAACGTAACTGAATTTGATGATGATTGCTTGCCCTGCTGAAAAGCTTTTCTCAACTTTGCATAAGCAGGAAACTTGCTTTCTATAGCCACATTCAAATCTTTTTGAGTTAGGTACAAAAAGATAGGTCACGAGCTTCTTCAAGTCGACCACGAGATTATACAGTGCAATGCCGATATTTTTTAACAATAGTCCACAAACACTTGCCGAGCCACTCAAAAATGCCTAAGAAGTTGAAGAATACAAATTTCAAAGCCGCCCACAGCCAACGGAAGAAGCCAGTGAAAGCGTTCCACAGAAATTCAACAACCGCCTTTAAAAAGTCCGATATGCCGTCCAAGTCTTGAAACATATCAAAGTTCACATAGTCCCTTATATCAGGAAAATCAGTATCTATATAATCAGACAATGACGGAAATTCTTCATAGTCTTTCTTTTTTCGCTGAAAGGCTCTTTTTCTTGTGACTATCTACAGTATCAACAAGACTGTACTCATAACTTGCAGCGCAAAAATCTATCCTTATATAACGCTTCATCACCCTTACCCTTGACCGCAATAAGATAAAAAGTAAAACTTGCCTGAATTTTTAACATCATTGCTATTACTTATGTTACCAAGCATTTCATCAAGAGAAACAGAAACATCCAAAGGATTTTCTTTTGTATAGTCACCCGAATAATCATCAGATAGATAATACCACCCGTCAGAGTTAGGATAATCCCATTCAGATTGATTAGATACGGCAATATTTACATTGTATATCTCGCCGCCTTTTTCTCGGCACAAAAAAAAAAAAAGAAAACATTTTGTTTTGTTCATCAAATGAAATAGTAGCTATATATGGCTGACTACCAGGATAATTCAACGAAAGTGCCGTTATTACTGATATCAATATTTGTATGAACAACATGAAATTGCCCCCAGGGTTGCCAGTTGCATTATAGAAAGACATATTGGAATATGATGCGTTAATTCCAGAACGTTCTATATGCATTTTTACCAGTATTCATGTTATAATTAACCTGACAATAAAATCTTGCGTCAAAGCTTTTAGAAACAAAATTTTCAAGGTCTAAACTATCAGTATTTAAAACCCATAGGAAATAACGTTTTTCATTCCATTGTGTATCAGTGCAAAAATATAATTTACATTATCAGTATCACAGCCAAGTGATTTAAGTTTATCGCAAGCCATGTTATACGCATTAGTCTGAATAGCAATTTCACCGCCAACACCCCACCGCTTACATCATCAAGTGCAAATACAGGCACAACACAAGCCGAACACATCACGATAAGGGCAAGCACCAATGACAGCGTTGCTTTTAAGTTTTCAATTTATCATAATTCCCCCTTAAAAATTGGCATAATAAAAGGGGGCAGTTCACTGAATGAACTGCCCTCGTTGCTGTCAGGCTTACGCCTTTACGTACTTTTTGAACATTCTGATAGCAATGCCGATTACAGTTGTCAGAGTTATCACAGGGATAAGAGCGACGATAGAATCGGAAACGCCCTGAATAGCAGAGTTAGCGAACTGTGTCATAAGTTCACCGACATTTACGAGAGTATTGCCACTTTCTGCAGTTGTAGAAACAGGATTCATTAACACATTCTCCTTTCTTAATAATTAATTAAGCTATATATCCACTTGCCAAACTTGATGACAAGATAAATACCGATAGATATTGTTATCAAAAAAAAGCATATAGTGCCTAAATATGAAATTGTAATATTTTGATTATTGATTATAGTGTGCTGATTTTCGATAACAGCCGACATAGTATATTCATCAGTCTGCTCAGAGGTAGAAACAGACGATACATCAATTTGTGAAGAAGTGACATCATTCAACGCCCACAACCTCAATTCCCTGAGCCTGCCGTTCCAGTTCCTTAACACGGAACTGCAGTTTAGAAATTTCTTTATTTTTTTCTTATCAATTGCCTTAAAGCAACGAGTAAGGCAATAAAACAGAGCAAGCGCCACCACCAAGCAAAAATAAAGTGCGTATACTGCCATGTTCAAGCCCCCTTAGATAATGACCGCTTCAAGCTTCTTCTTATCGTTGTAGAAATACTGGATTTCCGTTCCGACAAGTTCTCCGATATCTTTCATAGACACATCTTTGCCGAACACGTTTCCTCTTTCGCTCCAAGCACACTTGCAGTCATTGGCGATAGTGTAACCGACACCCTGAACGAAATTTGAATCATCTGCCAACTTGTTTTCTATAGGCTTCTGCACCTGTAGCACCAAGTTGTCATAGTCGATTGATTTTCCGTTATCGTCCGTGAATGTGCCTTTCTTGTGGATTGCTCCTATAAGTATTCCTCTCATGTTTTTTTCCTTTCTGCGGTTGAGGTTATCCGCTTACCTTTTACTTTGCATTTAGGTCATATGTAACCTACAATTAGCATTATAGGTCACATATAGCCTATTGTCAAGACTTTTAAGGTCACTTGTGATATAATTTGTTTACTTAAACAAAATTAAGGCGATTAAATTATGATAAATTACCAAAAGTGTAACAACAAAGGAGTGACAAAAATTAGTACAAATTATTATCCAAGGTTGAAAGACCTCAGAGAGGACAAAGATTTAAGCCAAGAAGATGTGGCAAGAATACTAGGGACAGAGCAATCATATTATGCCAAGTATGAAAACGGCGTAAGACCAATCCCATTTGAAAAGAGTAACAAAGCTTGCGCTTTTTTATGATGTGAGCATTGACTATATAGCAGGATTGACAAATGACAAGCGCGGCAGAGGATACAAGGAGCAAAGCAACGGAAAATACAACATAACACAGAAAAACAGCCCTAAAGCTGTTATCAAAATCAAGGAGGAAAAGTAAATGGAAGCGATATTAACAACCTTAACATTTTGGTTTATAGCCGGGCTAATCGTATTTATACTGATAATCATATCAATCATTGGAACATGGTTTGAAGCACGTGAAATGCGCAAGGAACTGGAGCAGGTCAACGCATACCTTGCAACGCTGAATGATAACTTAATAATAGGCTTCCAAAACAATGACCGCCAAAGTCGCAACTTCTGAGAGCCTGCCGCCCTCGTTCCTGCTTTCCTGAGCTGTCGCTCTTGCCGTCCTGCGGAGCTTGTGCGCTTTTCTGCACTGTGCTGTCGCCCCTGCCGTGCTGTTTCACCCTTGTGGAGCTTGTGCGCTCCCCCTGCACTGTGCCTGTTTCTCCCTTTTGTGGAACTTGTGCGCTCCCCTGCGCTGTGCTGTCGCCCCTGCCGTGCTGTTTCTCCCTTTGTGGAGTTTGTGCGCTCCCCCTGCACTGTGCTGTCGCCCCTGCCGTGCTGTTTCTCCCTTGTGGAACTTGTGCGCTCCCCTGCGCTGTGTGTTGGTGCGAACTGCGTTCGCAATGAGGGGGTATCTTGAGCGGCGTTCCCCTCTTTTTGGAGCATTGAAAGCATTGAAAACATTGAGAGTGTTGAAAAATCATAGATTTTCCAACACTCCCCAACATTCAACACTTCCAACACCCCAAAAATTCACCCCCTAGCCGCTCGCATGATAGATTTCACAGATATATCGCTCAGCTCTTTTTCTTTTCTTTGAATGTGCGTTGCTTTTCTCGGGGCTTTTTCTTTGTGGTTTTTGTCCGCTGTTTGTTTGTGTTTTTTTGTTTTCTTTTTCCGTGTTTTTTATTTTTGCTCTTGTGGAGCTTGCCTTGTGTCGCTTGTCGTCCATGTGAGGAGCTTGTGACTGCTTCCGTGAGTAGTTTTCACTCGTTGCTTATCACTTATCCACGGGGCTTATAGTTGTTCTTGCGAGGGGCTTCACTCATGCCGTTCACCGCTTGTCAGTTCTCATAACCCGAAGGTCGTTGGTTCAAATCCAGCTCCCGCAACCAGTTTTAGGCGCTGTAAAAAAACGCGCAATAAAAAAAAGACTGCAACCACCCTTAAAAAGGGTAGGAAAGCAGTCTTTTTTGTGGTATAATAAATTTGATGAAAAAATACCAACAAGAATATAATACACCATATCAATTAAAATTTCCTATAGAAATTGAAAAAATTATTGAAACAACAGATCCGGTATATACATTTTGTGAAGTTATTGATCATATTGACCTAAATAAATACCTGACGACTGAGGAACGCAGGACAGGCAGACCAAAGATATGATGAAAAAACTTTGCTAAAAAGTAATACTGTTCGCATTCATGGAAAATGGCTATGAATCATTAAGAAAAAATAGAAAAGCTGTGCAAAACAGATATCCGCTTTATGTGGTTATTACAGGACGAACCGCCGCCAAGCCATATGACGATAGACAATTTTATGAACAATGTGCTTAACGGAAAAAATAGAAGAGATATTCGCTGACATCAATGCTTACATATTTGAACAAGAAAAACGTAGATATGGATCATGTGTACATAGACGGAACAAAGATCACAGCCAACGCCAACAAATACAGCTGGGTATGGAAAAAAGAGCTGTGAGAAAAAATCGCGTGAAAGTATTTGCAAAAGATAACAGAACTGTTAAGTGAGATAAATACAAGAATAGCCGCATTTGGTGTGAAATTTGGAGTTCGTGAAGAATATGCCATCGAATATCTCGAACAGATATTGAAGCAATATATACAGCTTTGCGGTTTTGATCCTGCTTCTGCTGTCAGGGGACGTGGACATCATAAAACTTCAGAACAGCGATATTATGATAAGCTTACAAGTTACATTGCGAGACTAAAAAAGTATGCAGAGCACATAAAAATATGCGGCAATGAACGAAACAGTTATTCCAAAACAGACCATGATGCAACATTTATGCGTATGAAAAAAAGACTATATGGGGAAACGATCAACTGCTCCCAGGTTACAACATACACTTTGGCGTTTGGCGATGAGTATATCGCCGTATATGACGTAAAGCAGTATGCCTCGGATATGGATTGCTTCAAGCCGCTTATGGAAAAAATTCCACAGAATATATGGAAAGTATCCTGAATATCCAGTTACCGACGCAGGCTATGGAAGCTTCAACAACTATCTGTACTGCGAAGAACACGGAATGGGAAAATACATGAAATTTACCATGTATGAAAAAAGAAAGCAAGAATATTAAATACCATAATGATCCATACAGCGCAGTGAATTTCCGCATAGATGAAAATGGTGATCTGGTGTGTCCTAACAACAAAAAAAATTCCATTACGTTTACAGCAGACCCATAAAAGGGAAACAAATATGGGAGAACAGAAGAATTCTATCAGTGTGAAGAATGTGCAAACTGTTCTCATAAAGAAAAAAAGATGCTGCAAATGCAAGGGAAATCGCATAGTTCGCATAAATGAAGAATTGACTGCATTTCACAAAGAGGTTTTGGAAACAATCTTAATTGTATTCATGGAGCGCTTCTCAGAATGAACAGAAGCATTCAATCTGAAGGTGCAAATGGTATCATCAAGTGGAATCGGTCATACACAAGAGCCAGAAGACGTGGCTTAAATGCCATGAATTTAGAAATTGCGATGATTTGCTGTGGTTTTTAATCTGCATAAATTCCACTTGAAAAAGCCTGCAATAAAAAAGCGGCATAAATTTAAAATATTTTTTCCACATTTTCAACACGGCAAAAACGCAGTTTTTGTGCCGCTGTGTTTGCTGTACCCTTTTTCAAGATTAGATAGTTCTTTTTTTGCTGTGTGATATATTAAAGCCGTGGGCTTCCATATCGAGGAATCCACGGGCTTTGTTATCACCCGCCTGGCGCCTTTTTCATCTTAAATCACCCACAAATACCACAAAAGATCGGTCAGTAATCCCATTTGGGATCTACTGACCGATCTTGCTATTTATTCACTGCGCAAAACGTAATGCCAGCCTTAAAATCAACGTTCCTTT
>VOFK01002355.1_pt1 | contig 38187 bp, 58 predicted proteins | sample 5384121 | NCBI WGS metagenome assembly VOFK01 (sample SAMN12384730, study PRJNA508395) | human gut metagenome | isolation source: healthy gut J | host: Homo sapiens | reverse complement strand
TCCGTAGCTGGATTTCAGTTACGTATTTGAACAGTATAATGACATCGCCGTTTGATCATACCGCTGAAACAACGACTTCTTAATCTGAATCAAAACAGGTGTATATCACCAACTTCTTTTGTGCCTTGTTAAACGTATAAAAGATTCCTCCGGCTTTGAATTTTCCATCCCAATAGGCAATCAGCCTACAGGCGTGTCATGTATCATTACAGTGGGCATAGCATTGGGAAGAAGGCATAATAATATTCGGATAGAGAACACCTGGAAAATGCACTGGAAGTCTGGAACGATAAGCTGTCCGGAGATCTGGCGACTGATCACGCAGTCACCGCAGACATTCAAAGGTGGCTCGATTTGGTCGATTATTTGCAGCATCCACGGAGCGCTGCGCAGGCCATCGGCTATGCTCTGCTGGTTCTGTTCTTTGTGGTGGGAGTCGTAAAGACCTGCGGCTCCCTTTGCCGAGCTGAAAAAGCCGGAGCACGCGGTGAAGCTGTTCGTCCGTTTTGCGATTGCTAAGGGCCTGATTACCTACGGCATGGAGCTGATGATGGCGATTTTGGAGATTATCCAGGGGCGTGGTCAGTACGATCATGAATTCTGCCGGATTTGGGGAGCCCACAGGCAACGGTGCTGCCGCAGGAGATCATCACAGCGGTGGAGGACTGCGGATTCTTTGAGTCTATCCCCTTGTGGGCGGTGACGCTGATCGGCGGCCTGTTCATTTGGGTGCTGTCCTTCGTGATGATTCTGAGCGTCTATGGCCGCTTTTTCAAAATGTACATGTACACCGCGCTTGCGCCTGTTCCGCTTTCCGCCTTTGCCGGAGAGCCTACGCAGAAGAACATCGGAAAGAGCTTCCTGAAAAGCTATGCGTCGGTGTGCCTGGAGGGTAGCAATCATCGTCTTGGCCTGCATCATCTTCTCTGTGTTTGCGTCCAGCCCGCCTGTTGTTGATCCGAATGCAGCAAGCAGCTTCTATGGTGTGGAGCTACATCGGTGAGCTGATTTTCAACATGCTCATTCTGGTCGGTGCTGTAAAGATGGCAGACCGGCTTGTGAAGGAGATGATGGGTATCTGAGTATGGCAAAGCGTGTACTGAATCAATGGCGCGGATATGCCGTGGCTGATTGCGATTGCAAATATTGTCTCTATTACGGCGGCAGAAAGAAAGGCGAAGTAAATTGCCTTGCAGAGGAATGTGTCTGCAAGGAGGAACTTCAGGAGGCTCTGCGCCGGGAAAAAATGTAGAAGGGAAAATTATCATTATGACTGTTCAACTTTATAATATTCATCTCACTAACGGCGAGGTCCTGCAGGTAGGAGAGGACTACGACCTGCACGGAGCGCAGACAATCGTTAATCGCTTCTATAAGGCGGGAGACAACGATATTCTTGAATTTCAGACGCCGTTCACTTCTATGTATGTTCCTCGCAAGCACATTCTGTTTATTGCTACTGCTGATGTGTTGGGTTAAAGGAGGTACGATATGGAGGTCAAAATCAATAGAGAGATTCGGAACTATACCGAGTCCATGTTTTTCGGACTGTCCCTCAGACAGTTCGTTTTTTCTTTACTGGCTGTTGGCGTTGCGGTGCTTTTGTACTTTGTTTTGAAGCCCTATGTGGGAACCGAGACAGTTTCGTGGATGTGCATCCTCGGTGCTGCACCCTTTTCGGCAATGGGCTTTGTGAACTACAACGGTATGACCGCAGAGCAATTTGTGTGGGCTTGGCTCCGGGCGAAATGCTGGAGCCCAAGCAGATCAAAGTCCGAGCCGGTGAATATCGACTACGAGGCGTTGAAGGACGCTATCGATGAACGCGAAGAGGAGGTTTCAAGCACAATGATTAAGAGTATCAAAGCGATCCTTGCACAGGACAAGGAAAAAAGTTTAAGGTTCCGAGAAAAGTGCAGGACCTTATTCCGATCAAGAACATCTGGCCGGATGGCATTTTTTCAAGGTTGGGAATAAGTTCTCTAAGTCCTTCCGATTCTCGGACATCAACTATCTGGTGGCAAGCCGTGAGGATAAAGAGAGCATGTTTCTGACATACTCGGGCTTGAACAGCTTGGACAGCGGAGCTACCACGAAGATCACCATCAACAATCACAGGCTGAACAGATCTGATTTTGAGGAATCCATCCTGATGCCCATGAAGCAGGACGGGCTGGATGAATACCGCAAAGAGTATAACGATATGCTCTTGGACAAAGCGACCGGAGCAAACGGCATCACGCAGGAAAAGTATATTACCATCACCGTGGCCAAGAAGGACATCGAGGAAGCACGGGCATATTTTGCGAGAATCGGAGCGGATTTGACCGCCCATTTCGCAAATCTGGGCTCTAAGTGTGTGTCCCTGAACGCCGTTGAGCGGCTGCGCATTCTCCACGACTTTTATCGCCCCGGTGATGAGGCGGCATTCTCGTTTGATATGAACCGGAAGGCGCGTCTGGGGCATGATTTCCGTGACTACATCTGCCCGGACAGCATAGAGCGCACGGCGGATCATATCAAGCTGGGCGAGAAATATGCCAGGTGCTTTTCCTCAAGGACTACGCCAGCTATATCAAGGACAGCATGTTCTCGGAGCTGACCGAGCTAAACCGCAATCTCATGCTCTCCATTGATGTGATTCCCATTCCCACCGATGAAGCCGTCCGTGAGGTGGAGCGCCTCTTGCTGGGCGTGGAAACGAACATCACCGGCTGGCAGAGAAGGCAGAATCAGAACAACAACTTCTCCGCTGTGGTTCCCCTACGACATGGAGCTTCAGCGCAAGGAATCCAAAGAGTTTTTGGACGACCTGACCACCCGTGACCAGCGCATGATGTTTGCGGTGGTCACAATGGTGATTACCGCAGACACCAAGGAGCAGCTGGACCTGGATACGGAAACGGTGCTGTCTACAGCGAGAAAGCACATGTGCCAGATGGCGACGCTGAAGTATCAGCAGACGGACGGGCTGAATACGGTGCTCCCCATCGGGACGAGAAAAATCAACGCCTTCCGAACGCTAACCACGGAGAGCCTTGCTGTATTGATGCCTTTTAAGGTGCAGGAGATCATGGATAAGGGCGGCATTTACTTCGGTGAAAATGCCATTTCCCACAATCTCATCATGTGCAATAAGGCAAATCTTCTGAACCAGTCCGCTTTTCTGCTCGGTGTTCCCGGCTCCGGCAAGTCGTTCTCGGCAAAGGAGCTGATCACCTTCCTCATTCTGAACACCAACGATGATATTCTGATCTGTGACCCCGAGGGAGAATACGCGCCGCTTATTGAAGCCATGGGCGGTCTCGGCTCGGTGATCCGTGTGTCTGCCGGCGGCAGAGACAGACTGAACGCCATGTATATGGTGGACGGGTACGGTGAAAACAACCCCATTGTTGTAAAGTCGGAGTTCATCATGTCGTTGATTGAGCAGATCGACAAGAAGGGCGTCGGCCCACAGCACAAAGTCTATCATCGACCGCTGCATCACCAATGTGTACCGCAATGCGGCGGACACCGGGACGATTCCCACTCTCTGCACCCTACGCGATATGCTGCTGGAGCAGCCTGAGCCCTGAAGCGAAGCAGATCGCGCTGTCCCTTGAGCTCTATACCACCGGTTCTCTGGACATCTTCGGCAAGCAGTCCAATGTGGACCTCGACAAGCGTGTCGTGGTGTTCGACATTCACGGTCTCGGTTCCCAGCTTAAGCCCACCGGCCTGCTGGTGATCACGGACACCATGCTCAACCGCGTGACGCTGAACTGGAAGAAGGGCAAGCGCACCCATGTCTTTATTGACGAGTTCCATGTGGTGTTCGAGAACGAGTTCTCGGCGCAGTTCTTCAACTCTGCATGGCGACAGTTCCGTAAGCGCAACGCATACCCCACGGCGATCACGCAGAATGTGGAGTATCTGCTGGATTCCGTTCAGGCCAGCACCATGCTTTCCAACTCGGAATTTGTGGTTATGCTGAATCAGGCTGCCTCCGACAGAGGGGCAGGCTTGCCAAGCTGCTGAACATCTCCAATGAGCAGATGAGCTATATCACCAATGCCGACGCCGGCTGCGGACTGATTAAATACGGCTCTGCGCTGGTACCCTTCATCAATCGGTTCCCGCAGGACACCAAGCTCTATCAGCTTATGACTACGCGCCCCGGCGAGGGCAAATTTGCAAGAGGACGGGATTAACCCCGTCCTCCATTCTTTTGGGAGGAATACAAAATGAAAAAGAAAACCCTTGGAATCATCATCGTTTCCGTACTCAGCGCGGCAGCGATCTTTTTGCAGCGCCATGTTTACGCATCAGTATCTTGATGCAAAGAACAGCAAAGGCGGCATTTGACGATCTGACAAATCTGATTACGGAAATCGACGAGCCGCAGAAGGATACCGAAGCAGAGGAAGCAGATCTGAGTGCAGAAGAACTGGCGGCAGCAGAGGCGGCGCTGGCCCACGAAAAGTATGATGCACTGTTTGCGCAGAACAATGACTTTATCGGCTGGATCAGGATCAATGGTACGAATGTCAATTGCCCCGTCATGCAGACCCCGAACAAGCCGGACTTCTATCTGAAGCGCAGCTTTGATAAATCGTACAGCGACTACGGCGTTCCCTATATTGATGAGGCCTGCATGACCGGGATCAGTAACAATCTTGTGATTTACGGTCATCACATGAATGACGGCTCGATGTTTGCCGACCTCTGCAAATACGCTGATGCTGACTTCTGCAGGGAGAGCATTCCGACGATTGCCTTGACACACTCTCCAGCCTCGGCAAATATGAGGTCGTTGCCGCTTTCAAATTCAATACGAACCGCGAGTCCTTCAAGTACAACGAATACACGCTGATGGATGAGGCGCAGTTTGCCGAGTTCATGGAGAATGTCCGCGCAAGACAGCTCTATGACACGGGCGTTACTGCCGAATACGGAGATCAGCTTTTGACCCTTTCCACCTGCGAATATACCTATCCCAACGGTCGCTTCGTTGTCGTAGCGAAGAAGGTGTGAACTGCCTGTTCTGAGAGGAGGCGATGGCTTTGGGCAGGATAAAAACAAGAGAGAGCGTTAAGGATATCAAGATTCTTGATAAAGCGGCTGTTGCCTCCGAGCGCATGAAGACAGCGCTCGTCCGTTCCAAGGATCAGGCGGAAAACCTGATGGACGACGGGCAGATTTCCCCCTCCGAATACGCGGAGGACAAAATCCGCTATGCCGCTGAGGATGTGACCGATCAGGTTTGGCACGAGGTCTCCGGCCAAACGAAAAAAGCCATTGAAAGAGGCAAGGAGGCGCACCGGGAGCACCACAACGAAAAGCGCATCCACAAAAAAATGAAGAACGGGTTCGCCGCTATGAGGAGGAGCTGCGTAGGGGCGCGCCAAGCAGAACGCCGCGAGAGGAGGCTGCACGGCAGGCAGCGCGGCAAAATACGGAGGCCACGCGGACAAGCATCCGGAGCAGACGAAACCAGACCATCAAATCTGCGGAGCGTACTGAACGCACCATCAAGCAGTCTGCTCGCTCTGCCGGGAAACAGACCGTAAAAGCCGGTGCAAAGGGAACGGTAAAATCAACAGAGAGGGCCGTAAAGACTGCGGAGAAAACCGCCAAAGCTACCATCAAAACCGCAGAGGCAACAGCGAAGGCAACGCAAAAGGCAGCGGCTGCGGCTGCAAAGGCCGCTCAGAAAGCGGCGGAGATTGCCCGTCAGACTGCCATTGCCGCCTACAAAGCGGCTGTTGCGGCGGCGAAAGCCATTGCGGCGGCAATCAAGGCCATCGCAGCGGCGATGAAAGATCGCTGCCGGAGGTTGGGTTGCGGTCGTGGTTGTCGTGGTTATCTGCCTTGTTGCCTTGATCGCCTGCTCCTGCTTTGGTATTTTTCTTTTCAAGCGAGGATACCGGCTCAGAAAAGACGATGCGGCAGGTCATTCAGGAAATCAACATGGATTACCAGAACGAGCTGGATGCCATTAAGGATTCCGTTGAATACGATGCACTCGAAATGTCCGGTTCCCGTGCCGTGTGGCCGGAGGTGCTGTCGATCTATGCCGTCAAGACGACCTCTGATCCGGATAATCCCCAGGAGGTGGCAACGATCACTCTGGAAAAGGAACAGCTTCTGAAGGACCTGTTTTTGGGAGATGAATGAGATCACCCATCGGACGGAAACAAGGACAGAGACGGTCATTGTGGAGACGGACGACGGCAACGGCAATATCCTTGAGGAAGAGGCGCAGGAGACGATTACAACGCTCTATATCGCCGTTAGTCACAAAACCGCGGATGAGATGGTCTGCGCAGTACGGCTTCAATGAGGATCAAAAGCAGCAGCTTGCAGAACTGCTTGCGCAGGACAGCAGTATGTGGGCGGCGGTGCTTTTACGGAATCTATGGAGTGGATGACCAAATCGTTGCCGTGGCGCTGTCGCAGGTGGGCAATGTGGGCGGAGAGCCCTATTGGTCATGGTACGGCTTCGGCAGCCGTGTTGAGTGGTGCGCCTGCTTCGTCAGCTGGTGTGCAAATGAATGCGGATACATCGATATCGGTGTCATTCCGAAGTTCGCAGGATGTGTCAATGGTGTCCAGTGGTTCCGGGAGCGTGGACAGTGGGCGGATAACGCCATGGAGCCCTCGCCCGGCATGATTATCTTCTTCGATTGGGACAACAAGGGCAGCCCGGCCCGCAGGATGGTCAGTCCGACCATGTCGGTATCGTCCAGAAAGTCGAAAACGGCGTTGTCTACACCATCGAGGGCAACTCCGGCGATAGCTGCCGCGTCAATCAGTACCCGGTTGGCTATTATGAAATTCTCGGATATGGCGTAGTCGCCTACTAAGCAGAACACGGTGTCACCCTTTACCGGGTGGCATCGTGTGTTTTTCATTTTCGCAGGCCCTTCGCCAGCGCGATCAAATTATCCAGCTGCTCATTGCTCAACCCTTTTTGCGATAGAGTAAAGCTCATTTGCTTTTGACGGGCTGGCTGCATCTATATCAAAGAAGTCTTTGGGCGATATCCCGAGATATTCGCAAATGTAAAATATCCCGGAAAGTGAAGGCATAGATTTTCCGCTTTCAATGTTGTTGATATAACCGGGATTTTGTCCCATGGATAGGCTCATATCACGGGCAGAAACGCCCCTTTCCTCCCGGAGCTTTGCCAAACGCAAGGAGAAATCTTTCTCAGTCATTAACCACTCACCGCCCTTTATTATATTGTAGCCTATAAATACAAGAAATAATATTTGCTCACAGGCTGTAATTACGTTGCGGTAATGGTTTATAGATGTTATTATATTGACAGGTGGTGGTTATCAGATGATAGACATGGAATCCAGAACGGCTTGTTTCACCGGACATCGGGAATTGCCGACAGATGATCTGCCCGAAATTTCCAAGCGCTTGGAGGACACTTTGGTCAAGCTGATTGAGCAAGGCTATCGCTATTTCGGCGCAGGTGGTGCCTTGGGGTTTGATACTCTGGCAGCGCAGGTTGTCCTCCGCTTGCGGGAGCGTTATCCGCAGATCCGGCTGATTCTTGTGTTGCCGTGCCTTAATCAAACCCGCAGCTGGCAGCAAGCTGATGTCGATATTTATGAGGAACTCAAGCGCCGTGCAGACAAGGTAACTTATACCTCGGAAAGTTATTTCCAGGGCTGTATGCAGAAACGCAATCGGCACCTTTGTGGATAACAGCATGCGTGTATTTGCTATCTGACGAAACCCACCGGCGGCACGGCCTATACCGTGAACTATGCCCGCCGCATGGGCCTGCGGATTATCAATATAGCAGGTCCAGATAGCTTGTAAGAGTATCCCATACACCCACAAGTCTCCCAAATTGTCTTCCCATAGGTGGACGGTTTGGGGAGGCTTTTTAGGTGACGCCCAAAATCGACACCATAGCTATTGTTTTTACAGAATTTGTTCGGATTCTGTTGTAATTTCGGAGACGTTATGGTAGAATATATTCTGTAAAGTTATAAGCACTTTTGGAGATTTTATTTTCAACAGGAGGAACCCCATGACGGTCCGTTATGACAAACTTTGATTTTGCTAATCAAGAACAAAATGAAAAAGAGGCGAGCTGGCCAAAGCGGCGCATCTGTCGCCCTATACCATGACCCAGTTGAACAATAACCGCCTCGTCTCCATGTCCGTCATGCTCCGCCTGTGTAAGGTGTTCCATTGTGACATTGGAGACTTGATGGAAGTAGTAGAGGATGAAACAAACTAAGCAGTAATTCTACCATGTATGCGTGAGGTATAACCAATGGACAACAATGCAAAGCTCCGCCCGCTATATCTGGCGAAGATTCTATATGAGTGCACCGATGAAGACCACTATCTGACCACGATGCAGCTGGCGCAGATTCTTGAAGAGGAATACGGTATCCCGGCGCACCGGCAGACCATCAAGACGGACATTGAGCTTCTGCAGCAGTTCGGAATGGACATCCAAGAAGTAAAGTCCACTCAGAACCGTTATAACCTCATTAGTCGTCAATTTGAAATCGCTGAGCTGAAGCTGCTGATCGATGCTGTGCAGTCCTCCAAGTTCATCCCCAAAGAACGCAGCGAGCAGATGGTCTCCAAGATTGTCGCGCTGGCCGGACAGCATAAGGCCGAGGAACTGAAGCGCAACGCTTCCGTGGAGGGACGTACAAAATCGGAAAACCGGCAGGATCTGTTGATCGTAGATGCAATCAACGAGGCAATCAATGCGGAGAAGAAAATTGCCTTCCAGTACTTTTCTTACAATGTCCGCAAGCAGAAGAAGCTGCGCCACGACGGCGAGCGATACGTCTTCAGCCCCTACCGCCTAATCTGGAACGGCGATTATTACTACGTACTGGGCTATTCGGACAAGCATCGAGCTATTGGCAGCTTCCGTGTGGACCGTATCAGCGCCCGTCCTGACATTCTTTCGGAGGAAGCCGTACCGGTCCCGGCGGACTTCGGTGTCGATGATTTTCTTGCGACCACCTTCCGGATGTACGGCAGCGAGTGTCAGGAGGTAGAACTGATCTGTGACAACTCCGTGATCGATGCAATCATCGACCGCTTCGGGACAGATGTGACCATCTACGCCTGCGATATGAGCACCTTCCGCGTGATCGTCCGGGTGGCCATCAGCCATATCTTCTTCAGCTGGATTTTCGGCTTCGGCGGGAAAGTAAGAATCAAAGGGGCCTGAAAAGATAAAAAAACGGATTATAAAGAAATGGTCTCAAGGGCACTATCCAGTCTGTGACATAACAACATCGGGATAAGTAGGTCCAAAATACATACCAAAGAGGTGAAAACAATGCAGGAAAGAAATATGCCGCCATTTGCACCGGTGCTGATGCAATCGACGAGAGCAATCGGCTATAGTTTGGAAGCTGCAATTGCAGATATTATTGACAACAGTATTGCTGCAAAAAGCTGGGAAAGTTCAGCTGTCATTCTTTCCGGTAGGCGATGCATATGTCTCAATTCTGGATAATGGTACCGGTATGGATGATGCTCAAATGAATATCGCTATGCAGTATGGAAGTAAGAGCCCGACTGAGACACGAGACTCGTCTGACTTGGGACGATATGGCTTAGGCCTGAAGACTGCATCTTTGTCTCAGTGCCGTGTTTTTGACCGTAATCAGCAAACAGGGAGATCAGGTAATTGGACGGCGCTGGGATCTTGATTACGTTATTAAAACAGGTGCATGGTCACTGTTGATCCTTGATAAAGAAGACTTTGCCTCAGTTCCTCATATTTCTGATTTGTACGAGCAGGATAGCGGTACATTGGTTGTATGGCAGAACCTCGACCGTTTGCTGATGGGCGAAGTAGATTATGAAAAATCGCTTGGCCGAAAAATGGACGAGGTAAGGCAACACCTTGAACTGGTATTTCACAGGTACTTATCCGGGGAATCCGGAATAAAAAAGCTAGAAATACTTTTCAATGGAGTAAAGCTTAAAGCGGCAGATCCGTTTTTGATAAAGAAGAGCACGCAAGCCATGGACACAGAAACGCTGGTGATTCGAGGGAAACGCATTCTGGTAACGCCATATATTCTGCCTCATATTTCTAAAATGACTGAAGAGGAAAAGAACCAACTTGGCGGCAAAGATGGAATTCGCAAACGGCAGGGCTTTTATGTATATCGAAACAAGCGGCTTCTAATTTGGGGAACGTGGTTCCGTATGATGCGGCAGGGTGATCTTTCAAAGCTGGCTCGTGTTATGGTCGATATCCCAAATGACTTGGACGATTTGTGGACTTTGGATATTAAGAAATCTCATGCAATTCCACCTGCCGAGGTGAGGAATAGCCTTCAGACTGTAATTGACCGCATTGCAGATAAGAGTAAGCGGACATGGACGTTCAGAGGGAAAAAGGAAACTTCGGATTCGGTTGAGCATATGTGGACCCGATTAAAAACGCCGGAAAACGGCATCGTATATGAAATCAACCGAGACCATGTGTTGGTAGATCAGATCGTTGCCGAAGCTCCGGAAATTCGAGGCAAGCTTGAAACATTACTGAAATACATAGAACGAGGAATCCCTCTGAATCAACTTTATATTGATCTTAATAATGACGAAAAGATTGAGAATGATGCGGATATGGGCGAGCAGGAGATGTTCAAAAAAACGCTGGAACAGATGCTGTCCGTTCTGCCCAGCAGCATTATGCGGCGTGAAATGCTTGAAAAGATAGAGCATACTGATCCTTTCTGCGGATATCCGGATGTGATTCGCGCTCTAAAAGCAAAGGAGGACGGCAATGTTAAACCCTAATATTGAAATGTTGGAAAATCTCATTTCCGCAGCGGTTAGTACTCGGTACAAGGAAGTTCCGCCTACAGAGGAAGAATTTCTTACGCTTGCACAAAGCATGCGTGCAACGCTGAGCACACTTCCAGTAACGGATGAGGAATTTGCAGAAATTCTTGTCCGTCTGCGTGCGTCGATTGTTATACAGATGGATGTCGGCGTGTACATCAATGATCGAAATACACCTCATAAATCATGGCTTCCTTCCAGAAGAGCAGATTTGGACTTTTTCTTCTGGAATCGATATAAAAAATATCTGGAGGAAATTAAACATTGGAATCCAAGGGTTACCGCAACGCTGGATAAGGTTTCTGACGAGATCGTCGATCTGCTCGGAGATCCGCAAAGTAAAGAACCTTTTCAGCGCCGCGGATTGGTGTTGGGCGATGTCCAATCCGGCAAAACCGCAAATTACACCGCAATCAGCAACAAAGCTGCTGATACTGGATACAGAATTATTATTGTTCTTGCAGGAATGATGGAAAATCTGCGCCAGCAGACTCAGTCTCGCTTGGATGCAGAGTTCTCTGGCCGGAAGAGTGAGTATTATCTGGAGCCAAAGGCTGAACAGGGAATCAAAAACCAGCCTGTTGGTGTAGGCAGGTACGGCGTACAGAAGCGTATCGCAGCCTTTACCTCTGTGACTAAGGATTTTGACATCAATGTGCTGAAAAGCAATGATTTGAACCTTCAAAGCGTTTCAGATCCGATTGTCTTAGTCGTAAAAAGAAAAACAAGCGGATATTGAACAATTTGATTAAATGGCTCTCCAATAGTCGTGATAACACCACAGGGAAAATAATGCTGCCCATGCTCTTGATTGATGACGAGGCAGATAATGCATCTGTTAATACAAAGAGTGAGGATGACAGCCCAGCCGCTATCAATGCCTGCATTCGCCAGCTGCTGCACGAGTTTAATCAGGCTTCCTATCTGGGAATTACTGCGACACCCCCTTTGCCAATATTTTTATCAACCCTGAAACAGAAGATGAGATGATTGGCGATGACCTATTTCCCAGAGATTTTATCTACTCGCTGGCACCGCCTACGAACTACATTGGAGCTGATAAGATCTTCGGAGACGCAACAGAGAAGTTTTCTGATGTATTGATTCCGCTGCGGCGCGAAGAAATGGATCTATTTTTCCCTTTCACACACAAAAAGACATTGGAAGTGGATGCGCTGCCGCCCAGCATGTATGAAGCAATTGCATACTTTCTGCTGTTTAATGCAATTCGTGATCTGCGCGGCGATTATACCGAGCACCGCTCCATGATGATTCATGTTAGCCGTTTTACAGATGTGCAGAACCGAATTGCAGAAGCTGTAAATGAATGGCTTGTTCAAGTAAAGTCCGATGTGCAGAATTATGCTTTTGGATGATGAAAAGCGCGAGCAAATTGCATCTCTGCGTTATCTGCATAAAGTGTGGATGAAACACCAATTAGAAAAGATTAGCAAGACAAATTGGGATGACATTTGCTCCAATTACTTAAACCGCGCTATCGCCCCTATTGCAGTGCGCGCAGTTAACCAAAGAACTGGGGCAACAAGTCTGGATTATTTCAACCACAAAGAAGATGGCCTGCGCGTTATTGCAGTTGGCGGCAACAGCTTGTCCAGAGGCCTGACACTGGAGGGGCTGGGAGTCAGCTATTTCTATCGCAAATCTCAAATGTATGATACGCTGCTGCAGATGGGACGCTGGTTTGGTTATCGTCCAAACTACGAGGACCTTTTCAGAATTTGGATGGCAGAAGAAGCTATTGACTGGTATGGGTACATCACCAGAGCGGCCAATGAGCTTAAAGATGAAATTGCAAAGATGAAGCTCGCCAACCAAACACCGATGGAGTTTGGTCTGAAAGTACGTCAGGATCCGAACTCACTTATTGCAACAGCTCGCAACAAAATGCGCTCGGCAACACAGGTAAGCCGCCCGGTAACTGTATCGGGAAAGCTGCTTGAAACGCCCAAGCTCAAGGCCAATCCTGAAATACTGAAAGCAAATGAAGCTGCATTCAAAGAATTTGTGGATCATTTGGGCAGTGCCGGAACTCGTGACTTCTCTGTGAAGCCATATTATTGGCGCGGTGTAAACAAAGAATTGGTTGTGCAGCTGCTTCTTGACTTTGAAACGCACCCGTGGCACCTTGCCTTCCAAGGCAGAGCACTTGCTGAGTATATCGATGAAAAAATGGACAATGAGACTTGGGATGTTGCCCTTATTACAGACGGTGAAGGCTCAGAATATGAGCCTGGTCTCAAATGCGGCAGCGAAGTACTCCCGATTAAGGCAACTGAGCGCCGTTCTGTGATAGCTGACGACAAAATGATTCGAATCAGCGGAACTAAAGTAAAGGTGGGTTCCGGCGGCTGCACAAGAGTTGGATTAAACCAAAGAACAGATCGAAACAGCAAGAAAACGCTTCAAAGAGCGAAAATGGGGACAAGCATATGTCTGACAGTGCCTATTTGATTCGAGAGCGAAGCCCGTTGCTGATGCTGCACATCATTGAAACAGATTTGGATAAAGTCGAATCTACCAACAGAGAAGTTCCTCCCTATTTATTTGCACTTGGCGTTGGCTTCCCTGATACTGGTGCCGGTATCCGTACTGCGAATTACATGGTGAACATGGTTGAACTGAAAAACTGGATGGATCCTGACGAGGAAGAAGACGAATGAAAATTACTGCTGAATATCTTCATGAGAAGTGGAACGCCTTCAACTACTATGACGGAGGATACATACAGATTGAGGTGAAACACGCCCTTGAATGGCACGTTGGCTACAAGGAGATTGACCAGAAAGCCTTGGTGATTATTTCACAGAATGAGCCGGAACTTCTGCCGTCTTCCAAATCAATTGTTGTAACCAAGGGCCGCCGCACAGACGGACGATGGACTCTTTCCTTTGTGCTTATGCGCAATGAACAGGACAGCGTTTTTGAATTGCTGTGCGCGGATTTGATCTCTTATTCTCAAACAGCAGATAATGAGATTTCTGCTTTGAATTTAACAGTGCGGCGCTTTAAGCAATGGAACAAACTGCTTGAGCATCAAAGAAAAAGCCTGATGGATGAGAGTAACCGCAAAGGATTGCTTGGCGAGCTTATCTATCTGTGCGAAGTGATTGATGCCGGATATCCAATTCTGCCGGCGGTTCAAGGATGGGTCGGCCCGGATGGTGCTGATCAAGACTTTGTGTACGCAGACAACTGGCATGAGGTGAAATCTGTGGGTGTATCCGCAGATTCTGTGAAAATTTCTTCTTTGGAGCAGCTTGCAAATACCGATCCTGGAGAGTTGGTTGTGATGCTTATTGATAAGTGTGCACCAGAACACAGCGGCGCAGTGTCACTTGGAGAGCAGGTAGATCACACTTTCAGACGGGTGCATGAAAACGATGACGCCTATTCCCTTTTGGAAAGCAAGCTGATGCGCTATGGCTTTATCGATCTTCCTGAGTATAGGGAGCAAAAATATGTATGCTCGGGGAAATGCATTTCCGCGTAGACGCGGATTTCCCAAGGCTGACATCAGATAATGTCGTTCCGCAGATTATCGAGGTACAATATTCAATTAGTCTGGCCAGTATTGAAGACTGGCGGGTGGAGGGTTAACATGGATGCGCAGGAATTCAGAAAGGATTTTCTCGAAAATGTAAAAAGCAGAGGCTGCTGCCACTGGTGAGGGTTCCTGCGCAGCCTTTGTTGGCTCTATGGCGCAGTATCTTGTTGAAGCGGAAGTCTTGCCGGACTTCATCCTGCTTTCTATACAAGTACAACATCCAAGAGAAAAATCTATCGTGTAGATGGATATGTTTTTGACGAATTCGACTATACGATGAATTTAATCATTGCGGATTATGACGGCGTAGAGGAACGGACGATGGGTAAGGTTGTATCTTCAACAAATTTTTCAGCGCTTAGCTGTGTTTGCGGATCAGGCCCTAACCACGAATTTGTATAGAGAGATCGAGATGAGTACCCATGCGCAGACTTGGTAGATTTGCTTCGGTTGGAAAAAGAGAGAATTCGAAAATACAGACTTCTTATTTTCACGGATGCAGATGTCAGCGATACGCTGAAGAATCTTGACAATCTCAATATTGAGGCATTCCTGCTGAATGTCAAATCTGGGACATCGACCGTGTGTTTCGTGTATGCTCGCTCTGATCTGGGGCGTCAAAATATTGAGATTGATTTTCGAGAATATATCCCCGAAGGCATCCCTTGCCTGGAGGCCAGCAGCAGCTGCGACGGCAGAATATAACAGCTATCTTTGCATTATTCCGGGAAAGGCTCTGGCAGATATTTATGATAAGTATGGCAGTCAATTGTTGGAGGGCAATGTTCGGTCATTTCTTTCTACAAAGGTCGCCGTAAATAAAAAAATCAGGGAAACTATTTTGAAATGCCCCTCAATGTTTTTTGCGTATAACAATGGCGTATCTGCAACCGCAATGGATGTCCAGCTTGAGCGCACAGCAGGTGGAACACACATTGTCGGGGCAAGAGACTTTCAGATTATTAACGGCGGCCAGACGACAGCATCCCTTTCAATACCCGTCATAAGGATAAAGCTGATTTGGAAGGCATCTACGTACAGATGAAGCTGACTGAGATTGATGAAAGTGACATGGACCGTTCAACGGAGTTGGTACGAAATATATCTCGGTCTTCAAATAGCCAAAACAAAGTTACAGATGCAGATTTCTTCTCTACTCACCCATTCCACATACGCATGGAGCAGCATTCCCGGAGAATTTTTTGCTCCTGCAGAATCTGGTGCACAGTATGAAACAAAATGGTTTTATGAGCGTGCTAAGGGTCAATTTCTTCAGGCACAAATGCGTCTTACACCGGCCAAGAAGCGGCAATTCCTGCTGCAGAATCCCAAGAGCAAAGTCATCACTAAAACGGATTTGGCTAAAGTACGCAACACATGGAGTGAAATGCCGCACATCGTCAGCAAGGGGTGCTCAGACAAACTTTATGAAGTTTGCTGAGTTGATTGATGAAGCTTGGACGGCCAACGATTCACAGTTTAATGAGCGATACTTTACAGAAAGCGTGGCGCTGGTTATCTTATTTAAGTATCTCGAAGCGTTGATACCGAGGCAGGAGTGGTATGAACAGGGGCTACCGAGCGAACATCGTTACTTATTCATTGGCACTGCTTCATCAGTTAATTCGGAAGCAGTTCAAAAAATATGGAGTTGGATTTGCAGAGTATTTGGCAGCGCCAAAGCGTTCCAGAAAGCGTTACAAAAGCTTTGGAACAGATAGCTGAGCAGGTCTTCTATAGGATAACTGATCCAAATAGACCTACAATCAATGTCACGCAGTGGTGCAAGCGCGAGGGATGCTGGAACAGTGTTCAAGAAATTAATCTAACTCTGCCAGCAGAATTTTCTAGTGTATTGATTGGAAAAACTGAAGTGAGGGCAGCAGAAAAGAAGCAAGGAAAGACCAAAAAGTGCTTTCCGAAACGGAGGCACAGGTTAAAGTACTTCAATATTCTGCAGATCAATGGAAAAAGCTGTCTGCGTTTGCGATGCAGAAACGCATGGCATCGCCCGATGAAAATATGGCGTTGAAATATGCATGCCAAATCCCTAACAAAATGCCGAGTGGATACCAGAGTCAACGACTCCTTGCGCTCCTTGATCGAGCATTATCCGAGGGTTTTAACCTTTAACAAGAGAAAGAGGAATGTGTTGTGTACAAAGTTGTGGACTTGTTTGCAGGAGCAGGAGGCCTGAGCCTTGGCTTTATGCAGACGAGAAAATATGATATCAAGGTAGCGTTTGAGAACAGTCCTTATATGCAGGAAACATATCGCCTGAATCATCCAGGCGTTGAAGTACAGGGAGATGTCTGCGCTGCAAATTATGACGAGATTAAGAAAAAATATGGAGATATAGACGTGGTCATCGGCGGCCCGCCCTGTCAAGGCTTTTCTAATGCGAATCGTCAAAAGAACCATGCTATCAGCCAGAATAATATGCTGGTAAAACAGTATATCCGGGCTATTCTTGAACTCAACCCAAAAGCATTCGTTATGGAAAATGTCAGTATGCTGAAATCTGATGTTCACCGATTTTATATGGAAGAGAGTGATGTTGAAACTGTCGCAAAATACAAGATTCCTGTTAAATCCACATATCTTCACTTGCTGGATCAGGCGTATGTATTTGACGGCGCACTGGAGATTGTTAAAGATCAGAAGAAGATTCAGCAGTATCTTTGGCCGGAACAGCATTACTTTGAGCTGAACGTTATCTATAAGGCCGCGAAGAATCTTGAAAAAATGAAATCTGCACTTGAAAAGCACAAAAAGAAGCTTTGTCTTTGCGGCTGCTGACTATGCGAAATTGCATGATAGTAATCATATCGCCAGTGTCTCTTCGGAAGCATTTCAAGCGATCTCAGAATACTATTCTGGTGAGTTGGATGCGTCTGCGCTCAAAAGCAGGATTGAACCAGCGATTCTGATCCAGCGTATGCTCAGCAAGGCACAGGAGATACACGAAAATCACATAGTTGTGGATGCCTACTCTGTCGAAGATGGAATCGCAGCCGTGATTCGCTCTTTTGCTGTTTACGATTATCTGGAGCGTGTATTGCAGGCACCTGAAAATGGCTACGTTTTGGATAAAGATGTCCTTTGCGCTGCAGATTATGGCGCACCTCAGAAACGAATGCGTTTCGTTGTGATAGGCATTAAACGCAGGATTTCTTCTAAAATAGCCCTTCCTAAAGGCCGTTTTGATGCAGACGAATATCGAACCGTGCGAGATGCCATCACCGATTTGGAAGATGTCGAGCCGGTCGTTGAGCTTGAAGACGACAAAGAAGGGATTGCACTTGCAGCCAAAAAGAGAACCTGGGGAATTGGCTTCCTCACTCCGAGATTCTAAAATACTAAAAAAACATATGGTTACAAAAAAACCGATACAGCGATGCAGACGTTTTAAGGCGCTCAAACAGGGAGAAAATTTCCACGCTTTAGATGATTCGATGAAAACCAATACATATACGGACGCATCGCGGACTCAGAATACGATTTATCTTAGATTAAACTACGACGAACCCTGTGGGACAGTGGTAAATGTCCGCAAATCTATGTGGATACATCCGACACAGGACCGAGCTATCAGTGTTAGAGAAGCAGCGCGTCTGCAAACTTTCCCAGATAGTTTTGTGTTCTGCGGCTCAAAGGACAAACAGTATCAGCAGGTGGGCAATGCGGTTCCGCCGATTATGGCTAAGTCGATTGCCAAGAAGTTAGCCAAAGTTTTGAAAGACAATTTGCCGGAAGGTGAACAGAATGGCGGATAACCATAGTAAGGAAGCCCGAAGTATAAACATGTCTCACATCCGCAGTACGAATTCGAAACCTGAAGAAATTGTACGCAAGTATCTTTTTGCAGAAGGATTCCGTTATCGTAAGAATGTGAAGAAGCTGCCGGGATGTCCTGATATAGTTCTCCCCAAATATAAAACTGTAATCTTTGTGAACGGCTGTTTCTGGCATAAGCATGATTGTCCTCGGTTTGTTTGGCCCTCATCCAATCAAGATTACTGGAGGCCAAAAATTCTTAGAAATATTGAACGGGACAATCAAAGCCGCAAAGAATTAGAAACTCTGGGCTGGAAGGTAATCACTGTCTGGGAATGCGAATTAAAAAAGAATGTACTTAACGAGACCCTTGGAAAACTGATTGCAGAACTGAAAGCCATTGACTTCAGTACTGATAATAAGGAGACGACATGAAAAGGAAATCTGTACGAGGGGGGAAATATTTATGACCAGAACTATAACCATCAAGGGCGTCGGCAAGCTGAGCCTGAAGCCGGATCAGGTGGTGGTATCACTGACCCTGAATGCGACCGATAAGAACTACGACAAGACAATGGATACAGCTGCGAAGCATTTGGAGCAACTCCGGGGAGCGCTTGTCGGTATTGGTTTTACAAAGGATGACCTGAAAACTACCAATTTCAATGTGAATACGGAATATGAAAGTGAGCGGGACAAAAACGGCAATTACAAGAGAATCTTCATCGGTTACAGCGTCACCCATCAACTAAAGCTGGAGTTTGGTTTTGACTCTCAGCGCCTTTCCCGAACACTTGGAGCCATTGCAGGTCTGCATCGCTGAGCCGGAACTGAATGTGCAGTTTACGGTAAAGGACAAAAAAGTCCGTGAATGCGGCGCTTCTGGAGAATGCCTGCGTCAACGCAAAGGCAAAAGCCGGTATCCTCGCCAAGGCTTCCGGTGTGACGCTGGGCGATCTGATTTCTATCGACTACAATTGGGGCGAGCTGCATCTGTTTTCCCAAACTCAGTATGATATGGAGGAGGACGATTGCATGAGAATGGCCAGTGCCGCACCCACCAGTATTGAAATCGAGCCGGACGACATCGATATCAGCGACAGCGTGACATTTGTGTGGGAGATCAGTAAATGAATGCAGCGATTTTAGACGAACTCATCCATCTCTATGAGGAGAATATGGACACCCTTTATGGCAGTGAGCATGATGAGATTTTTAAGTGGAGGGCCTTAAAGACCTTCCAGCGGGAGTGGTTCCGAAACGATCATCCCGATTTTGCTTCCCGCTTCAATGCTGCCACAAAGGACTTTTCGGTCCTGATTGATAACAGCCGTATGCATCCCCGGAATGCCGTCGTGAAGCTCTGCGAAAAGGATTCTGCCGAAGTGGAGCACCTGTTCTGCGATGTTCTCTTTGCCGAGGACCACGGTGATCTGAAGCTTCGGCAGGAACATATGGATCAGTTCCTGGACGGAATGGAACGGCTACGCATTGCCTATTATCCGGGCAGTTGGTCCTTTAAGCACGATCGGCACGCAGCCTCTGCGTATCTGGCCATGTATGCACCGGAGGACAATTACATTTACAAGTACAGCGAGGCCGCCCAGATGGCTGCCTATGGAGAATACGGATTTGACATCGGGTCCGGCGGAAGCTTTGACCTGAGCAAATACTACCAAATGTGCGATGAAATCGTGGAGCGTCTGAAAGCGCATCCTGAATTCCTCCGAAAGCATTTCGACAAGCTCCGCAGGGACGGCTATTGTGCGGAGGAGCGCAGCCTACATTTGCTGGCGTTTGATTTGATTTACTGCTGCCGGACCTACGGCTACTATAAGGAAATTCCCTACGTCCCAAAGGCAAAATCCCAGAAGCGCAAAAAAGCAGCCGAGCAGCAGGAAGCCGATGCGGCAAAGACGCCAGGCTCGGATTGCAGATATTACCGCCCAAATTGAGGATTTAAGGGCGTCGCTCCCGGATGTTTCGGATATTTCGCTGGTGAATGTTGCCGTCACTTCCAGGCTCTACGGTGGCGGAATGGTAACGGAGCATAATCTGAATACGATTCGGGTCCGGTTCCCAGGTGCAACAAAAAACATTTATTCTGGATGCAAAATTCCCGCAGCGCCCAACCTTTGAAAATGATGCAGATGTGGTCGCGCCTACACGGAATACACGAGTATCAGCGGCAAAATCGAAAAAGCTGGAAAAAAACAGCTGAAGCAGTTGGGCGGTTAAATCTGTCTTTTGGGTGGTAAATATGAAAGCGCTAACCTGCGTAGAACACGTCTAAGGCTCGCAGGAACTGCCGGAACCGTTTGCGCCCGCACTTTGAGGAGATAACCGCTGAGAGAGCCCTTTACCTTGCCTTCGGGAGAGATAATATTGGAAGCTCTCATGGAGGAGTGCATGGAATAACAAGATTTCGCAATCTTTTTCCGTGAACTGTAAGCAAAAACAATATAAAATCCATTATCATGAAAGGGGTGTGTCTGCATGGCTTATAACGAGCTCATTAAAAAACTTTGAAAAAAAGTCAGAGCTTATATGCGTGAGTTTTATGTGTATGGCTTTAAGAGCAGAACAGAATATGATGCCAAGAGTGCACGCTCCTATGATGATGAACGCCGCAGGCTGGAGAGCTGGTTGGGAGACTGCATGCGGTTCACGCAGACGCCGGAAGGAAAGAACGTTTTCCTGTCGGTAGATAGCCGCGTGACCCGTAAGAACCCATTCTATAAGGCGTGGAAGGCCAAGAGCTTTACGGATGGAGATATCACACTGCATTTTGCGATTTTTGATATTCTCTATGATCCTGAAACAAAAATGACGCTTACAGAGCTGATTGAGGAGATCGATCAGCGGCTGTCATCCAGTATGGCCTTTGATGAGTCTACCTTGAGAAAGAAACTCAAAGAGTATGCCGAAGAGGGTATCATTCGGATGGAGAAGGATGGGCGGAAGGTCCTGTATAGCAGAGCTCCGGATACGGACATCACTGCCTTGCATGATGTGATCGACTTCTTCAGCGAGAGGTAGCCCCGTGCGGCGTTATCGGCTCATTCCTGCAGGACAGGCAGCCGAAGCACCCTGAGCTGTTTTCCTTTAAGCATCACTACATAACGCAGGCAATGGATAGTGATGTAATGGCCACACTGTTTGAGGCTATTCACGGCCATCGCTACATCACCGTTGACAATTTGGGCAAACATTCAAACGAAGTCAGAACGGTTCGGTTAGTCCCACTCAAGCTCTACATAAGCGCTCAAAACGGAAGACAAAACCTTTTGGCCTTTCACGAAAAAGCCAATCGCTTGAATTCCTATCGCTTGGACTATATGTCCAACATCAGGATTGAAGATGAGATTTGCGAAAAGTTCGATGCGCTGCGCGCCGCACTCAGCAAAGCTGAAGCCCATATGTGGGGCGTGAACTGCAGATGGAATGTCAAGCATACCGAGCATGTGGAGTTTGAAATAAAGATTGAAGACGATGAGCAGTTTATTGTCCGCCGGCTGGAGAGAAAAACGCTGTGGGTGTGTAGAGAAAAATCGACGACAACCACTACCGGTACGTTGCAGAGGTTTTGACACAACAGAAATGCTGCCGTGGATACGCACATTTATCTCCCGCATTACGAGAATGAGCTTCTCAAATCGAACGGCTGAAAACAAATTCAAGGCAGACATTCAGGAAATGTGCCGTATGTATGGGGCTTGACGGAGGTGCTGCACAATGATTTTCAGTGAGTTATACCCGCCTATTACAATACGGTCGCAAAAAATCATGGAAGCGCGTTTAACCCCGAAGCAACCGAGAAGGATTTGCAGCGCTGCGTTATGGAAGAAGCATTTTCTGAGAGCGTCCTGACCATACTTCCTGTGCTGAAGTCCGGGAAATGGCCGCTGCTTCACGAGGATCTTTCGCCGGTTCTGTTACATAAGCCCACCATGCCCCTGACCAATCTGGAAAAGCGGTGGCTGAAGGCAATATCAGAAGATCCCCGTGTTAAGCTGTTCGGCGTCCAAGTTCCCCGAGCTTGACGATGTGGAACCGCTCTTCACGAGGAATGACTATAAAATCTATGACCAATACAGTGACGGAGATCCTTTTGAAGACGAGGCCTACATAGAGCATTTCAGGCTGATGCTTTCCGCTATACGGAGTGAGTGCCCTGTTCAAATGACTATGGTGAACCGTCACGGCAGGAAGGTGCGGGTTCGCTTTTATCCCAAAGGATTTGAGTATTCGGTGAAGGACGACAAGATCCGAATCGTAGCGACCGGGTGTAAGTTCAAGCAATTCAATCTCGGGAGAGTTTTAAGCTGCGACTTTTATAACGGGCGGGGCCCGTGGCGCGAGAAGCCTCAAGCAGAGCGCCGAAAGGATCTCACCTTGCTGATCACCGATGAGCGCAATGCGCTGGAGAGAGCCATGCTGCACTTTGCGCATTTTGAAAAGCAAGCAGAGCGAACAGACGATGGCAGATATATCCTGCGGCTGAAGTATTACGAGAATGACGAGACTGAAATCGTGATCCGTGTGCTGTCATTTGGCCCGTATGTCAAGGTTCTGGAGCCGGAGGGCTTCGTAAATCTAATAAAAGAACGACTGATTTCTCAAAAAAGCTGTGAACTCAAGTGAGTTCGCAGCTTTTTTTCCGTGAAATACCTGCGCTTGAACCGTATAATATGCGTGTAAGATGCAGATGACAAAATACTGCTTCTTATCAAAGGTACTTACAGCAATCGTTTTGCTTATTAGAAAAGGGCTGAAAATCCTTGTCGCTGGCGGATATTATCCGTTAAAGGATGTACCTTGTTTGTAAAAGATGCATACAGCAACCAAAAGACGATGATAACGCACCTCTCTTTGAGCTGGAGCGATGGTTTGCCGAAAAACTGCATCTTGAAAAGGCACCAACAGCAATGGCGAATAGCTAAGTGGTTATAGCAGGTGACTCATAATCATCGTTCGCGGGTCCGAATCCCGCTTCAAATGGTGCCTTGTTTTTGTGAAAGACGCGAGCAGCGATTATATATCTTATGTTACCGAAACATTAACTGGATAACCGGAGCTTGCTACCGGGCAAACATTGGTGAGGTGAAATCCCTCGTATGTATTAAAAAAGAGCGCGTCTTGTATAAAGGCATCTACAGCAATGAAGTGGTACGATCTCGACAGCCGGAACCTGTCGAAGGCAGGACACCGACTTCGATTTTACGGGTTCAATTCCCGGTGATGCCTTGTTAATTAAAATGAAAGGAGCGGCACGATGATTGAAATCAAAGGAAAGGTAAATACGGCGATCTGTTATGCAACGGTTGTAGAGGGTGAAGCGATTGAACAGATCCGCAGAATGTGTGACTATGATTTCACAGCAGGATCTCAAATACGGATCATGCCCGATGTACATGCCGGAAAGGGCTGCACGATCGGCACCACAATGACAATCACAGATAAAGCGGTTCCTAATATCGTTGGAGTCGATATAGGCTGCGGCATGTATACTGCTGAGCTGGGTAAGGTGGATGTTGATTTTGAAAAGGTCGATGCTGCTGCTCATGATATTCCCAGCGGAAGAGATGTTTGGGAAGGGCGCATGGAGCGTTTTGACCTGACCGGACTTCGCTGTTATAGAAACCTGAAGCAGGCAAAGCGCTTGGAGAGAAGCCTGGGGACGCTGGGCGGAGGGAACCATTTTATTGAGATTGATGCAGCTTCTGACGGCACAAAGTATTTGGTGATCCATTCTGGCAGCCGTAATCTTGGCAAGCAGGTTGCGGAGCTCTATCAGTCTTTAGCCATCGACCTAAATGCCGGTAAGGCAGATTACTTCGAGCGTCGGGATGAGCTGATCCGTACCTATAAGGAGCAGGGGCCGCAGAGCTGAGATTCAGACCGCATTGAAGGCAATGGAGAAGGAATGGGCAGCAAAAGAGCCGACGATCCCCGCAGACCTTTGCTATCTGTACGGCACCTACTTAGAGGACTACCTCCACGATGTAGAAATCTGCCAGCAATTTGCAAGGCGCAGCCGTGAAAGAATGGCGGAGATCATTTTAGAAAAGACCGGAATGACCGCGATTTCTTCTTTCCACACCATCCACAATTATATTGATACGAAGGAAATGATCCTTCGCAAGGGGTCTATTGCAGCCCATGACGGAGAACTTGTCTTGATTCCGATCAATATGCGGGATGGCAGCGTGTTGGCTCGCGGAAAAGGAAATCCGGAATGGAATTATTCTGCCCCGCATGGCGCCGGACGCCTTATGTCTCGTACAAAGGCAAGAGAAACGCTGGATTTAGAGGCGTATAGGAAGACGATGGAGGGTATCTACACGACATCGGTCAATGAGGCCACCATCGATGAAGCACCCATGGCATACAAGTCGCTGAAGGACATTGTCGATGTCATCCGAGAGTCTGTCGATGTGATCGAAATACTAAAACCTATTTACAATTTTAAGGCGTCTGAGTGATAAAAAATTCTTCTGCGCCGTCTGATTGGAGGAATTGAAATGTTGAATCATTTGAAGAGTGAGGCGAATATTGCCTACACAGAAAACGGCGCAGTTACCAACGCAAGCACAATGTCTGACTGTCTGGATCTGTTCGCAGTGATCGGCGCACTCCGTGCAGCCGACGATCAGGAAATCATCAGACGCTTTGTCCGCGCATATGCGGAGGACGCGGATATTGCCATGAAGATCCTGTTCTTCGGACGCGATGTTCGCGGTGGCCTTGGTGAGCGCCGGGTGTTCCGCGTTATCATCAATTGGCTGGCTGAGAACAGAACGGAGTCTCTGCGCAAGAATATCGAGCTTATCCCTGAGTTCGGACGCTACGACGATCTGGTATCTCTCATCGGCACGGCCTGCGAAAAGGATGCTTTACGTACCATTCGCAAGCAGCTGGAGGCCGACCTTGCGTCTGACGCAGAGGTGTCCCTGCTGGCGAAATGGCTTCCGTCTGTAAATGCGTCCAACGCAGAGACGGTCCGCAAAGCAAAGCGCATCGCCCGCTATCTTGAATGTCCGATGCGGAGTATCGCAAGACCCTTGTAGAGCTGAGAAAGAAAATCCGCATCATAGAGAATCATCTCCGCGAGAAGGACTACTCTTTCGACTATGCGAAGCAGCCGTCCAAGGCCATGTTCAAATACCGGAAAGCATTCCTGCGTAATGATGGTGAGCGCTATAACGCGTTCCTGGAGGCTGTAAGCAGCGGTGAAAAAGCAGCTGCATGCAGATAACCTTGCTCCTTATGAGATCGTCAGATCTGCGCTGAATGCAGACCGGTGGGGCTTTCATGCTGACTTGACCGTCGGAGAGAAGGCAGCACTCAATGCGTCCTGGGCGTCACTTCCCGACTTCTGTGACAACAGAAATGCGCTGGCAGTAGTGGATACCTCCGGATCCATGTACTGCTATGACAACGCGCTGCCGGCGGCTGTTGCGCTGTCCTTGGGACTGTATTTCGGAGAGCGTAATACCGGTATCTTCCATAACCATTTTATCGAGTTTTCTTCTCGGCCGCAGCTTATTGAGATCAAGGGCAAGACCTTTGCCGAGAGGCTGGAGTATCTGTGCACCTTTAACGAGGTTGCCGATACAAATGTGGAAGCGGTCTTTGATCTGATCTTGGATGCGGCAGTGCGCAACAATGTCCCGCAAGAAGAGCTGCCCGAGACTTTGTATCTGATTTCGGATATGGAGTTCAACGCCTGCGTTCGAAATGCATCTGTGTCTAATTTTGCCAGTGCAAAGCGCAGATTTGCAGAGTGTGGATACAAATTACCTCAGATCGTCTTCTGGAATGTTGCGAGCCGGAACAGCAATCAGCCCGTGACAAAGAACGAGCAAGGCGTTGCCCTGGTTTCCGGATGTACGCCGCGTCTGTTTTCCATGGTGGCAAGCGGAGACCTTTCTCCGTATTCTGTCATGATGGATATCATAGAGTCGGAGCGGTACGCAAAAATTTCAGCATAAATCGAAGGCGGTACCTACCGGTATCGCCTTTTCTCTTCATATGGATAATCCAAGGGCAGGCCAAACGAAGAACCCCCGGAATCTGGACAGGCATGAACTGATAACAAAAAACAATTTAACGAGGTGACGAACAGGATCGCCACCTCGTTTTGCCTTTCTGCAAACCTATTGCATTTCTTTTTTGCCTGAGTATAATAACATTATGGGATATGAAATCCCATATAGAAACAGAGGTGCTGATATGAGAACAAAGAATCAAGAAACTCTGGACAGGATATTGAAGTTCGTCAACAAGTATTATCAGGAGCATCACAGCTCTCCTACGATCAACGATGTTGCTGAAGGTGTCGGCGTTGCCAGATCCACTACGCATCGCTACCTTCAGGAGCTGAGTGACCGCAACCTGATCGATTACGGCAGAGGTATCTTGTCTGCTCCCCAGAGCGCCAAAATGAAAACGGCCTATGTATCCGCCCCGTTAGTAGGTTCTATTCGCTGCGGCAATCCGGAGGATGAGGAAGAGTCGATTGAGGAGTATGTCAGCCTCCCGGTCTCTATGTTTGGCAAGGGAGATTTCTACATTCTCCGCGCCAAAGGCGATTCCATGGTGGATGCCGGAATTGACGAGGACGATCTGCTTGTTATCGAGCGCAATTGCCCTGCTCTCGAGGGGGATATAGTCGTTGCGCTGGACGAGGACAACCAGAATACGCTGAAGCGATACGCCGGCTACGACAAGGACAGCGGGTATTACATCCTCGAATATGAAAACGAGGCTCGATACCCGGGCAAAACAATAAAGGTGCGAAGCTTTCAGGTACAAGGCGTTGCCCGGCACGTAATCAAATCACTCTAAACAATAATCTTGATTCGATGGGAGATGTGTTGTTTTGAATGCGAAAGATGTGAAATGCCCCATTTGTGGCACAGTCAACAGAAGTCTCGATTTAGATGAGACCGACGGATGGATGGAATGTGAACACTGCCATAACGCTGTTCAGATATTGAGTACGCTAAAAGCAGGCGTGTTCCGGTATATCAGATGGCGGATTGCAATCTCCTCGTTCCGTTGAACAAGAAAAGATAAAAGGAGAATGGCGATGCTGGAGGACTGGACGATTTACTCTTGGTATTGCCCAAACTGTAAGACGCAGGTAGCGGGGCTAAAAAACAAGAAAAATCAAATCAGAGTTATTTGCACAAAGTGCGGCGTTGAAATGGTTCGCACGGTTGTAAGCAGGCGGCATGATGTGATTGATATGTTCGCACCGTCAGGAATGGAACATAGCGAACTGGAATTGAGGGAGTATTGATATGACGATGTTAGAGGCTTTTGTAAAAGAGCGCAACGAGGCGCTGTTCAGCCTTGACCGAAAGAAGATCGAGGCGTACATGATCAAACATGGAGAAACGGAGATCGCCCAGACCCCCGATAATGTTTTCTGGGCATCCGTGTACAAGGCCATCTGCGGCATCAAGGATGCGCCGGAAGCCATTGTAAGTAAAGCAAAGGCAATGGTCGCGCGAGCATGGCATGAGTCCTTATCTGGCGGGTGAAATGTTTATGTACACTACCTATGTCGAGCATATAAAACTGGCTTCTGAATCTGCAGAAACGGAGTTTATCATGAATCAGCGCCGAACCTGCTATGGGGGGATATATCCCTTCAAGGTGTTTCCACAGAAAGAGTTGGAGTATTTGGAGCTCGGCCCAATAACCGTTTTCTATGGTGGAAACGGCTCTGGAAAGACTACTCTCTTAAATGTAATTGCCGAAAAACTGCATGTGATGCGCCATTCTGCTTTTAGCGGAAGTGCATTTTTCGCTGATTATGTTTCGCTGTGTAGTGCCTCGTCAAAGGAAATTCCTCAAAACAGTCAAATACTAACGAGCGATGATGTGTTCGATTATTTGCTGAATGCGAGATATCTAAATGACGGCATTGATGTTCGCCGGGAGAAGCTATTCGAGGAGTATCTTTCGCGAAAGTGGGAGGATCACAGAAATCTGAAAGGCTTAGATGACTACGATGATTGGAAAATCAGCTATGATGCCAAGTCAAAGACGCAATCAAGGTTTGTAAAGGACAGGCTTGCAAGAAATGTGGATATGTTTTCTAATGGTGAAAGTGCCATGAAGTACTTTACCGACCACATAACCGAAGACGCACTGTACTTGTTGGATGAGCCTGAAAACAGTCTTTCAATTGCTTTCCAAATGGAATTGAGCAAATATATCTCTGACTCAGCGAGACATTTTGGCTGCCAATTCATCATGGCGACGCATTCGCCTGTGCTTTTATCTATAAAGGATGCACTGATATACGATCTTGATGAAACTCCTGTAGAAACAAAGAAAATGGACGGAGCTCGATAATGTAAGAAGATACTTCAATTTCTTTGAAGAACATCGAAGTGAGTTCCTATAACAACTGAATCAACGACATCACGACGGAACGGTCGGGCTGAAACAGGGCCGCATTAAATCCGCTTCCAGGTCACTTGATCGTGGGCAGCAGCCCGAACATGAACCGGTAGTTATTCCAGACATACGTGAGAGGCCACCGGCAAGGTAAGACACTATAGTTCTATCTATAGGTCTGCCTTGTCGGTGGCTTTTTTTGTTTTTCACCGACATCACAAATACATATTCGCAGCCTGAAGTACAAGGGCCAAGGATACAAATACGCTGATTTCAAACTCTTTTGAAAAAGCAGTATGGGTACCCTTAGATTTCTGCACCCTTTTTCAGGCAGGCAGCATCGGGAGTCCTTTTCGCCAGCGTAGTTGTGTCCTTTGGACCGCAGCAGGCGGAAAGGACTTTTTATGTGCGACCAGTGGCTCTGCTATATCGCTGAATACCCGTGATCTCCGAATTTTTGACTTTCACCCAAATTCAAAAATTCAAAGGAGATCACAGTAATGAAAAGAACATTTTTGGTAAAGAAGGACCCCACGATTGAAGCACAGGACAATTGGCTGATCATGGATTATCGCCAGTATGCGGCATGGAGAGAAACGGATGAAGGCAAGAATCGGGAAATCGTCTTTGGAAAGTTTGAGGCTTGTAGTGAAGACGACTCTATCATTTTCATGGAGTGCAATGAAAAAGTCAGCAAAGAGTTGAAAAAGGATTGCCATCGCAAGCAGTACATCCGAAAGCCGAGACGCCGAAACACCGTTCCAAGTCATGTCTTACAGCACCATGACCCTTCAAGAGTCTGAAATTTACGGAGAAGATATTCTCGAAGATACAGAGTGCAATGTAGAGGAGTCGGTCATGCAGCGTATGGATATTGAGCGGGTCAGAACTGCACTGAAAATGTTGGCCCCGGAAGAGCGGGCCATCATTCAGGTTTTTTTCTTCACAGAATCCCCAATACCGGTTAAGGAGCTTGTGGAAAAATACGCAATGCCCAAGACGAGCATCTATAGAAAAAGGGATGATGCACTGAAGAAGCTGAAGAAAATTTTAGGAAATGCGTAGGTCAAATTGGGATGACACGAGTGGTTTGACATAGAAAATGCACCTGCCGAAGCAGGTGCAGGAATGAAATTACATCATGGGATTTTCCAGCAGGTCTTCCACATTGCAGCCGAGAACACGGGACAACTTGTAGAGGATGTTTGCCTGCGCCTTGTCAATGCCATTGACCCGCTGTTCGTACATCTGAATGTTGCGCAGATTCACGCCGGACTGCTCTGCAAGCTCTGCCTGAGATAAGCCCCGGTTTTCACGGATGCGCTTCAGGTTGGAATCGCCTTCCGCTGCTTTATAGAGTTCCTCCATGGTATCGATGAAACTTGTAATGTCCATCTCGTGGTAAACGGAATACATCCCAATGATCTTGGAAAGTGGAATGCGCTCAAAGATGTCCTTGAAACGACGGCCGGAAAACCATTGGTACTCTGCAACTGCCCAACCGGTCCAATATTCAGGGGAGCAGTCCTCTGCATTGGTTGGTGCTGGCAGCTCCTTTGGACCGTATGCCTTTGTGATGACCGCACGAGCCAGCTCAACACCGGACATCCCTGCAACATAGGCGGGGTTGCCTCGTTCAAACTGTTCGGCGTAGCCGGTATTGATGAAGAGTGCTGTGATCCAATCCGGTTTTAGCTTGCAGTCGTTGATCGCATAGTCGAAGAAAGAGGAAAGACGATCCTTGGCGTTATTCAAATAAGATTCGCTGTATGCGTGGGTCATCGTTGCTCATCTCCTCCCTCAAGATATCCAGCACGAAGATGTCGTCCCGGTAAGACTTGCTTTTCTTGATCTCTTTACGGTAAGTATCCCTCGCTTTGGTATCTCTATCCAAGAACTTGGGGTAATAGACGCTCTTGCTGACCGGATAAGCATTCATGAAGTGCAGCCGATCAAAGCCTTTTTGAGAAATGACAACCGTCTGTTCGCCCAGCTTTCCAAGCTTCAATGCCTTGTTGAGACTTCGAAGCGGCAGGGTGTTGGACACAAAGGACTCTGCATACTGGAAATAGGAATCGTCTGCCCGATAGCCGATCACAACATCGAAGCCGGTTAAATCAATTGAATAGTGGTCGATAAGATAGTCCCTTGCATCAACGGCAACTTCGGAGTCCAGCTTGAAGGTGCGGAACTGAAGCAGAAGAGCCATCCAGTTCAGGACCGTATGCGTTCCGTCCAACAGATTCAGCACCTTCAGTCCTTCCGTGTCAAAGTCGTAGCTGTTGACAAAACCGTCTGTGTTCTTTTTGCAGGCCCACTCACGAGCCATTTCATCGACGCGGGTACAGTAGAAACCCATGCCATAGTCGTTGTGCGGATTACCAATATGAATATCCGGAACCTCGATGATATGGTCGGTTCCATGAAGCAGTTGAATGACGCTCATAATATGAAGCCTCCATTATCATTGTAATGATACAACCACATTATATCATCCTGATGATAGTTTTGTCAATAGCGCATGAGAATTCATTCCAAAGAATATGCCGCCTTCCTCCTAATTCTTCCTGCTTCCGAAAAATATCTTGGAAACGAGCAAAAAACTGTGGGAATCTCGCAAAAAAACTCGGCAAAGAGAAAGTGAGAGGGCAATCTCATAAAACCCGGTAGGAGTGATTCACATGAACAAGAAAATAAACATCAACCCCAGCTCGACAAAGTGGCTCGAAAAAGATGATCGGGTCGTCGCTGATTACTTTTGCGATTTGGGCTTCCGTTCCCTGAAGCAGATCCTTGATATGCGTGTTTTCGACCTGATGAATATGCAGGGTCTGAACGCTGTCCGAGTCGAGGAAGTGATCATCTGCTTATATAAGTGGCTGAATCCCAACACAGCTATCGATGAGGCTATCTATAACGGTATGATGTCACAGCCCTTCCTCTATACTCCGTGGAGAAAAGAACACAAAGACCTTGCTGCAATCAAAGTCGGCGACTTGGTGCTGACCCCGGTATCAACATGAAAGCTATCCAGCATTTCTATGATGCGATCCGTAAGGCATTTTTCAAATCGGAGGAATACAACTTTGGAGATGGTACAAGTTCCGAAACAGAAGTGAATATGTGACCTATCTCCGGAAACACGAGGAGGCGGAATAAATGACGCGAACAGAAAAAGAAAATCTCGTTCCTGTTTGGGAGCGCATTACCATTAGTCTGGAAGAAGCTGCCGCATATAGCGGTATCGGCGTGAGGAAGTTGCGGGATATGACCGATAAGCCCGAATGCAACTATGTTATCTGGGTCGGAAACCGAAGAATGATCAAGCGGAAAAAGTTCGATGAATATCTTGAGTCGGCCTATTCTGTATGAGTCAAGTATGCGATTTGCTTGATATGGTCTGATTCGCAACATTGGAAAACGAGATGTCTCTATGTATCCTTAATGGTGCCAAGAGAAAAGCGAAAGCAAAGGAGTGAAGACTATGCAGTTTCAAAAGAAGGAAAAGCGGCAGACAACCGTTCGCTTTGATAGCCACCATGTCAGGCTACGCACCGGAGAGGTACAGAGAAAAAACCGGCAGCTATATGTACCGCTGGACAGACAAGCTCGGAAAACGTTATACCATATACGCTGCAACATTGGAAGATCTCCGGGAGCAGGAGGAACAGATTCTTGTTGATCAGCATGACGGCATCAAAGCCAATATCAAAAAATGTCACGGTGAATGATGTATATGAGCTTTGGTGCCAACTGAAAAAGAGGCATCAAGGACAGCACCATGAAAAACTACATTTATATGTATGAGCTGTTTGTGAAGCCAACTTTCGGAAAGAAGAAGCTGGTACAGGTGAAAAAAATCGGATGTGCGCCGATTCTATAACCAGCTCATCGACGATAAGGTCCTGAAGCCGTCTACAGTAGATGTCATCCATAATATTGTCCACCAAGTATTTCAGATAGCCGTCGATGACGATATGATTCGCAGCAACCCTGCGGCCAATATGCTTCGGGAAATCAAAATGGCACACGGTTCGGAAATCGAGAAAAGAAAGGCTTTGACCCTTGAGCAGGAAGAACTGTTTCTTGGCTATCTGGCCAGAACATCAAAATACCAGCACTGGTATCCTGTCTTTTATATTATGGCGAATACCGGAATGCGTGTGGGGAAATCACTGGTCTGCGCTGGTGCGATGTAGATATGGAAAACGGCATCATCAGCGTGAACCATACGCTGGTGTACTACAACCACAGAGATGAGAAGGGCTGCTACTTCTCCATCAATACACCTAAGACAAAAGCCGGCATTCGGGAAATTCCCATGACCGAAGGTGTGAAGCAGGCATTCCTCATGGAAAAGGAGTTCCAAGAGGAGTGCGGAATGAAAAGTGTCAGTCACATTGAGGGGTATTCAGACTTCGTGTTTGTTAATCGGAACGGCGAGGTGCAGCATCAAGGCACATTGAATAAGGCTCTGCAACGGATCATGCGCGATTGTAACAGCGAAGTTCTTGAGAAAAAGGGCGTAGACTCCGATCCGGTTCTTCTGGCTAAGTTCTCGTGCCATGTGCTACGGCATACATTCGCTACCAAAGAATGTGCGAGAGCGGTTTGAATGTCAAGGTCGTGCAGTCTGTGCTTGGTCACGCCGATGTAACGACCACGCTCGATATTTATGTGACGGTCACGAACGACCTGAAGAAACGAGAAATCACAGCCTTTGAAACATATTTGAAAACCGGAGCCAAGCAAATGGCAAATGTATAATATGGTTCTCTCCCCCCCTTGCGGTCGCAAAATCTGCGATTGCAAGGGGATTTCTCTTTTGCACATTTCTCTTATTTTGAGGTTTTTCTTATACTGTTAGCAGTACGCAGGAAGGGCGGCAACAGTATGGAAAACAGTTTGACAAATAAGAAACCTTGGCTTGTAGCTGAATGGTCAGAAAGAAACGGCAGTATCTCACCGGATGATGTACCCTATGGTTCTAAAAAACTATATTGGTGGCATGGCAGTTGTGGCCATGAGTGGCAGGCCAGCGCAAAGGCAAGATCAAGCGGCGAGAATTGCCCGATTTGCAGCAACGTCAGAAATCGTTCCGGGTATCAATGACCTTGCGAGTTTGAAACCGGAACTACTGAAAGAATGGTCGCCGAAGAATACAATCCAACCAACAGAGATCGGTGTTGGCTCTCATAAGAAAGTGCTTTGGATAGGAGCTTGCGGACATGAGTGGAGCGCAGAAACTCCGAAATCGAGTTCGGGGAGCGGGTTGCCCCTACTGTTCGCACAACGCAGTCCTTCAAGGATTCAACGACCTTGCAACTGTACTGCCGCAGGTTGCAAAGGAGTGGTCGCCTCGAAACGCACCGCTCAAGCCAACACAGGTAACGCCCTATGCCAATCGGAAAGTTTGGTGGAAATGCGAACAGGGTCATGAGTGGGTTACGCTCATATCTACACGGGCTTATGGAAGCAAATGCCCTTATTGCAGCGGAATAAAATTGCTGAAGGGATTCAATGATTTAGCTTCGCTCCATCCGCAGCTCGCATTGAATGGTCACAAAAAACGGCACATTATTGCCGGAAGGATTTCAACGAGCGCTCCACCAAAAATGTCTGGTGGAAGTGCAGTACCTGCGGACATGAGTATAGGGCGGTAATCAAATCCAAAGTTCATGGGCTAAAATGCCCGGTATGCACGCGGAACGCTGTGTTGCCAGGTTATAGCGATTTAGCAACTACAGACCCGGAGCTGGCACAGGAAGTGAATGCGGCCAAAAACACAAGAAAGCCCACAGAGATATCAAGACTGTCACAGTACCCGGTTTGGTGGAAAGGCATTTGTGGGCATGAATGGAAGGATAAAGTGTTTCACCGTGCAGTTGAAGGGGCTGGCTGCATCTACTGCGAGAAAGCATTTCTTAAGGAGCTGCCATATCTGCTTGTAACGATGTATGCAAAGCAATATGGGCTTGCGACACGCACAGACGACGAAAAACTGATTGGGGCACGGATCGATGCGGTTATCCCGGAACTGCGGCTTGCGTTTGCCTTTTCTCAAAAAGGCACTGATAGAGAAGCCAAAGGTTGCGGAGGTTCTTCACTTCCTGTGCAAAGCGAAAAGGATACAGTTATTTGTGATACGGCAGAAAGACCCGATTGCGCTTGCCACAGAAATCAAGCAAGCCTTTGCTAAGGCAAACCTATTTATAAATTCGGATAGTCAAAGGGATGTTGCCCATCTTCGGAAGCGATACTTTGCTCAAAAGAACAATGGAAACTAAAAAGAGGAACTGCGACTTGCAGTTCCTCTTAGTTCTTTTGATTCGTTTTTACTGCATGGGCAAGCAGCATATTGAGTGCGTCTTGCTTTTTGCTCGCTCATCAGCTTTTCGTGATGCGATCAACAAACTGAGTTCATATTCAGACAGTGTAGAGTCCTCGATGTCCTGCCTTCCCAGCAGGTAGTCAACCGTTACACCAAAAATATCTGCCAGTTGGATCAGAATGTCAATGGAAGGCTGCCTGGAGCCGGTTTCATAACGGGAGTAAACCACGGAGGATACGCCCAATGCGGAGGCCACTTCTGCCTGTGTAAGACCCTTGCGAGTGCGAATATCCTTGATGTTCACAGGCACGACCTCCTTCCAATATACTATATTAAATTATACTACCGGAACGGAATGCAATGTACTACCGTATCGGTAAATAGCTCGTTGACCAGATACCGTTTTGGTAGTATCATATTCCGTAGGGGTAAATGCTTTGTGTCACTTCGCACCATCTCGGAATGCGGAGGAATACATGAACCTAAAAGAAATGCGAGTCAGTCGCAAACTCAAAGTACAAGAGGTATCAGACTATCTGTGCTGCTTGCCATCTGTTTACAGCCGTTATGAGAATGGCAAACGAGAGCCATCCATCGATATTCTTCTGAAGCTGTCCAAGCTGTACGGCGTTTCAGTTGATTGTCTGATTGGAAATGATGAGGTCGTTGACACGAGCATAACCGAAAAAGAAGCTGCAATGATAAGCGCTATGCGTCAGGCGGACGAACGAGCCAGACAGGATGCAATTGCCTTGTTAGAGCTGCATACAGTGAATAAGAAAATCTAAACAGAGAGGTGCAAAGTGACAGGAGCTTTGCCCTCTGTATCTTGAAAGGGCACCGTGCAAGCGGTGCTCTTTTCTTTTAAGTCGCAAAGGCAGCACGCACTTTGTGAGCATCCCTTTTGCGAGGTTAAAAGCAGGAAAAGTGCGAGCTTGGACACCGTTTTTTGCCAAAATGGCTCAGTGAAAGCGGTTATTGCCGAAACGGCGATGGAAGCAGATGTGTCACCACCTTATAATAATAGTAGTGACTTATGATCCCTATCTGCTTTGAGAAATGTGCGAGGTTAGAATGGAAGGTTCCGTTTACCAATACTATGCAAATGTCCGAACTGAGCCGGTTGAATGGCTATGGTATCCCCTATATACCGCTCGGGAAGCTGACGGTGCTCCAAGGCGATCCCGGTGAGGGTAAATCTACATTTGCGTTGAATGTCGTAGCAAGAATTACGACAGGACAGCCTATGCCGGATGGTGTGTTCCTGCTAAAGGAAAGCGTGTTGCGATCTATCAGTGTGCTGAAGACGGTATTGCAGATACAATAAAGCCCCGTCTCCAGCAAGCTGGAGCGGATTGTGAACGAGTAGCTTATATCATAGACAACGACATTGCATTGACACTGGAGGACGGTCGAATCGAAACAGCGATCAAGGACACACACGCCAGTGTATTTATTATCGACCCCATTCAGGCATTTATCCCGCCTGATGCAGATATGCAGAGTGCCACCAAGATGCGCTCTGTCCTGCGGAAGCTGGCAAATATTGCAGACCGCAACAAATGCGCTGTAATTCTCATCGGTCACATGAACAAAGGCGGCAGTAGCAAATCATTGTATCGAGGGCTTGGCTCTATCGACATTGCTTTGCTATTGCACGAAGTGTGCTCATGATCTCAAGAGATGAAAGCCGCCCTGACATTCGATACATGTATCCGATAAAATCGAGCCTTGCTCCGGAAGGACCTGCAATTGCTTTCTCGTTCAAAGAGCATGGCGGAATCGTATGGCACGGCAAATATGATCTGAATACCGCAGAACTCATGGACAGCATCACAGTAAAAACAACCAAGCGGGAACGAGCTCGTGCAAAACTGGTTCAGCTTTTGAGCATGAGGATCGTCCGGCAAAAAGAGGTATATGCCGGCCTTGCTGATATAGGCGTTGGAAGCCGTACTGTTGAGAAAGCAAAAAGAACTCCAAGTCACAACTTACCGTTCTGGCGGAAGTTGGTACTGAGTTTGCCAAAACCCAAATAACCAATGATGTTTACCGGGAGATGAGATGATGGAGAACTTGGTTTGGAAAGCCTACTATCACAGTATGAGTGGGCATGAGATTCGGCCATTTAACATATTTGAACATGGGAGATTCAGAGAAGAAGTACGGAAGCTCTTGCTGAAATGCACAGAGAAAGAAGCATTTGCTGAGGAGTCTGCGCCGTTCTCTTTTCTACTATTATTGCAGTAAATGTGAATGGGAAGTTGTCATCGGACCTTGGTGCGGAGATCGGGGCACGAAGGAAATCAAAGTCGATGTCTATATGCAGGTCATGAACAACTGGGATATCTTCGTGGATTATGTTTGGAACGAAGGAAAGAAGCAAAGACGATGAGTGTGAGCACAGATACAGAGCGGATTTTCCGAATCGGTGGCTATGTAAAGCGGGCAAAACTGAATCTGCGCAATGAGCGTGAGATAAGAGCCTTTCATCGAAATGCGATTGAAAGACGGTTTGGTGATTTTGAGGATGGCACACTCGTGGATGTTTATATCGACATCACCGGTTATAAAGAAACGGCCAAGCGTCCTGAGATGCTGCGGCTTATGCGGGATTGTGCAGATGGAAAAGTGAATCTGATTTTTGCAGAAACCAAAGGATATTTGAGTGCAAACACACGAGAGTTCTGCTACTGGCTCCATTTCATCTTTAATCTGAAAGAACGGGTGAGACATCATAACCGACGATGACAAGTTTCAACATCAACACGATTCTCAACGCAGACAAGCAGCGTGAGGCACTGATAAAAAATGGCTGAAGACTACATTTATCTGAATCCGCCTGACCACCAGAAGTGGTTGAATGGAGTGGTTTCTGCCATCACAAACTTACGGGAGGACGGATAAGGATATGGCAAAGGATGAAAACAAGGAATCGGAAACTCCGAGGCGATGAGCAAGAAATCGTAGACCAGCGGCTTCCGGTGTGGCGTCCGCAGGATGCTGACCGAGAATATTACCGGTATGAAACGAAGAAGAGAATCCAGCATTATACGGTTCCGCCGCAGACTATTTTCCGTCCAGCAAAACCAACGCCTACCATTCGAGATGCAGAGCATGAGCGTGTTGCAGTTTATGCCCGTGTGAGTACGAAGAGCAAAAAGAGCAGGTCTCCTCCATCGAAAACCAAACAAAGTACTATACAGAGAAGATTGCCAAAAACGCCCAACTGGGATCTGGCGAGCAATACGTAACT
>VOFK01000732.1_pt1 | contig 38198 bp, 64 predicted proteins | sample 5384121 | NCBI WGS metagenome assembly VOFK01 (sample SAMN12384730, study PRJNA508395) | human gut metagenome | isolation source: healthy gut J | host: Homo sapiens | reverse complement strand
CCACACTCAGTGCGATCAGCACCAGTGCCGGAATAACCGGAAGCACTGCATTTACATTGGAATTATCTGCCACCGCATGAATGATCATATTGCCAGGGAGCAGAAGCAACAGCGTCAGTCCGATTCCGATCAGTCCCGCACACAGTCAATAATGAAGGTCTCCGCATTAAACACCTGAGAGATACATTCTTCGATGCGCCGATCGCCCTTAAGATTCCGATCTCTTTCTTCCGCTCCAGCACACTGATATACGTAATGACTCCGATCATAATTGAAGATACGACCAGTGAAATCGCCACAAAAGGCAATCAGCACATAACTGATAGTATTGATGATATCTGTCACCGATGACATCAGAGTTCCCACTACATCCGTGTAGGAAATCACCTGTTCATCCTTGCCGGCTTTCTCCATCTTCTTGTTATAACGATCCAGATAATCCACTACCTGTTCCTTACTTTCAAAATCTTTAGGGATAAATGTCAATCTCGCTTGGTTTTGCGAAGTCAGCATATCTAATTTCTGCAGATTGCTGTCATACGTTGCACTCGCCGTTCCGCTCATAGACATCATAAGTTCTGTCAGATCATCCTCCGTCATATTGAACTGAAATGCCTTTTGCAAATGCATCTGTATCGATCTTCATCGCATCTGGCATGACACTCTGAGATTCTGTCCGATCTGTGTCATGGCAGATTCCATTACTACCCATACCGTTTGAAGACATCTGTCCGATGATCTGCTCCATGGCCGACGAGATCTGTGTCTCAAGTGCATTTCCAAAAGATTTCGCATACGCTCTCATTGCCTGCTTCATGTAAGCATTCATCCCGGATGAAAGCTGGCTTTCCAGACTCTTCATGTCCAGTGTCTCTGAAAGACCGTTACTCAGCCGCTGTTTTCCATCTGCCGTTCCGAGATAAGCTGCAAAGTTCTCACCCATCTTTGTCACATCTGCATATCCTTTTTCCTGTGCATAGCTTAAATATCCAGCCGCAAGTTCCTGCGCCATTGCCTGCAGATCCGCTTCCGATATCTCAATATCCACATCTTTATACAGGTCATTCACCCAGTCTGTTATGATCTGCTTTGCTTCTGCCGTCTGTAAATACTGGCGGAAATATGTTCCGTACTGGTCCGCACTGATATCTCCGATTCCCTGATCCTTTACGTATTTTTCAAACCCTGCATGATATCTGTCAGAAGCTTCTGTACCTTTTGTTCTTCTGTAATGGTTACTTTTCCACTCTCCTTTAGAATCTTTGAAAAATACTTTTCATGATCTGCTTTGCACCATCTGTTTTCAGATATTCCGAGAAGTTATCTCCCAGATGCGAATAATCTGCTTCCGGATGCGTCTTCGCATATGCCTGATACCCTTCCATCAATGAAACAGCCATCTTCTGCATTCCGCCCGGTTTCACCTTGACATCCAGCCCCCGACAGCATATCTCCCAGACCTGCCGACGGAAGCCCCGACAGATTCAGATCCACCTGATCCAGATTCACAAGTCCGGATAAATTCAACGTATTGCCATCCAGCTTAAATGCATCCTGCAGATTCACTGCTTTCGAAAAAGTCCAGTGAATTTCCGAGACTTCCTGCAAGGTCTGTATCTCCCATGCCGAATGCTTTCTGAAGTGCGTCTTCATCTACGCTGAATAACGAGTTCATATCCAACCATTATCTCCGGAATCTTCACCGAATTTCTCTCCGGTAAAATACATTGATATCCGGACTGGCTTTTTTGTTGTTTTACGATCTCACTGTTTTTTTTGCTTCTTCTGCGACATGCGTCATAAGCGAATATGGATAACCGATTCCCATATTCAGTGCAGTTGCCTTCGAACCTTCTGCCGGCTGCACGATTCCGACAATCTTAATATCCTCTCCGTCTGCCACCAGTTTTTTCATATATTCTGCATTATCACTTTTATCTTTCCAGACTTTATACTGGCTGTCATATTCATAATAGTCTGCCTGATTCACAAGCTTAAACTTCTTGTTCATAATATCTTTATAGGTGTATGTTCCCAGTGAAGACGGTGTCTTGATCTCTTCTTCACTTGCAAAAGCTTTGATCATATCATCCAGTTCCATCTGATCTCTGAGGCCAAGTGTATATAGAAGGAAATCACTCATCCCGCCGTCCTGACTTAATACCAGTACGCATTCATTATATTTTTTCGGCCATCTTCCCTTTTGACATCATACTGTTTCTCGTACAGACTTGTGTTCTTTGGCATGCGGTAGAACACATTTGTACTCATCATGGATGACATCATACTGTTGGCACCGGAATCTGCTCCGATTCCAATGGATGAAAATGATTTGTCCGGTGTACCTGTCTGACACCATCCCGAATCCTCTCTCTGTATATCTGCGGATCCACATCATAATCATACTCCACGGCATTTGTATAGGATTTTAACGCATCATTATCCTTTTTTCCAGATGTTTTTTTCAATGATTTAAGGTCATTGGTATTCATCTTGGAGAACATATTTGTAACCATCTCCATGACTTTTACCTGACCATCTTTGTTCTTCTTACCGGACGAGTCTTTGCTCTTATCATCCGTTCCGGTATTTCCAACCATCATGGAGGTAATGTCAAATCCCGTACTTTGGATCTGTAGTGGATATTCCGACAACGTCTCTTCCTCGATTGACTGGATATAGCCGTTCACTCCATTTAGAGAGTGCCAGAATCAGCGCAATTCCTATGATACCGATAGAACCCGCAAAAAGGATGTCAGTAATGTCCTTGCTTTCTTCGTCTTTAGATTATTAAAGACTAAGAGCCAGAGCCGTCAAAAAAGACATGGAAGATTTTCCCATATTCTTATGTTCCGGTTCTTTTTAATGTCTGCTCATCCACAATGTATTCGTCCGTATCTGAACGTATCTTCCCATCCCGCAAATTCACGATCCTGGTCGCATATTCTTCTGCCAGTTCCGGATTGTGTGTAACCATAACAACCAGCCGGTCTTTGGCTACTTCTTTTAACAGATCCATGACCTGAATACTGGTGTCGCTGTCCAGGGCTCCCGTCGGTTCATCCGCCAGCAGGATATCCGGATCATTCACCAGTGCCCCTTGCTATCGCCACTCTCTGCATCTGGCCGCCGGACATCTGGCTTGGTCTTTTGTGAAGTTGTTCTCCAAGTCCTACTTTTTTCAGCGCATCAATGGCACGTTTTCTTCTCTCTTCTTTTCCGATTCCAGAAATTGTAAGTGCAAGTTCTACGTTAGACAACACCCGTCTGATGCGAGATCAGATTATAACTCTGAAATACGAATCCGATCGTATGATTACGGTACGAATCCCAGTCTCTGTCCTTATATTTTTTCGTAGAAATCCCATTGATGATCAGATCGCCTCTATCGTACCGGTCAAGACCACCAATAATATTCAGAAGAGTGGTTTTGCCGGAACCGCTGGGACCTAAATTGCCACGAATTCATTATCTCTTAAGTTCAGGCTCACGTCATCCAGCGCCTTCTGTACCAGATTACCGGTCCTATATTCTTTACAAATATGCTGTATCTGAAGCATGTATTCTTTTTCTCCTTCTTCCATCTGTTATTTTTTACAGACATCTGTTATTATTATACAGAAATATTTTATAAAATCCGTATTTTTTATACTTTTTAATCTTTGCTTTTTATTTAGAAATATATCCGCTAATCACAGTCTGATTTTTTATCTGTATATAGCATCGCAGATGTTAACCTTTCCACCAAATACAGTTGACTTTTTATTTCCCGTCATGTTAACCTTTTGTTTATATCAGTTAACAAGTGATTTATATTACACACAAAGGAAGGTAACACCATGATTTCAGAAGTTCATACACACGAAGATCCTATATTGACACGCGAAGAGGCCATCGAGATTTTTTAAACACTCCGGACGACCAGTTAGATGCTCTCATCGAACGTGCCGGAATCCTCCGTAAAAAAATATAAAGGAAACCACGTCAGCATTCATATTCTGACCAATGTCCGCAGTGGTAACTGCTCTCAGGACTGCGCTACTGTGCGCAATCCTGTCGCTCTAATGCAGACATCGACACTTATAAATGGGTAGAAGACGAAAAAATTATACAATGATAATGATTTTGTAAATGAACATCATCTTTCCCGCCACTGTATCGGATTAAGCGGCATGGGATTCACAGATGCAGAGATCGAACAGCTTGCCGGACGTATCCGCAAGATGAAAGAAACCGGAACCCATCTCTGCTGCTCCATCGTTCTTAACCGAAAAACAGGCAAAAATGTTAAAAGACGCCGGACTTGACCGTATCAATCATAATCTGAACAGCAGCCGTAATTATTACAGTCACATCTGCACCACACACTTTTGACCAGCGTGTGGAAAATATACATATGCTTCAGAGACTCGGTTTCGAGATCTGCAGCGGTGGAATCATCGGTATGGGCGAAAAGCAAAGAAGACGTTGTAGATATGCTTTTGGAACTGAAAGAAATTAATCCCCGGAAGCTCTCCCGATCAACTTCCTGCTGCCGATTCCGGGTACTCCCTCTTGGCGATCAGGATATCACGGGACTGACTTATGAATATGGCATAAAGGTGCTCTGTCTCGCAAGACTTCTGGTTCCGCAGTCAGACATCCGCTGTGCGGCAGGACGTGAAGTGTATTTCAAAGGACATGAAAAGGAATTGTTAAGTGTTGTAGATTCCATCTTTGCCTCCGGATATCTTACCGCAGGTGGTCAGGGTATTAAAGATACTATTCAGACGATAACAGATGCGGGATTCACTTATGAGATAGAGTCTGCATAAATTGTTATTCTCAGGTTAATAGATACACTTCCGGTCTCACAATAGTTACGGGGATTCTATTAATTCACTACAGCGTTAGCTACGGACCAGAATAAAAGTTGGACAGGAATGCTTTTCAACTTTTTTATTCCGGTCCAGGTAGCTGAGCTAGTAATTAAGTAGAAACTACATCTGCTTCCTCACCACCATATACTCATCCCCATTCCGATAATAAGGGCACTGATAATGCTGGTCTGAAATAAGACGCATATATTCATCTTCATCCATATTGATATCGCACATATAACTTTCGTAATCTTCGTCGTATGTATAATAAGTGCAGCTTTCGCAACTTATTCTGAGCCATTATAATTCCCCTTTTCTTAATTTTGATAATTGAGTTTTTACATTATTGCATAATTTTTTTCATTATGATCTGTTTCCCATCGATTATAATATTTCTTGGTACTGTACGAAAAAAAGAGCATAAACATTGCGATTACGGGTTGCCCAAGATTTGTTATCCATGCTATATTTTTTATGTGATATTTTTTTATCAAAGTAATCACACAAAGAAAAAGTACTAAAGGAAAGGGTTATTATGGATTCAATGTTTAACACTCCACAGGAAGTTGTGCAGGCCAACATGAATGGCGCTGTAAAAAAAGCTACAACTTCTAAAAAGAAAGTTTTTTTCATTGGGAATCATGGCTGGGTGTCTGCATCGCGCTTGGCGCACAGTCCATAATGTTGCCATGCATGATATTGCAAATGTCGGTCTTGCGTCTGGTTGCCGGCTGCGTCTTCCCCGGTCGGTCTGATGATGATCGTCTTTATCGGAGGCGAATTGTTCACCGGTGACTTCAATGATGACAATGGCTGTATTAAGAAAAAAATTAGTGTAGCTGCACTCATACGGACACTGGTTATCGTTTATATCGGTAATATGGTTGGTGCTGTTGCTCTGGCATATCTGGTATATCTGTCCGGACAATATAATTATACCAGCGGCGCTCTTGGGGCATTTACGATCAAAGTTGCTCTTGGAAAGGTCAGCTTATCTTTCCTTCCTGCTCTGATTTCCGGAATCTTATGTAACATTCTGGTATGCGCTGCAGTATTGATGGCTTCTACCGCGAAAGATATAGCAGGAAAATCACTTGCTATCTTTTTTCCCGATCATGGCATTCGTTGTATCCGGCTTCGAACACTGCGTTGCCAATATGTTCTATATCCCGGCCGGTATCCTTGCTTCACTTAATCCGGCTTATGTTGCGAAAGCGAAAAAATTATATGGTATCACCGGCAGTCAGATTGCTGCTTTAAACTGGGGGAAACTTCTTCACCGTCAATCTTCTTCCTGTTACAATCGGTAACATTATCGGTGGCGGATTTATCATCGGCGGATTATTCTTCTATCTGCACGGAAAGAACTGTAAATAAAGGCTTGACGGAATCGTGGATCTTCTGACGATCATTCCCGCTTTCTTCCTTTCCGGATTTGTTATCTTTCGGATGCTGCGTGTAGCATGTCTACACTTCTTACCGTAGGCTATGGTGACATTTACCCAATCACAACTCTGGGACGTATAATGGCAATCTGCATCGCTTATCTGGGGGTTGGTGTCGTTGCTATTCCTATCGGTATTATCAGCGCCGGTTTCGTTGAACAATATCAGCGAAAAAAGCAATATTTCCGATCTCAAAGATATGGATATAAAAAGAAAATACATTCTACGGTTAAATGATATTATGATCATACGCACAGAAGGCCTGGATAGTTGATACGCTATCCAGACCTTCTATTCTTTTTCATCATTTTCTATTCCCTGAACCAATCTAGTAATCTTTCCCGGCTCTTATAAGTTTTATTTTTCCAACCCGGATCATTTCTACAAGCTTCTCTGCAGTTGCTTCAATTCCTAAGCCTGGAACTGTTAATACACAGATCGTACTCATATGGCCTTCCCCAGTTTCTGCCGGTATAATAGTCGTAATAAGCTTTTCTGTCTTTGTCCTTTTTTCTTACCATGGCTGTTGCAGACTTTTCATCTATAGACAACTGTTCCATCTTTCTCTTCACACGCCATTCAAACGGGGCTGCAATAAACAGACTAATATGATCAATCTTTGCTTGTTCCAATATATAGTCCGCACAGCGTCCGACAAATACACAATCTCCTTTTTCTGCAAGTTCTCGTATGATCGAATTATATGCCAGATGCAAAAGCATCATTCGCCGTCATTCCATTCAGTTCCTGGTTCGGCACATCATACCATACCTCATGCAGCCACGGATTACGCTTTTTCTCATCTGCTTTTTCCCAGCACATCTTTTTGGCATCGCTATGATCTTCTCTGCTGCCCTGTCTATTAAATCTCTGTCATATAATTCCAGTCCAAGCTTTTCTGCAACTTTTCTTCCGATTTCGTGGCCACCGCTTCCAAATTCTCTTCCGATACATATAATCATAAGCTTTTCCTCCTGTGTAAGTACCGGTTCTCTCGTTTATCTTAATATAGCTCTTTTCGCTGTATTTTTAAACCAACAATCTGAAGGAAATGTCTATTATCAAAATCTTCTTTGCCCGATCTGCATATTTTCTATTTTTTTCTCACAAGCTTCACAACCGTCTCAATATGCTCACAAAACGGAAAATTATCCACCGGCTGGATCTTCACAGCCTGGTATCCATGTCTGGTCAGATATTTTAAATCTCGCCAGTGTCTCCGGATTGCAGGACACATAGACCACTCTCTTTGGGCCAAGCTTTATCACAGAAGAAAGGAATTTCTCATCACTTCCGGCTCTCGGCGGATCCATGAATACGACGTCTGCTTTTGGTTCTTCGAAGCCATATCTACCATGAATCTTCCGCATCACCTGCATAGATCTCGGCATTTGTGATGCCATTTTCTTTTGCATTTGATTCTTGCGTCTTTTACCGCATCTTTGTTCAGTTCTACTCCGATCACTTTCTTCGCATTCTTAGCCGCGATCAGACCAATTGTACCGGTTCCGCAGTATGCATCGATCACTGTCTCTTTTTCCGGTCAGTTCCGCATAGTCCATGGCTGTATTATAAAGGAACTTCCGTCTGCACCGGATTTACCTGATAGAACGATTTTGGAGAAATGCGGAATGTACATCCGCATAACTCTGTCTTTGATAAATCCCGTCCGTAGATCGGCTTTTTCCTTTTCTCCCAGTACCATACTGGTCTGTCTTGTTATTCACATTCAGTACTACGGTTGTGATCTCCGGATGCACTTTTCTCAAAGCCTTCACAAAAGTTATTCTTGGAGGGCAGGATTGGGGAGGCCAGTACCAGCACCACCATGATCTCACCAGTTTCAAATCCTCTGCGGACCAGCACATGTCTCAAAGCCCATATCCCTGTATCTTCATTGTATGTCTTAATCTTAAAAAAGACGGCGAAGTTCACGGATTCGTGCGGATGATCTCCTGACTCTTCTTATCTTCGATCCAGACACTCTTCCACTGCGATCACACGGTGCGTTCCTTCTGCATAAATGCCGGATATGACATTGCCCTTCTTGTCACGGTCAAATACCGCATGTACTTTATTTCTGTAATATGGATTGTTCCATGCCAATGATCGGGCTGACTTTGCAGAATCCGCCTAACAGCTGTTCTTCCTGCTTCTGCTTTCTCTTTTTCAGCTTTCTTGGCATCTTCTGGACTGGCAACCGCCACATTTTTATCAATCTTACATGCAGATTCATTCTTTGTCTGCTTTCCGTCTTTCTGTTTTATTTTGTATCTTTTACTCTTCTGCCCGGATTGCCCAGCGCATTTTCGTGCATTTCGCACGGCTGTTGCGGAAGCATTCTTCTTTGTGACGGTCGGATGACGTCTTTTTTACGCGATCTCACTGTACAGTCCCTCCCTTTTTCCATTGCTTTTGAATGATTTCTTTTACTGATTTGTCCTCCGAATGGAAGGTGAGGATTGCAACTTTCCGCCCGGCTTTAATACACCCGGCAGCTTATCCAGGAAATCATACAATACTTCAAACTCATTATTCACATCAATACGAAGTGCCTGAATACTCGCTGGCTGGTTTCCGTACTGCTTCTTTTCTTTCTTTTTCCGGGATAAATGCAAAAGTGTCTCTTCGATCACCTGATGAAGTCCGTTGTTGTCTCGATCTTCTTGCCTTTGCGGATCTTCTCTGTGATTGCTTCTGCGATTTCTTCTGCATATGGCTCATCCGAATTTTCAATCAACATGCCCGGTAAAAGCTCTTCTTTGAAATATCCCGCAGTCTTTCTCTTTGCGCTGATTCCTTTTCCGGATTCATACGCAGATCTAAAGGTCCCTCTGCCTTGAATGTAAAACCACGGTCCGGATTGTCAATCTGCATAGATGACACACCCAGATCTGCCAGTACGAATCAAACTTTCCGGCCTCTTCTGCCACTTTATCGATATTTGCGAAATTCTCAAGCTTTACCGTAAGGATATCCGGCCCGAATCCCTCTTTCTTCCAGTCGTTTCTTTGTCTTCGCCGATCGATCGGGTCTACATCCAGCCATAGATATGCCTTCTCCCTACGGTTTTCCAGCATCTTCGACGTATGACCACCGTATCCCAATGTTTGCATCCAATCCCTGCTGTCCCGGCTGAATGTCAAAAAAAGTCAGAATCATTCACACAGATAAATAATGCATCCCCGCCGGTGTTCCGCCTTTCTTGATGACTTTGGAAATGGTATCTGCATACTTTTCGGATTCAGCTCTTTGTATTTTTCTTTATAATTTCTCGGATGTGTTCCGGAATACCGGACTCTCCGTTTATGTTTCTTCTCCTGATTTTCCTGATTCTCCATAATCTCTCTCCCATTTTGTCAGTTGTTCCGGTATATCTACATCCCGAGTTCTGTTTCTTCTGTTTCGCAAAAGCACACATCATTCATATGTGCTCCGATGATCTGTTTCCGCCTTTGTCGCCGGAAAGCCTGCTAAGTTCATCAAAAAGCATCGATCCCACAATACAGGATTTCCCATTTTGCCCTTTCGCCCGGCACATACGATCTTTCCAGGATATTTCTTACCTATATCAAGCATACGGGCAAATGTTGCGGCTGTCAATCCTCGGCTGGTCACATACAATGAACATTGCACCTTTTAATTCCGGATTTTCTTCCAATGCTTTCTGTAGTCCCTAATCTCAGGGAATGTGAGATTCCAAGATCCGGTTCCCAGTTTTCCACTACCAACATACCCTGTTAAGCTTCTGCTGCACGTTCTATCTCTTCGAATCTCGTCACCGCTACCTGTATACATAACGGAAATGCCCGCATCTTACGAAGGGTATGTTCGAACATTCTTCCCCCGTCCAGTTCTTCTAACAGCTTATTACTGCCATATCTGCTTGACTTTCCTGCTGCCAGAAGGATCATTGCATAATCCTTATCCGCCAGACGTGCTTCTTCTGTCGCCCGCACTACAGAACTGCCGATCTTATTCGCCTTATCCGAAATCAGGTAACACAATTTTCTGTCTTTTTCTTGGATCTACATCTCCGATCTTCAGACCTTTTTCACCTGCACACCTTCCTGCAACATGCCTCGGATCACACCGTCCAGCTGGGGAATATACAGGTTTTCCTCCTGTTACGGCAAGAAGCTGTCCCTTCTTTACAATATCTCCGATCTGTGCCTTTGGCTCCATTCGGCCATTGCCAGACGCACGGATCAGGCGCTCCAGCGCATAACCACCCACATCCAGGGACGCCGGTATTGGGAATCGGCTGTCCGTCATAGATGATATCCGCAAGTGTTAATCCACGCATTGTCTCTATGACAGCATGGACATCTTTTCCCGCTACAAACCCCGGTCCGAGACCGATCACATACGGTGCATCCGTCCGTCTGGTCCCCATATTTTTTTCTTTGCAAGGATGGCATCCACAAGTAGATCCGGGTGAAATTCCTTGCAGATCTCGGCTTTCGGATCTACGATCACGGCAATCTTATTTTTCTTCCAGTACAGCCAACGCTTCCTGATAACTCCGGACAAGGATTCCTTCTATCCCTTCCACTTTTGCCCTGCCTTCATAAACGGCTCTGGACATCGCCACTTCCCTTCTTACGGTAAGCGGCACTGCAATATCCGTCATGATCACCTGAAAAGCCCGCCCGATAAAGTGCTACACCCACGCCGGTAGCCAGGTCTCCGGATCCCCGGACCAATGCCTTTTTCTTATTTTTTATAAATTTCTGACATATCTACCATCTTTCTTCCAGCGGAATCAGGTCCGATGTTACGTGGACTTTTGCTGATCTGTCCTGAAAACTCTGTATCTTTTTGTATTCTTCTCTGATATATACTTCTCTGACAGCTTCTTTCCAATATCTTCCGCAAGCTGCATTGCCGTCTGTTTTCTCTTCCTCTGTATCAGCCTGATTCAGTATAACCTGATATTCCATCTCATCCGTCACACATTTGCGTCCTGCACTCCGACTTACCGCAAGTGTCATGATATCTTCTGGACGCAAAATATCTTCCCCTGTCTTTCCAAGAATTTTCTCCACTTCTCCGATACGAAAACATACATCCTTTATCTTTTTTTCCAATCGCACGCATCCATAGACATTCAGAACTATGCCCGTTTTCTCACAGATCACCGGCTCATGTTCTGCAGGAGCTTTCACTGGAAAATGCTTTGCCCCGTCCGCTTCCAGAAGCAAAAGTACAGGTTCCCGGCTTACTTCTTCCAGAAACTCCTTCTGAAATGATGCAAGCTTTCCTTTCCGTATCTCACGCCCCATCCACACAGCTTCGTAATCCGACAGCTTCTTCCAGAACATTTTCATCGATGGCTCTCCCAGAAAATATTCCGCATTTGTTTTTTGTATATGCGTCGTTGTTGAGACCGCGCATGGAATCCTTCCATCCGAATTTTCCATACATTCCCGGAGCATTGCACGGATCACCGTTGTCTTTCCGCCGCCCCCCCTACGACCGATACTATCTTATGAAAATCTTCTTTATAAATTCCAACAGCCTGGCATAAACTGCCAGGCTCTTTCCATTCACCATTCGTATAACTTTTTATCATATATGAATTATTTCTCAGCTTTCTTTTTTGTGTTCTCGGAAGTGTTAAGTTTAACACAATTGCTACGATCGTTGCTAGTACCACCGGTGATTTTCCAAAAGATCGTCGTTACCCATTCCGGGAACTGTGCCAGAGACGCATTTGCTTGTGTCACACCCATTCCGACTGCAACCGCAAGTCCTACTACTGTTGTATTGCGGAAATCCATCGGCTCCGTTGTGATCAGTTTGATACCTGTCATTGTGATCGATGCAAATACCGAGATTGTCGCACCGCCGAGTACACAGTAAGGAATCGTTGTCAGTAAAGAAGAAAACTTCGGAATCAGTCCTGCTGCCAGTAAGATCACGGCGGCCATTCCCATTACCACACGGCTGACTACCTTCGTTGTAGATACAATACCTACATTCTGGCTGTATGTTGCCGTCGGAAGTCCACCGAAAGAATGCACAGATAATCTTACTGATACCATAGCCCACGATTCCACCTGTCAGTTCTTCGTCTGTCGGCATACGGTCCATAGAACCTGTTGTCGTTGCAGAGAAGTCTCCGATTGCCTGTACCGCATTGATTGCGAACAGGATTCCAATTGCCACACATGCAGAAGGCTCGAATTTGATACCAAAATGCATTGGCTTTGGAAGTTGGAAGAATGATGCCTGTGCAACCGATGAAAAAATCTATCATTCCAAAGAATAATGCCACAATATATCCTCCAATGATTCCGATCAGAATCGATGCCAGTTTCCACACACCTTTTCCATAATGGTTCAATACCGTAACGATCACAAGGGTAATCAGTGCTACCAGCCAGTTCTGCCATGCACCGTATGATTTACTGCTTGCACCGCCTGCCATATAGTTGATTGCCGTCGGATACAGAGACAGTCCAATAGAAAATACAACCGTTCCGGTAATCAGCGGCGGGAAAAATTTACGGATTCTCTTAATATTCAGTCCGACTAACAATGCGATCACACCACCAACGATCTGTGCTCCCAGAATCGTTGCAATGTCAAAATCTGCTGCGATTGCCTGCATACTCGGAACATATGCGAAACTGATTCCCATCATCACCGGAAGCGCCGATCCGATGCGGAAACTTTTGTCTTTATAAAGGAAATAACTGCAATAATGTAGTCAGTGCCGACATCACCAGTGCAGCCTGTATTAAAATAACGGAATCTTCCTGTGAAAGCCCTGCCACACCTGCAACAATGATCGATGGTGTTAACATCCGACGATCATCGCAAGCACATGCTGGATTGCAAGCGGCAGTAGCCTGTCCGATAGAAGGTTTCCCATAAAAATCAAATAATGCCTGATCCATCTGTTTTTGCTTCTTTTGTACTCATACATATCCTCCGTGTACATTCTGCTCTCATATTTTCAACCTTAAATATTATATATTTTTCTTCTTTTTTTGGGTAGACCTGTAGTTATTGAATGTTTTAATGAAACCTATAAGCTGTGGTTATCAGAATACATTCCATTTCGTACACATTAAATTTTATCATGATAAAGTGCTAAAATTCATGATACAATGACAAATAGAGATTAAAGACAAACGGAGGAATGAACAATGGGAATTTTTGTCTAATATTGAACCAAAAGAAGTATTTCAGTACTTCGAAGAATTAAGTATGGTACCAAAAAGTACCTTCCACACAAAAAAAGATCAGTGATTTTTGTGTAGAATTTATGAAAGCACACAATCTGGAATATATCCAGGATGAAATGAACAACGTTATCATCAAAAACCTGGTACTGCCGGATATGAAGACAGTGATCCGGTCATCATCCAGGGACATCTGGACATGGTTGCTACAAAAGACAACCGACAGCGATCACGATTTTGAGAATGATCCGTTAGACCTTTTTGTAGATGGCGATCTGATTGGGGCAAAGAACACCACTCTCGGCGGTGACGACGGTATCGCAGTCGCTTACGCTATGGCAATCCTTGCCAGCACAGACATTCCACACCCACCGATCGAAGCTGTATTCACAATTGATGAATAGATTGGTATGGGCGGTGCACATCACCTGGATACATCTGTATTAAAAGGAAAAATCTGTCTGAACATTGATTCTGAAATTGAAGGTGTTATGACTGTCGGATGTGCCGGCGGATACATTTATGATACTTTTTATCCCGATCGAATGGAGTGAAGAAAAAGCGGAACCAAAGATGACAATCTCCTTTCCAATCTGCAGGGCGGACATTCCGGTGCCGAGATTCAGAAGCAGCTCGAAAATGCACATAAGATCATGGGACGTGTTCTGTATGCACTTGCAAAAGATTACGACTTTAACATCGTAAGTACAAACGGCGGAAATGCGGCAAACGTAATCGCACAGTACAATACGACTGAGATCATCGCAGATCCTGCACAGGCTCAGGATATCATAGATGCTGTTGCCGGACTGGAACAGACTATCTACGCTGAATTTGCCGGACAGGAACCTACTTTTTATCTCTGAAAAAGCAGTTTCCGATGGCGAGACGACCTTAAAAAAGGCTTTTGATGCAGTACTACTTCACATGTAATCGGATTCCTTTATGAAGCGATCGACGGTGTACAGTGCTATGACCGTGCATTCCCCTACCGCTGTAGAATCTTCCCTGAACACAGGTATTGTTGAGACTACTGAAGACACTGTAAAAAGATTAAATTCCAGGTTCGAAGCTCTGTCGCTACCAAGTTAGATGATATGCAGAACAAACTGGATCTTGCAACGGATCTTGCAAGCGCATCCCGTGAGATTTCCGGTGAATATCCGGCATGGAGCTACAATGCCGATTCTGTGATCCGTCCTAAGGCAATCGAACTTTATAAAGAAATGTTCGGAAAAAGAACCTACTGTTGAGACAACTCACGGCGGACTGGAATGTGGAATCTTATACGGCAAGAAGAATGATCTTGATATCATTTCTTTCGGTCCGGATCTTACAGGTGTGCATACATATAATGAACGTGTACATATCGCATCTACACAGCGTATGTGGAACTACCTGAAAGAACTTTTAAAAAGCATGTAAATAAACATAAAAAATGCAGAGACTTTTGAGGGATTACTTCAATCCTTTTAAAAGTCTCTGCGTTTTTGTTATGTTCTATTACTTCTTCTACTTCATTATATCTGACATTCTAAGAACCGGACGGAATTCTCACAATCAGCTTCTCCTCATCATTTTCTATTATTGTCAACACCGGCACATGCTTTTTACGAAGCGCATGTACTACCGGATAAGACATTTCCATTCACACATACCGCCTCCGGTTTGTATTTCCAGAATTTCTTTTACCTGTTCTTTTTATCCGCTTTCTTCCATTCCTGCTTTTCCATCAAAAACTTCTCCATAGATTCCATCTGTCTTCATCTCCGGCGGCTCTGACAGCGGCATCTTATGTACCGTTACATTCTTCATTTCCGGAAGCATATGCAGAAGTTCTTTCACTTCTTCATCACATGTTCCGTAACAGACAATACACGGCGCTTCTACATACTCTTTGAGGCTGATTTCACACGCTTTTTACCGCATCCTCCAGATTTACTCTGTCGACATCAGGAAAGCCGCCTTTATGACAGAATCCTGCTCCTAAAAGTCCGGTTGCTTTCTGTAATGCTTCTCCCTCCAGCCCAAGCCAGGCTTCTGGGAACGCACATTTATAATTCATGGAAAATTCTTTTTTTCTGTGGCTGAATGCAATATCCTCCGCGATTTGACGGGAAAATCACAAATGCAATCTCCGTCTCTGACAGCCGTTTCTGGCATGGAACAAATTCCGGAAGAATCAGGATTCTTTCATCACATTTTCCCTCTTCTACTGCATCATCATGTGCCTCCAAAATCTCTTCTATCTTCCTGTCCGCCCTTTCATTTCCACGGAATCTCTCGAACTTGCTTTCCAGTATCATTCCAGCCATACTGACTGCATGAAAGAATGCATCATCATGATTTCCTTTTGCATCCCATGCCGGATTAAAACTTCCGATCAGCGAAGCCAGTTCATTCTTCTCACCGGTATTATCATTCTGATCGAGAGGCTGGACAAAGGATTCATCAAATTTTTCTGCCAGTTCTTCTCCAAGAATCTCCGTTCCTAACTCTTCCCACAAAAGTCCGAATGCCGCATATGGAATCCCGTTTTCCCTGACACGGCTGTCCTTCTGATGATGGTCATATGCTCCCCGTCCGATGTCCAAATACAATACCGTCATACTCTTCCGGCACCTGATTTCCCCTTGTAATCTGAATTTCCGGGTTCAGATATAATAACAAGAGCCGATGAAAATATATCATCTGCATGAAATTTTCCCCCGTGGTAAATGCTTTTGCATCTTTCTGTCTGATCTTATTCAATAAATTTTCTTGATTCATAGTTTCTGTTCCTTCTTTGAAAAAGGCAGTTTTTCAACATGTAAGTTCTGAAAAACCACCTTTTTATCATTCTTTATTATATTATTTTTGCCAGGTATACGTCTGTATTCTCTGTGTCAGAAAGCAGATACCTCTGCATGGTTATTTACATAAATACTGATCTGATTTCCCTGGACTTTTTCTTCCTGTATCTTCCGCTGTAAATACATGTCCTCCGATAATCACCTTGGTTTCCATATGGAATTACATTCGGATCAGTTGCGATTGTCTTTCCTTCTGCAACAGGTGTTCCCTGATGCCGTAACTTTAGATGCTTTATCGCAGCAAATCTCGCAAGGACAATAATATGTAATCTGGAAATTTTTCAAGTTTCTGTCCATACATGTCCTCTGTTGCATTGGCCTTTTCAATTCCGCGCCTGTAAGAGAATAATCATCTTTCAGGATACGTGTTGCCCATACTTCATTTTTGGTATTGACTTTTCCTTCGATAATTCCGAGTTTCGTACTTGCAGCCTCTATCGTCCTGCCATCTCCTGCATACATGACCACATGATATACATACCCTTCTTTAGCATAGAAGATCAGATCTCCCGGCTGGGCATCTTCTACAGGAATCTTCGTTCCATACTGGCTTTGATCTTCTGCTACTCTTGGAAGGCTGTATCCATACTGTTTATAAATCTGCTGTACGAATCCAGAGCAGTCTGCACCGTCCGTCAGGCTTGTACCACCCCACACATATGGATTACCGATAAACTGTGACGCAAATTCCAGCATGGATTCCCCGGATTTCTCCACTTGGCGATCCCTCTTTACAGAAGTCAGTGTATAATATAATGCCTGATTTTCTTCTGGTTTTTACCGTTTCTTTTGCTGTCTGATATTTATCCTCACCATTCGCTTCAATCTGCTTTTTTGTTTCATCACTGAAGTCCAGATACTTCTGTTCCACAAAGCCTCTGACTGTGACATCGTGCTCTGTACATCTGCCAGAACAACCGACGGCGTACCTACGACAAGTCCAAATGCAAGCAACCCCTGCAAGCGTTTTTGTTCCTAATCTTTTTTGCGACTTTTTACGTTTCTCAGTTTCAAAAATCTGGCTCCTTCCATATATATTTGCATTCATACATCTGTATGGTATAAACAAGATTCTTCCTTTTTTATTCTGGTATAGATTCGTATACACTGATTTTTTATTATACGCCCTTCATTTTAAAAAAAATTCCTCCCTTGTTATTATCCTATTTCTATCAACTACTCAAATATTTTGCTCAATCTTTTCACTGTTGGACATTTTGTTCAAGCAACAATAAAATCCGCCTGGGTAAACTTAAATCCTTTTCCCAGACGGATTTCCTGTTTTGTCTTATTTTCTTTCGTCGTTCGCCCATATCCAGAGGATATTTTGCAGTCAGCTCTGCAACCATTCCTTTGACTTTTTCAATATTGTCTTCACTTTGAAGTACCAGCGCAATGCACTCTGCGATCACATCCATATCTTCTTCTTTTTAATCCTCTTGTTGTAACTGCAGGTGTTCCAAGTCTGACACCGCTTGTCACGAACGGTGATCTTGGATCGTTCGGTACCGTATTTTTGTTACATGTGATGTGTGCGGCATCCAGACGTTTTTCCAGTTCTTTACCGGTCACATCTTCTCCTCTTAAATCAATCAGCATCAGATGATTATCTGTTCCTCCGGATACAATCTTCACTCCACGGTCCATCAGTCCCTTACTGAGTGCCTGTGCATTTTTGATGATCTGTTTCTGATATTCTGCGAATTCAGGCTCCAGGGCTTCTTTGAAGCATACCGCTTTCCTGCGATCACGTGTTCCAGTGGTCCTCCCTGGATTCCAGGGAATACAGCTTTATTAAAGTTGAATTTATCTGCTGCTTCCTGATTACAGAGGATCAGACCGCCTCTTGGTCCGCGCGCAGTGTCTTATGTGTCGTCGTTGTTGTGACATCTGCGTACGGGATCGGGCTTGATGAAGTCCTGCTGCAACAAGTCCTGCGATATGGGCCATATCAACCATAAGGTATGCTCCTACTTCATCTGCAATCTCACGGAACTTTTTGAAATCAATGATTCTTGCATAAGCACTTGCTCCCGCAATGATCATCTTTTTGGTTTTTTTTTACTGCGATCTCACGTACCTTATCATAATCGATCACACCCTCGTCGTTCACTCCGTATGATACGACGTTGAAATATTTACCGGAAATATTAACCGGAGAACCATGTGTCAGATGTCCGCCATGATCCAGGTTCATACCCATGACTTTGTCTCCAGGCTCCAGCATTGCAAAGAATACTGCCAGATTTGCCTGTGCTCCGGAATGTGGCTGTACATTGGCATAATCACAGCCAAATAACTTCTTTGCTCTTTTCTCTTGCAAGATCTTCCACTACATCCACACACTGACATCCACCCCATAGTAACGTTTGCCCGGATATCCTTCCGCATATTTATTGGTCAGTGGACTTCCCATAGCTGCCATAACAGCCTTGCTTACCCAGTTCTCCGATGCGATCAGCTCCAGATGCGAATTCTGTCTCCTCCATCTCGGCCTGAATGGCGTCTGCAATTTCACTGTCTTTTTTTAATTTCATCAAATGCATACATATTTGAGTCCTCCTGGTTTGTTAAAAATTTAATTTATTTAATATGATATCACTTTTTACCACGGTGAATGCCAGTGTTTTTGTAAAAAGGAAACCTCTGATGAAATTAATCATCAAAGGTTTCCTTTAATTTATCCATAAATCCTTTTTTCTTTTTTGCCTTTATGTTCGTGCTCTTCCGCTTTTCAGATTTCTCTGCTCCGAGGGGAATTGCCGGTCAGTTCATCAATTTACGCAGTGCTTCTTTTTGCTTCGGCACTTAAGTGTTCCGGTGTCTGGACCACAAGTGTCACATAATGATCGCCGCGAACCTGTGCATTTCGAAGAGATGGAACTCCCTTTTACCTTTCAGACGTACTTTTTGTATCGGTCTTGGTTCCCGGTTTTACAGTATAGATTACTTCTCCGTCTACTGTTTTGATACGGATATCCGCACCAAGCGCCGCCTGTGCAAATGTAATCGGTACCGTTGAGAAGATGTGCATATCCTGACGCTGGAAGATTGGATGTCTTGATACCACAACCTCCACCAGAAGATCTCCTCTTGATCCGCCGTTCACGCCTGGTTCTCCTTTTTTTTCACGAATACGCACACTCTGTCCATTGTCAATACCTGCCGGAATGGATACAGATATTTTCTTCTTGCTGGCTACATAACCTGTTCCGTAACAATCCGGACACTTCTCCTTAATAATCTTACCAGTTCCCTGGCAATCCGGACAGGGTCTGTACATTCTGTACCGTTCCAAAGAAATGACTGCTGTGTATATACTACCTGACCTTTACCGCCACATTTCGGACAAGTCTCCACGGAGATGTTCCCGGTTTGGCACCTGTTCCGTTACATTTCGGACATGGGTCTTTTAATACAACGTCCAATTCTTTCTCGCATCCGAATACAGCCTCTTCGAATGTGATTCTGACACTCTTACGGATATTCATACCTTTCATCGGTCCCTGACTGGCACGACCGCCTCTTTCGTCCGCCGCCGAACATATCACCGAAGATATCACCAAAAATATCGCCAAAATCAGCCCCGTTAAAATCGAAACCGCCATATCCGCCGCCTGCTCCCGCACTTCCGTCAAAAGCAGCATGACCAAACTGATCATACTGACGGCGTTTTTCCGGATCACTCAAGACTGCATACGCCTCAGAAGCTTCTTTGAACTTTTTTTTCAGCTTCAGCATCACCCGGATTCATATCCGGGTGATACTTCTTGGCAACCTGTCTGTATGCTTTTTTCAAAGTTGCTTCGTCAGCATCTTTACTGACCCCAAGCACCTCATAGTAATCTCTTTTTGACTCCTGCCATTTCCTATTCCTCACTTAATGTTCTTAGACTTCTTTGTAATCTCCGTCTACAACATCATCACCCTGGAATCCTTCTGGTGCCGGGCCTGTTCCTGCATTAAGCTCCTGGCTGAGGACCAGCTCTCCAGCTGAGCTCCTGCTGCTGCGCCAGCCTGCTCATACATCTTTGTGAACAGTTTCTGAGCGCTTTCCATCAGTTTTTCTTTTCCTGCTTTGATTTCATGCAACCTGAGCATCTGTAAGGAGTCTATCTGTATTTGCTTTTTCCAAGTAATTCTTTCAGAGCTTTGCAGTCAGCTTCTACTGCTGCTTTGTCTGCTGCATCAATCTTGTCTCCAACTTCCTGCAGTGCTTTTTCGGTCTGGAATACCATAGAGTCTGCATCGTTTCTTGCATCGATTGCTTCTTTACGTTTCTTATCCTGTGCTTCAAACTCAGCAGCTTCTTTAACTGCCTTATCAATATCTTCATCAGACATATTAGATCCTGCTGTAATTGTAATGTGCTGTTCTTTTCCAGTTCCTAGATCTTTAGCAGATACATTTACGATACCATTTGCATCAATATCGAATGTAACTTCGATCTGCGGGATTCCACGCGGAGCCGGCGCGATTCCGTCAAGTCTGAACTGTCCGAGTGATTGTTGTCTCTGGCAAACTGTCTCTCTCCCTGTACAACGTTGATATCTACGGCTGTCTGGTTATCAGCTGCTGTAGAGAAGATCTGGCTCTTCTTGGTAGGGATGGTTGTATTTCTCTCAATCAGTCTGGTAGCGATACCACCCATTGTCTCAATGGACAGAGACAGCGGAGTTACATCAAGCAGCAGGATATCTCCTGCACCGGCATCGCCTGCCAGCTTACCTCCCTGTACGGAAGCACCAAGTGCTACACATTCATCTGGGTTAAGAGATTTACTAGGTTCTTTTCCTGTCAGACGTTTTACTTCTTCCTGTGCAGCCGGCATACGTGTGGATCCACCTACAAGAAGTACCTGACCAAGCTCAGAAGCTGTGATACCAGCATCTGACAATGCTCTCTGTACCGGCTCAGATGTCTTCAGTACAAGGTCACGTGTCAGCTCATCGAATTTAGCTCTTGTCAAAGTCATATCGAAATGCTTCGGTCCATCAGCTGTTGCAGTGATGAATGGAAGGTTGATGTTGGTTGTTGTTGCAGAAGAAAGTTCTTTTTTAGCTTTCTCAGCAGCTTCTTTCAGTCTCTGAAGTGCCATCTTATCGCCGGAAAGATCTACGCCTTCTTTTTCTTTGAAATCTGCAAGCATATAGTCTGTGATTCTCTGGTCGAAAGTCATCACCACCAAGTCTGTTTGTTACCAGCTGTAGAAAGAACTTCGATAACGCCGTCACCGATCTCGATAACAGATACATCAAATGTACCGCCGCCTAGGTCGTAAACCATGATCTTCTGTTCTTTTTCGTTGTCAAGACCGTAAGCCAGAGCTGCTGCGGTTGGCTCGTTGATGATACGTTTTACATCAAGTCCTGCGATTTTACCGGCATCTTTTGGTTGCCTGACGCTGTGCATCATTGAAGTATGCAGGAACAGTGATAACTGCTTCTGTAACTTTCTCACCAAGGTATCCTTCTGCATCCCCTTTCAATTTCTGAAGGATCATAGCGGAGATCTCCTGTGGAGAATATTTCTTTCCTTCAATGTCTACCTTATAGTCGGTACCCATATGTCTCTTGATGGAAGAGATTGTTCTGTCTGCGTTGGTTACTGCCTGACGTTTTGCAGGTTCGCCGACCAGTCTCTCTCCGGTTTTTGTGAATGCTACTATGGAAGGTGTTGTTCTTGCACCTTCTGCATTTGCGATAACGGTAGGTTTGCCGCCTTCCATAACTGCTACGCAGCTGTTTGTTGTACCAAGGTCGATACCAATAATTTTTTTGCCCATGATAAATTTCCTCCCTGTTTTTTTTTTTTATTCATAATTGTGAATGTTCTTGTTTCTAGTTTGCTACTTTTACCATGCTGTGTCTTACAACTGAATCACGGTATGTGTAGCCCTTCTGAAATTCCTCGGCAACAATATTCTCACCGAAGTTCATCTTCCACATGCATCACTGCGTTGTGGAAATTCGGATCGAAACGGCTGGCCTACTGCTTCAATAGGCTTAACCTCGATTCCTTCCAGAGTGGTCATCAATGTTTATAAACCTTTTCCATTCCCTTCTGCGAACGGATCTTCTTTTTCTTCTTCCTTCACTGCATCCAAGACCTCTTTCAAAGTTGTCTACGACTGGAAGAATCTTCTCTATGATATCTTTCTCACCAACTTCGTACATTTGGGATTTCTCCTTCTTCAGTACGTTTCCGGAAGTTATCAAACTCTGCCATCTGTCTAGGTCAGACGATCTGTCAGTTCTTCAATCTTCTCATCTTTTTTCTTTCTTTTCTTCTTGCCGAAAAACTTTTTGCCACCTTTCTTTTTCTGTATCTTTCGCTGTCTCGTCGGCTTCTTCGTTTTCCACTTTTCATCAAGTTTCTGTTGTCTGCTTCTGTATTCTCTTCCGTCTGCATTTCTTCGGTCTGTTCTTCTGCGACTTTTGGCTTTTTTTGCCTCTTCTACGGCATCCTTTACCATATCTTCCTGGCTTTTTTTTCCTGCTTATTTTCCAAGGGTTATCCACCTTTCTATCATTCTTATGGAACATTCTGATCCAGTTCTGTCTGGAGACGCTTCATCAGATTTTAAAACATGTTCATAATCCATCCGCTTCGGACCGATGATGCCGATGGTTCCCTTCATACCATCACCCAGTTCGTAGGTTGCAGTTACGACACTGCAGTCTCTCATAGTCTGTACCGGGTCTCATCTCCGATATATACCTGAATGCCGGTATTCTCATCCTGTGCCAGGGTCTGTGTAACCAGTTCGGATAACTGCTGTTTTTCTTCAAATGCACTGATGATTTCCCTGTGCGCTCTTGGTTATCACCGTCAGCTCCGGATATTTGAAAATGTTCGTCGCACCGCTTGTATATCTGCATATCATCATCTACATGAATCGCATCTGCAACTGCATCCAGTACATATCCGACTACCTGACTGTGGATTCCTGCCTGCTCCTTTAATCTGGCGATCAATCCCAGGTTGATTTCTTCGATCGACATGCCGTTGAGTGGTGTTTCAGAAGCATATTCAGCTTTTAACAGATTCTCATTGCTGATCGGCTTCATCAATGTTTCAATGATCTTATTCTTGATCACATTGCCTCCCAGTACGATGACTGCGATCACGCTGTTCTCATCTACCATAGATAAGCTGGATGAACTTAATCTTTTTGAATTGTTCATCGGAGTCGAAACCATCGTTGCATAATTTGTATTCGTTGCCAAACCTTTCGCTTCAGCCTGTTTCAAAAAGCTGATCCATCTTATCTGCTTTCTCAAAGTTCCTCCTCGATCCCATGAGTTCCTGCTCTTTTTCTCCTCCATCAGCATATCTACATAGAGCCTGTATCCTTTATCCGAAGGAATACGTCCTGCCGACGTATGAGGCTGGATGATATATCCCATCTCTTCCAGATCTGCCATCTCATTACGGATCGTTGCTGAACTTAAGATTCAGATCCGTGTACTTGGAAATCGTTCTGGAACCAACCGGTTCACCTGTCTCCAGATAATTCTGGATGACTGCATGAAGTATTTTCAAAGTTTTCTTTCACTCATCTTCATAATTTATCACCGGTACCTCCTCATCTTTCGGTTTTTGGTTAGTTAGCACTCTTTATATCTGAGTGCTAACACCTTTCGGACTATTAAGATAGCACTCTCACATATTTTTGTCAACACTGTTTAGATATTTTTTAGAAAAAATGTAAAAACCTTCTTGATTACCACTTCTTTTCGAATGCACATCAACGCAAACAGGCAGACTACTTATAATATATTGTCTGCCTGTTAATCACTTTATTCTTTTTCGTTTATATTGTTTTTAACGCAATTCCAAGGATATGTTTTTGCACATCTCTGGAGATCCGCTTTGGTAATCCTTCCATTTTTACGCCGTCTACAATATCCTCTACATTTTTCCGGCATCCTGGCATCTGAAGATCATTTCCTGCCTGAATGCACTGTACACCATCGGAATAGCTGTATTTTCCGCTTTCTGATACCATTCCCCAAGTGCCGTCGTATCCTGAGACGTATACCAGTCTGTCATAATAAAGCCTTCAAATCCCCATTCATCACGCGCTACATTCTGAAGCATGTCATAATGATTGGCGGCATGTGTTCCATTGATCAGATTATACGATGTCATGATCGCATATGGCTGTGCTGTCTTCACCGCAATTTCGAATCCTTTCAGATAGATTTCTCTTAATGCACGTTCGCTGATATGTGCGTTCGTGAACATACGGTTGTCTTCCTGATTATTTCCTGCAAAATGCTTGATCGTCGTTCCATGTCCTTTGTAAGACTGTACACCCTTTGTATCGGATGCCGCACACAGTCCGGTAAGCAGTGGATCTTCCGAATAATATTCAAAGTTTCTTCCGCACAGCGGATTTCTGTGAATGTTCATACCCGGTGCCAGCCACAGGTGAATATGAAACTGTTCCATCTCTTCTCCGACAATCTCACCCATTCTCTTGATAAGATCCACATCCCATGACTGCGCAAGTGTCGTCGCAATCGGGATTGCCATACAGTACTGGTAATAATCCTGCGCTCCTTCCGGCTGCTCTTTCGCAAACGGTGCAATTTCCATTCCGAACTGTTCCCCACCCGGTAATTTATTGCCTTCTTTATCCGTTTTAAAATGTGTCTGTAACCGTAATCCTGCCGGTCCATCTGAAAGGATCAGATTCGGGATCTTCCGCTTCTCGATCAGTGCCGACGTCGTATCCCCTGTCGCTGCTCCCGGCACACATGCAGAAGATGACCCGATTACATTGCCGCCTTCTTCCAGTCGTTCGGTTCCGACACAAAGATCGGCCATCTCTTCTACCGTAAGTTGTGCAACCAATTCTTCGAGTGATGCTTTGCCCCTTCTTCACATCCTCCAGTGTTAATATCTCGTCCGGTCTTTTATCTTCCAGCGTAGTACGTATCACTTCATATTCCATGATCTTTTTCTTAAAGTTTTCCGCATAGATCAATATCGGGCGCATAAATGGTGTGTCATCCAGTTCCAGGTCAAAGATGGGACCATATGATGAATCTCTTTTACAAATTCCTTATCCTTCATCACATTCTTTAAAAAGAACCGTCTGAACCGTTTCATCCAGATCTATGATCGCGGCTACTTCCGTTGTACGTGAACTGTTCCCCACACGAATCGTATACTCGCCTTCCTCCATGACCCATGCTTTGCATCATAGCTGTCATAAGATGCCATATCTTCTGTCGCAAATGTAACTTTGTTACCACTTCTTTTTCTCCTGGCATGAGAAGCTTTGTCTTGGCAAATCCTGCAAGCTCCTGTGTTGGTTTTTCCATAACTCCATCCGGTGCCGAATAATAAACTTGTACGACTTCTCTTCCCGGATATACCTTACCGATATTCGTCACTTCCACTTCTACCTTTACCAGCTTTTCATCTGCGGTCACTTCTTTGGTCACCAATGAGAAATCCGTGTATCCTTTTCATACCCAAAGCAATACAACGGCATGATTCCAAATGTATCAAAATAACGATATCCGACATAAATCCCGTCACTATAGTATTCATCATCCAGATTGTCATCGCGGTAACTGAAAGTTCTCGATGACGGATAGTCATCATAAGATCTTGCCCATGTATCTGTTAATTTTCCCTGACGGAACTGTTTTTAGCCATCAAGACATCCGCCACTGCATGGCCACCCATATTTCCAGTCTGTCCGGTCAGAAGGATTGCCTGCACTCCTGAAATCTTCCGCAATTCTGTCAGATCTATCACGCCTCCTGTATTCAATAATACAACACAATTCGAATAATTTTCCGTCATAAACCGGATTGTTCTGCAATTCTCTGTCACTCAGATAATAATCTCCTTTTTTCTGCCCGCCGGTCTTTTCCCTCTCCGGAATTTCTTGCAAGCACATAAATGGCCGCATCTGCCTCTTTGATATCTGTCTCTTCGACAATTGGCTGCTCCGGTTCCTGAAACGGATGTTTGAACCCAAAAGATTACCGATGGCTCTCCCCGTCTCATCTGACATATCTTTTAATTTTTTTCAAATATGTTTTCTGCGCCTCTTCCAGATCCCGGTCGTATCTGTCAAGCCAGTCTTCTGTCACGATCTCAAATCCGGCTTCTTCTAATCCCCGTGCGATTGAAACTGTTTTTCTTACATTGACATCTCCGGATCCTGTTCCTCCTTTCACCGTATGTCTGGCTCCCGTTCCATATAATGCAATCTTTTTATCTTATCTGAAAATGGTAATACACCGTCATTCTCCAAAAGGACCATACATTCCCCCGGCCAGATGACGTACTTCATTCTCATGCTCTGTCTCATATTTCTGAATTTCATTTGTTTTCGATGCATAAATCTGTGCCATATATCTTCCTCTTTTTCCTATATTATATTTTTTCAAATTATAATGCTTCTGTTTCTGATTTTTGTATTTTGTTTGCAGAAATATCAGCTCTGTGAAAAATTTTAACACATTCTTCTGTCATTTTTCCATACTTAACATCCATTATTTCAGATACATTACGGACATCTTAATTGCGGTATTGTAATTATTTTTATTTTTGTTGTTATTCCAACAACATTCTTTTTCTTCTTTATAGTACACTAATACCTGCAAAACAAACTGATACCATTTTAAACATATTTCTATTTTTTTTAAGAAAAGGAGAATCATTATGATCAGAAAAATAATCCATATAAATGAAGAAAAAAAATGTAACGGATGCGGTGCATGTGCCAACGCCTGTCACGAAGGTGCCATTCAGATGGTTGATGGACAAGCCCGATTAATGCGCGATGATTTTTGCGATGGCCTTGGTGACTGTCTGCCGGCCTGTCCGACAAATGCAATCACATTTGAAGAACGTGAAGCGGATGCTTATGATGATGATGCAGTAAAAGCACATCTTGCCGCCAAAGGACCGGAAGCACTTAAGAAACACCTTGATGCAAAAAAGCACATGCTCACGATAATGATGCACCAGCTCCACATCATGGTGGATGTCCGGGTTCTATGGCTCGTGAAATTCAACACACTGCTCCTCATGGTGGATGTCCGGGTTCTATGGCACGTTCGGTTGAACACACTGATAATAATGATGCAAGTGCTTCTAATAATATGTCAGGAAGTACACCGACCGCTTACTTCATGGAAAGTCAGCTTCGTCAGTGGCCGGTCCAGATCAAGCTTGCTCCGCTGAGCGCACCATATTTCCAGAATGCAAATCTGCTGATCGCAGCCGACTGTACGGCATATGCATATGGCAACTTCCACAACCAGTTCATTAAGAATCACGTTGTACTGATTGGATGTCCAAGCTGGATGCAGTTGATTATACGGAGAAATTAACCGAGATCATCAAGCATAATGATTTCAAAAGTCTTACTATCGTCCGTATGGAAGTTCCTTCTTTGCGGAGGACTGGAGCATGCCTACAGAAGCGTTAAAAGCAAGCGGGAAGTTTATTCCTTGGCAGGTGGTGACGATTGGGATTGATGGAACTATAAAGGATATTTAATGCATGAAGCGGTCGTTACCCGGAATAGAGTCACTGTTTGAGCCGTATGGCGAGTTTGACTCCTAGGCCGGTGCTTTTAGAAAATTCTGACACCCTTATAACTTCTTCATCGTAGAATCTTAGCCCGTAGCAGAATACCAAGTCTTTCTCATGGACCGGGGGTAAACCACGATACTGCATTAAACAGCAACTCACTGATCTTCCCGGATATACCTCATCCACTCTTTAATCTCCTTCTCATGCCCATTCTCGCTTGGTACATAGAATTTTTTCTCCGACGATCTCGTCCGGGAGATACTGTTGTTCTACATAATGGTGCGGATAATTATGTGCATATTTATATCCGATGCCGTGTCCCAGTTTCTGGCTCCTTATAGTGGGCATCCTGCAGGTGTGACGGAACCGTTGTCTTTTGTGCGTTTCACGCCATTGCATCATTGATTGCATTGCATGCGGCATTACTTTTGGTGCAGTTGCTACATACGTGACTGCCTGAGAAAGAATGATCTGTGCTTCCGGCATACCGATTCGTTCGACTGCCTGGGAAGCAGATACGGCAACCGTAAGTGCCATCGGATCTGCATTTCCGACATCTTCCGATGCGCAGATCATGATACGTCTGGCTATGAACTTGATATCTTCTCCCTGCGTATAACATTTTCGCAAGATAATACACTGCGCATCTGGATCGGAGCCACGCATACTTTGATAAATGCAGAGATCGAATGATTATCCCCGGTCTTATCGTATTTTGATCACACGTTTCTTGAATGCATTCGGATGCAACATCCAGTGTGATGCGAATCTTTCCGTCTGCACTGTTCTGTCGTCAGGGATTCCAAAGTTCGACTGCATTCAATGCACTTGGCATCTCCTCCGGAAATGTCTGCAAGAAATTCCAGTGCATTCATCGATCACTGCCTGATAACTTCCCATACCTTTTTACCGTATCATAGACTGCCCTTTGTGATCAGTGTGTCTTGATGTCTTCTTTGGCAAGCGGCTGTAATTCAAAAGATGCTCGATCTGGAAAGCAACGCCCCATTCACTTCAAAAATACGGATTCTCTGTCGTTGCGCCGATCAGAAATGATCGTACCGATTCTTCTACAAACGGCAAGATAATCCTGCTGTCCTTTATTGAATCTATGGATCTCATCCACGAACAGGATTGTCTTCTTCCGGTACATTCCCTGCATCTCTTTTTGCTTTGTTTATCACTTCTTCCATGTCCTTTTTACCCGCAGTCGTTGCGTTGATCTGGAAATTCCTGCACTGGTCGTATTGGCAATGACTTTGGCGAGTGTGGTCTTCTTCCTGTTCCCGTGAGGACCGTAAAAATAACCGAACTTTTAATTTGTCAGCCTTGATCGCCCTGTAAAGTAATTTGTCCTTTTCCGATAATGTGCCGCTGTCCGGACTACCCTCATCTAATGGTTGGGCGCAGTCTGATGCAAGGTGCCTCTTTTTCCATGTTCTGCCCCTCATATAATCAAATAACCATCTATTCATCTCCATTTATCTATGTAATTTTCATTCATCAAATCTGATTCATAAATTCTGCGATTTTGAATCTAATTCATAATGAGTTCATCAACCGTTTACAAATTCAAATCCTTCCTTCTGCAGGATATCTACAATACGCAGTGCCACATTTACACTGGACTCATAACAGTCGTGCAGTAAAATGATATCATTTTCCTTGCCTGCGTCACTACTTTTTGACAATTTCATCTTCATTATTCGTTGTCCAGTCCAGAGGATCTATCGTCCACATCACAGGCATAACATCCAGTTCCCACCCAGCTTCTTTCTGCCAGGCTCCAGAACGGTGGTCGCATATAAAGAGCTTCTTCTCCTGTGATCCCGGTAATCACTTCATTTGTCATCAGAATTTCTTCTTTTGCCGTCTCATCCGGTACACGTGTGATTTCTACATGGTGATAATACGTATGATTGCCGACCAGATGCCCTTCTTCCGATTCTCTTTACAAGTTCCGAGCGTATTTTCTGCATTTTCCCGATCAGGAAAAATGTTGCTTTTTTACATTCCGCTCTTTTTAATCCATCCAGTAGTTTCGGTGTCCATGCCGGGCTTGGTCCGTCGTCAAATGTGATTGCAATCTTTAGGGGCCTCTTTATCATATTCGATGCTACATACTGAATGGCCTTTTCATTACTTTGAATGGGTAGTTTCACACAGTTCCTTATGAGTTTTTCACTCCCACAACAGCCTCTTCTTCAACTGCATCATCTTTGTCAGAAGGAAATAGATGCCTAATATATAAATCAGCAAAATTCCGCCATTTTCATCCTGGTCCGTCGTTTGTATGTTATATCTGATTTGCAATCGATATTTGATTTCATGTCACACCCGCATAGCATTATTTCATTTTACTATATGCAGGGGCAGGGAATTCCATACCCGGGTTCTTTTTTCTGCCTTACTGCAATACGAAAAAGCGCCATTGACATTTTCCTCTTTTGCATACTTTGGTATACAAAAGGCGCCAGAATTCTGACGCCTTGCTTTTACCTTATATTTTTCTATATTATTTACGTCTTCCCGGTACCGCTTTCTTTCCCAAAATTTTCTTATTCTTTTTCGATACAGGCTTCACTTTTCTGCATTCTTCTTATTCTTTCTCGATACAGAAGCTTTTCTGACGCTCCATCAAATGTTTCCAAGTGAATCTCCCAATGTCAGATATTCTCCATGAGAATACGCCAGAAGTCCGGCTTTTCCTAAGCTGAATCTTCCCTTTTCATCCAGATATTCTTTCCTCTACCTGAACAGCCTCTACTTTTGCCAGAAACATATGTGATGCGAGCCGAAGTTCTTTGATCTCGGTTGCTTTACACTCAATGTTTACGGACACTTCTTCTATGATCGGTGCATAGTCAAGCTTTGATGCTCTGCCGGCGTCAGATGCATCTCTTTCCATTTATCAACATCACGACCGGAGCGTACTCCGCACCAGTCTGTTGCCTTTTAACTTTTTCAGTTGTCAGATTTTTACTACGAACTCTCCGCTGTCTTTTCAGAAGATCGTACGAATATCGCTCCGGTCTTACGGATATGTACAGCATTGCCGGATTCGTACATACCGTTCCGGTCCACGCAACCGTTATGATGTTCGATTTTACCGGATTTATCTGCCGTACTTACCATTACTGCCGGCAATGGATACAGCATATTCCCCTGGTTTCCAGATCTGCTTTGCCATGTCTTTTCCCCCACTTTTTCTACTGCTGTAATTCACTTACCAGAGTCGGTATCAGCTGTTTCTTTCTGGATACAACTCCCTTTAAGATCATCTTTTTCGCTGTCTTCCTTCAGATCAAATGCATCAATGATATACTCTTTCGCTTTTTGCGCCGCAAAGACAATAGTTCTGTCGATTCATCCAGAATATCCGTCAGCATAAAAGAATACCATCTGTACTCCATTTTTCTCCAGTACTTCCGGCAGATATGGAGTCAGCATCTCTTTCACTTCCTGCAGTTCTTCTTTACTCATCGAATTCAGCTGTCCCACGCCAAATACCATATCATTTACTGTAAACTGCTTGAAATCCTGGAAACAGATATCCTCTGCCGTCTTTCCTGCAAGACTGCTTCCTGCCTTGAACATTGCCTGTGCCTGTTCTTCCAGATTGATTCCTGCAATCTTTTCCAAGTTTCTTTGCAACTTTTTCATCCAGCGATGTGCAGGTCGGCGAGCGGAATAACAGTGTATCGGAAATGATTGCCGAACACAGAAGTCCTGCAATCGTTGGTGTGATCTCTACGTCGTTTTCTTTATACATCTGAGATACAATTGTTGCTGTACATCCAACCGGCTGATTTCTGAAAAATACAGGTCCGATCGTCTCGATATTTCCCAGTCTGTGATGATCAATGATCTCCACGATCTCAGCTTCCTCGATACCGTCTACTGCCTGATTCTTCTCGTTATGATCCACCAAGATCACTTTCTTTTTACTTACATTTAAGAAACGACGTCTTGATACGAATCCCTTAAACTTCCCATGCCGGTCGATAATCGGGAAATCACGGTATTTCTTCTTTGCCATAACTTCCTTAATATCTTCCACATAATCACTCATATGGAAACAAGTAAGTGGTGTCTTCGTCATAAAGCGCTTGACCGGAACGCTCTGGTTGATCAGTCTGGCTGCCGTAAATGTATCGTGCGGTGTACTGATGATTACCGTACTCTGCTCATCTGCACGTTTGATCACTTCTTCGGATACTTCCGCATTCTGGCAGACTACTACCATACAGCTTACATCAATATCAAGTGCACACATCTGTGATTCTACACGATTTCCAAGGATCACCAGATCATCTTTTTCTATAAATTCCTGCATAAGCTCCGGACTTGATGCACCGATTGCTACTTTTCCTTTTGTAAAATATCCATGTTCGTTACCGGTTACCATCTCTCCATCCAGTGTATTCATGATGTTACGATACTGCGTTCTTGCTTTGGAAAGGATCATATTATCATATACATCCATATAAGATGTCGCAATGTCTCCGGTTGAAATAACACCCAGGGAGCTCTTCATCTCTTAAAATCGGAAGTGTCTTTGATGTTATTCTCCTTCATCATTTTGTCCATGTATCTTTCAAAGATACATTCGGTCCTTACACCATCTATCTGGTGGATATCCATATCTTTTACCTGTAATTTGACATTCTCCAGAAGATTTGGAACCTTCCTCCAAATTTCTGTAATACATAGTGTGTCTCTTCATTTATCTGACCGGCTCTTTTGCAATATAATCATTACCGGTTATTTCTCTTTTTTAAATTTGCATAGGCAATTGCTGAACAGATGGAACTCCGTATCGGGATTCTTATGTCCTACAACGTATATTTTTCTTTCTGCTTTCTTAGCCATATTTTCTCTTTCACATCCCTTTTTTATATCATCTCTTAAGTATTAAGCTTGCCATCTTTTTAAGAATTCGTCAACCTTTATTTCTATGTATTTCGTATTTTTCTTTGAACAATATTATACTTCTATGCTATACTTAAGACAGTATAAAAAAAGAACATTTTCAATTATGTTCTTAATAATAAGAAGGGAACTTAATACTATGAGCGAAGAATTATTACACGAAGAAACACAGAACGAAGGAACACCTGTTACAATGGCTGATCTTGAGGAACATTTTGACGATGCAAATCCATGGAATGTAGTAAAATCTTACATGGAAAAAGGTACTGTCCTTCCTGTAAAAGTAGAAGGGATTGTAAATGGCGGCGCCATTGCCATGGTTGAAGGTTTGCGTGGATTCATCCCGGCATCCAGATTATCTCTCCCTATATCGAAGATCTTGAAACTTACCTGTTAAAAGATATTGAAGTCAAAGTCATCGATGTAGATGAAGCAAATAACTGTCTCGTACTCTCTGCACGCGAGATTCTCCAGGAAAAAAGCAAGAAAGGAAAGAGAAGCTAAGATTGCCGCTGTCAAAGTTGGAAGCATCGTAACAGGCACTGTAGAAAGCCTTCAGAATTACGGGAGCATTTGTAGATCTCGGCGACGGTCTCTCCGGTCTGGTACATTTCCCAGATCAGCTTAAAACGAATCAAATCACCTGCTGATGTATTAAATGTCGGAGACGAAGTAACTGTAAAGATCATCGGAATAAAAGATGGCAAGATCAGCCTGAGTATGAAAGCTCTCGAAGAAGAGAAAAAAAGAGGAAGAAGAAATCCATGTAGAGATCCCGAAGGCTGAAGAGATCGGTACAAGTCTTGGGGATTTATTCAAAGGGTTGAAATTAGATTAGTTTCTATTTAATCGATTAACGGAGTTGGCCTCTCGGTCCTTGAAGAACACAGTATATAGTCGTTCTTGTTCAGGTTCCGTGCACTAAGAAACAGTAAGAGCGTCAAAATAACCTAAAAACAAAGGAATTACGTTCACAACTCGTCCCTTGGGGACTCAAACAAGTTCACTACATTCCTTTAACGGTTATTTTGACGCTTTTCTAAACACACTCCACGTTCACTAGAACGGCTATTTTTTATAACCTTTACGTATAATCGGAAAATTATAATATAAGCATTTTCCGGTGCTCTATACACTTCCGGATTCACCTTCTCCAAATCCCGCAGCCACACTTCCGAGCAAGCATCACTCGGCATTCTCCAGTCTCCTCTAGGAGATAATGCCACGGTTCCAACCTTCAGGCCATCCGGCAGACAGGAGCGTTTGAACTGCTGGATAAAGAATCTTCTGCAGAATGTGTATAACCATTTGTAGATGGTTGCATCATCATATTCACCCTCAAATGCATACGTGCGATAACGGTAGATCTTACTTGGTTCATAGCTGAATCTCAACAGATAATATAAGAAGAAATCATGTAATTCATAAGGGCCGACCAGATCTTCTGTCTTCTGCGCAATCTCGCCGTCTTTTGGCGGAAGGAGTTCCGGGCTGACCGGTGTATCCAGCACATCGTACAGTACTTCTTTCAACTCCTGGATCTTCACAGGTATCTGCATAATAATGTACAAGGTGACGTACCAGCGTCTTTGGAACAGATGCATTCACTCCATACATAGACATATGGTCTCCGTTATAAGTCGCCATCCAAGAGCAAGTTCAGACATATCTCCTGTACCAATTACAATTCCTCCGGTGTCTGATTGGCAACATCCATTAGTATCTGTGTTCTTTCTCTTGCCTGGGAATTTTCATAGGGAAGTACACTACGATCCTCCGGATCATGTCCGATATCTTTAAAATGCTGTTCGACCGCTGCCTACCGGGATTTCCCGCAGTGTTGCTCCGAGCTTTTTACTGACATCTTACATGCATTCTGATAAGTTCTGTCCGTTGTTCCAAAACATGGCATCGTCACAGCTACAATTCCACTACGATCCATTCCTAATGCGTCAAATGCTTTTGCTGACACCAACAGTGCCAGCGTAGAATCCAGACCTCCCGGAAATACCTACTACTGCACTTTTTGGCATGTGCATGTGCCAGGCGTTTCTTAAGTCCCATCGCCTGAATGGTAAGGATTTCTTCACAACGCAAGTTTCTCTGCCATCACACTTTGGCACAAAATGGTCTGATGCAAATCTTTCTTGTAAGCTCTGTTTCCTCTACATGAATCTCAAACGGAATACGGATCAGTGTCCTCTTTTTTCTGTCTGGAATGTTGTATTCTTTTGTCGCTCACTTAATAAACGTTTTACATCTATCTCTGTATAGATCACTTCATTTGAGAAACGATTGCTGGATGCAAGTGTCGTTCCATTCTCCGCAATAATATTATGTCCTCCGAATACTAGATCTGTCGTAGACTCTCCCTCTCCGGCATTGGCATAAATGTATTCCACAGATCAATCTTGCCGACTGCCCTTCGATCAGGCCTCGCGATGATAAGCCGCCTTACCGATTGTCTCATCGCTTGCCGAACAGTTAACGATTACTGTAGCACCTTCTCTTTGCTTTGCAAGTGTACTTGGCGGGATCGAGACCACACATCTTCACAGATCTCTGCCGAAAACGACCAGTTCCTCCATCTGTTCTGCCACAAATAGGAGCTGTGGCCCGAATGGAATTTTCTTTCCATCTAATGTAATCCACCTTTGCCATATCCGGTCCCGACGGAATTGACGCATCTCATAAAATTCCCCATAATTCGGAAGAAATGTCTTTTTGTCGTAAGTCCCAGAATATTTCCACGATTTAACGCAAACAAGAACATTATAAAGTTCTCCGTCTACAGCAAGCGGAACACCTATAAATATGAGTGCATCCTTTTCTTTTGTATAATCTGCAATCTTAAATAAAAGCTTTTTTTCTTTCAGTAATATATCCTGCATAAAAAGATCACTACAGGTATATCCTGTCACACACAACTCCGGAAATACAATGACTTTTTGCTCCGTTTGCAACTGTCTCGTCGCTCATTTTACAGATATTTTTACAGTATTATAAGCAACATCTGCCACTCTGATATCCGGAGTCGCGCTGCAACTTTTACAAATCCGTCTTTCATGACTCTTTCTCCTTATCATTTACAACGTTTTAAGACATCTTTCAGTTCATCTACCGTATATTTGTATGCGGTATTACAGAAATGACATTTTACTTCGATATCCTTCCCTTCATCGATCATATCCTGGATTTCTTTCTTTCCAACACTGATCACGGCTTTTTCTACACGTTCTTTTTGAACAGTTACAATAGAATCTTGTCGGCATAGTGTCTGTAATTTCCACAGGCAGGCCATCCCAGAATCTCCAGGATCTGCTCCGGTGTTTCTCCTTTTTCAGATGATCTGTTAACTGATGTTATGTTTTTAAATTTTCTTCAATCTGACTGATCGTCTCTTCTTTGGCAAATGGCATCATCTGAATGATAAAGCCACCGGCACATTCTACCGTATTATCTTTTTTCCATCAGTACCCAAGGCCTACCGAAGATGGTACCTGTTCTGAATTGGCAAAATAATACGTCAGATCTTCTGCTATCTCACTGGATACAAGAATTGTCTGTCCGGAATATGGTTCCTTTAATCCCATGTCTTTTTTATAACCTGTAAAAGACCGATTCCAACAGCACCTCCCACATCAAGCTTTCCATTCTTTGGCGGCAGCATAACATCCGGATTATTAACATATCCTTTAACATCACCTTTACTGTCTGCGGTAACGTGATACCACCGAGCGGTCCGTCTCCTCTTACCTGCAGTGTCAGCATATCTGTCTCATTTTTCATCATGCTTCCCATCATCGCTCCTGCTGTCAGTAAGCTTCCCAGTCCGCTGTCGCAACCGGGCTGGTATTATGATGTTCTCTGGCCGTTTCTACCAGTTCTTTTTTGTTGTCGCAGCAAAGGCTCTTACCTGCCCTTCCGCGCTGTTGCTCTTACAATATAATCTTTCATATAATTCAATTCTTTATTATTTCTGTCTATTTTCCATATTCTCTTGCTGATCACTGTAATCCGTTCGCTTGTATACATCGGTGCTTTCTTCGTATACGCATCATATGCCGCAACGAATTTCAGTCCTGCTTTTTCTAACAATCCGCCATTTCCCGCAATGTATATGCCTTTTGAAATGGCTCTCCTGATATTTTCTGTACAGAGAGCCTCTTCATCCTCACGTACAAATAAAAAGTCAGTTCATATTCATTGATCATTGATGTATGATTGTAATAATTTTGTCCCAGATAAAACTGCATTCATCCCTGTTTCCGCGATTACCTGATTTCCCAGCACTTCTCTGTACTTATATTCTGTATTAAAATCAAAAATAAAAATACCTTGCGGATCCAGATAATTATTGACCAGACGGAATACTTCCTGCAGTTCATTCTTTTTCTGTCACATAATTGACACAATCACAGACACTGACTATTGCTCTCACAGTTCCGTACAGTTCAAACTCCTGCATATTCTGCAACAGATAAAGGATATCATGGCCACTCTCAATCCTTTTCTCCATGGCAATCTCCAGCATATCTTCGGAATTATCTACTCCGATCATATCATACCCCTTTTTCAGCCAGGAGTTCTGTCATACTTCCGGTCCCGCATCCCAGTTCCAGAACCAGTCCGTCTTTTACTCCGTATTCTTTTAATCTGTCTTCCAGATAATCCGCCCATTCTTCATACGGCACATTATCCATAAATGTATCATAAACCTCGGCAAAAACTTGTATATGCCTCCATGTATAATCTCCTTTTTCATACGTATTTAACATTTCTATTATATCGGTATTCTATTAAAAAGGCAATACGAAGAAAAATATGACCAACAGTCAATTTTGTTTTGACTTCTTATTTCTGATTTGCTATACTTATTATGTTGAGATATTTATTTTCAGTATCTGTACAAAACTACTCTAAGCAATTTGTACAAAAAGTTATAAAAGGAAGTCTGATTACTCATGGGAAGAGTCGAGGAAAATAAAAAAAAAAAAGGGAAAGCACTCTTTCGCACTGCATATGAATTATTTACCACAAAGGGATCAATTCAACCGCCATTTCTGACATTGTTGAAAAAGCAGGTGTAGCGAAAGGAACTTTTTCTATCTGTATTTTAAAGATAAGTATGACATCAAAAATAAGCTGATTGCTCACAAAACCAAAGAATTATTTGATCATGCGGAAATTGCTCTGGAGCACTCCGGCATCACCGGACTTGAAGACCAGCTGATTTTTTATCATTGATGACATCATTAATATTTTAGTAAATAATAAGCCTTTGCTGAACTTTATTTCAAAAATCTTGTAATGGGTGAGCAATACGTAACTGAACGAAGTACACGA
>VOFK01001965.1_pt1 | contig 38211 bp, 68 predicted proteins | sample 5384121 | NCBI WGS metagenome assembly VOFK01 (sample SAMN12384730, study PRJNA508395) | human gut metagenome | isolation source: healthy gut J | host: Homo sapiens | reverse complement strand
TATTAAGGCACTCCTCCTGCCTTTCTGGTGCGCGATAGGTGCGTCCAGTTGACGCCGGCAAATCCACAACCTTTCTGACGCAGTCTTTTTACCCAGTTGTAAAAAGTTCCCGGTTTGATGTCGTGTTCCACACACCATTGATGATCTGTCAATCCACTTTGACGGCATTCCATGATGAGACGGTATTGTTCTTCGGCAGGTATTCTTTTGCTTCTCATGAGCACACCTCCATAACTTTAATAGAGTAAAATGCTCGCATCTATCATTTCTAGCAAGAGAAAGATGAAGTAAAATGCTTGCATTCTCTATTGATTATTATGGGATATTTTTTGGGGCAACACAATCCGTCGAATTATTTTGCACTTCTACACACGATGTACAGGTTTCTTTTGTCTTGCCATAATCAAAAGGCCCTCCTAATGATATTTATTGTTTATCATAGAAGAACCTTATAAACATTATTTTACAGAAAAAGTTTCATACTCTGAAAATCGCGGAAAAGCCCATAAATGGTGTGCTACCCGTCAAGACAAATTAAATAACGAAATTTTCTTCCCGGTACAGTTTATGTACCGGGTTGTTTATGCAACGTTTTCTAGTTTTTGTTCATGAAATTCCATTGGTGTAAGCACCCCAAGATTTCGTTGAACTCTTTTTTGTTTGTGTAATAATCTATGTATTTTCAAACGGTAGAATACGAGTACCTTGACAAATAGCAGACCGCTTTTGCGGTCTGTTTATTTTCCGCTGGCTTTTTGCGGCTTTCTAATGTTTTCGGGCAACATATCTGGCCATGGCAGAAGTTCTGCAAGAAAATCTATGTTTTTGTCATCTACATGTTTGGGAATCTCCGTAAGCAGATATTCGAAATAATCGAAAGGTTTCAGGTTATTCGCCTTTGCAGTTTCTGCGATACTGTAGATGATCGCTGAACTATTGGCTCCATTGACCGTATCGATCATCTCCCAGTTTTTCTTCCCTATACAGAATCCACGGATCGCACGTTCGCTGGCATTGTTGTCTATTGAACATCCCCATCTTCCAGAAAGACTTTCAGGTAGCTTTCCTGGTTCAGTGCATATGTAAATGCTTCCCGTATTTTACCGTTCTTTGGAATCTTAGGTTCATTCTGTTTCAGGTACGCAAAGAAAGCATCCACCAGTGGTTTTACCACAAGCTGACGCTGCATGAGCCTGTCTTCCGTAGAAAAAAATCAGACAGTTTTTTCCCTCTTCCCGGTAAATGGCCTGTATCTGTTTCATGATCAGATGCAGGATTGATTCCTTTCGGTGTGCTTTTTGGTATCACTTCCAGTGCATCGTTAAACCTGCGCCTGCAGTGAACCCAGCAGCCTGCGATCTTCAGAATCTTCACGCTCCTTTTTCCAATGTATGATATACCTGGTACCCATCCGTAACACAGATCCCGGTGTAATCCCTCAGGAATTCCCGGGGATGGGATGCATTACGCGTTTTCTGGTATTCATAAAGGATGATCTGACGATCCCAGTACATAAAGCCGGACCGGTACACCCACATGTAACTCTGGCTGCCAGCAGGACGCCCGTCCTTATTTACAAGTACCAGGAGTCTCATCTGCCTGTATCACATGATAATCATACAGAAGCTTATGCAGATAATCATACATGGTTCCCAGATATTCTTCCCCAAGACGGATCATCCAGTTCGCCATGTTCTGTCTGGTAATGGCAAGCCCGTACCTTTCGAATTCTTTTTCAAGACGGTAGAGAGGTACCGCATTTACATACTTACCATTTATGACTGCCGCAGCAAGGGACGGGGATACAAGGCTTCCATGAAGCAGATTTCTGGGATGGGGTGCCTTTATCATGTGTTCATCCAGTTTACTGAATAAACGCCGATATGATGTTCCTCTATCACGACACTGGCCGGAATGAACTGATAACATCGTGAAATGGCATCCGGAAGCTGTTTCCATCCGTTTTCACCAAACTCAGCCGTCAGTTCTTCCTCTTTCAGATAGTGATCAATACGTTTTTACTGTCAGCCCTGCTATGTCAGCCGCTTTTTTCCTGGCTGTTTTTTTTTTTGGGTGCTTTCAATTCCAGGTCCTCAGGTTCCGGTGCATCCAGGTCGCAGACTGCCTCTGCTTCATTAAAGAATACGATAGTCCTTGCTCCATTTATATTCATAATCGAATCCGTTGATCTGCCAAATGCATTCTTTCCGGAAAGTATCACATCTGTCCTTTGTAATCCCACATCATGCCCAGGTTTATGTTCTGGACAATTCTTCCATCTACCTTAAAATCCTGGGTGAAAAAGCTCCATCAGTGATGTCCCTTTATCAAACCTTATTCAGTTCTTTCATCGTCAAGTAACCGAAACCCCGGCCTATATCAGGATTCCGATTATAGTTAGCCTGTGGGCCAATCCTTCTGGGTTTCAAAACAAGGACATACATCTGAAAGTCGTTGTTTCAGATTTATTATCCATGTCAGTTTTTCATTCAATTTGACAACAGGAAGACTGTTTGTGACAACTCATCCGGTTGATCGCTTTTTCGCCTCTTCAGCTCAGAGATCGGATGGCGTGCAACGATCTCCAGCCCCTGCATCAGCATACGGTACTGGTCGTTCAGATCGCTATTGCCTCATCTGCCGAACGGGGCCACCGGAATGCACCATTATCGGAGTTCTTTTGTACATAAGGAGAGAACCATCGCCTTCCCAGATCCAAGGTCTTTGATCCGGTCATCTTCTTCCACAGAAAAGAAACAGTGTATTTTTGTCGTAAGGATCAAGCTTAAACTGAAAGCGTACGATCGTTGCCAGCCCATCGATCCCACGACGGAGATCCGTAAATCCCATCGCCAGATACACCTTTTTAAATCCGGAAAGCATCTGCATCATTCAGCATGGTAAAAAGCCTTTTTATGAGATGGTATTTCCGGTGAAGTACCGGAAAATATCTCAGCCGACAGTCCCCGGTATTTTTGAATACGGATCATTGGGCAGAGTTCCTGCCGAAATGTATGTAAAAATGGATTCTTTTTTTTTGAGTATCTGTTTTCTTGATCTGGTGTAAAGTGGGGCAGTTCCACAAAAAGCAGGGTTTCTGTGTCCTGCATCTGTGATCCCATGTCAAGAAAAAGTACAAATTAAGAATGACTTTTTCCATCTTGCCAGCATACTTAGCCGGCAAAAGTTTTTTGCTCCAGCTCTAATAGTTTATTCCTGTATTGTTTTTCATACTCATCAGGCGAAAGATATCCACAATGACTATGAATCCTTACTGTATTATAAAAATGTCTCTATGTACTCAAAAACAAGGCGGTATGCATGTTTATAATCAAATATTTTAAAGCGGTTCAGCCATTCTCGTTTTAATAGTGAATGAAAGGATTCTATGCATGCATTATCCCATGGGTATGCTTTCTTTGAGTAACTGTTTATCATTCCTTCTGTTACTTTCTGAATGCCTGGGATACGAATTGTATACCTCTGTCACTATGAAACAAAGCGGCGAGGTGACATTTCGCATCTGCTTCGCTTTGTTTACACATTCTACTACATGGATTGCTTCAAGACTCTGACTGAGTACCCATGCTATGATTTTCCTTGAGTAAAGATCCATTATGCTTGTCAGATACACAAATCCATTGTATGTCCATATATACGTGATATCAGATACCCATACAGCGTCCGGCCTTGAAGGATTAAACTGCTCATCAAATATTTTGCAGTTCACTGTTGAAATCAGAATCGATTGTTGTTACTGTATATGGTTTTTTTTACCCATTGCGCTTTGATCCCCATTTGGCGCATATAATTACCTACCGTTTTTTCAGCAATAGATTCCCCCTGCCTGTGCAGCATTTCTGTGATCTTGGGTGCACCATAGTTCTGATGCGATCCATCATAGATCTGTTTGATAGCATCCCTTGATATGATCACGATGCTTTTCAGAAACCGATGGGGACACGTTGCTTCCATGCACGGTATCCAGAGCGTGAAACACCTAATATTTTCAGTACCCGCTAACAGAAACCCGGTGTTTTCTGTGGCAGTTCTGCCACCTCTGTGGTGTATTCTGAAGTGGCAGTATAAATAGCTTCTGTTATTTTCCCAGGATACCGATTGCTTTTTTTTTTATTTCAAGGGCATCCTTAGTATCTCGCAGTTCTCTTTTAAGACGGGCAATTTCTTTGGCTTCATCACTGGAATAATTACCTGTTCCGCGTGTGGGGGACAGAATCTTCATTTTCTCTGGCTGCCTTCATCCAGTTTTTTATGCAGACTCGCTGATCCCAAGGTTCTCAGCAGCTTTTTGAACGGTCAGTTCAGGATGATCTTTTTTCTGTAACGGACAGCATCCTCTTTGAATTGTTTTGAATATTGTGTACCTTTTTGCCATAATGTTCTTCCTCCATATATTAATTTTATATCATCTATTGGAAGAAGTCATCTTTACTTTGTACTATTTATATACTACCACCAGGTACAGCAAACGATTTGTTTTTCAAAGCACCAATGGTATGAAATCCTTGTCCGGCAAAGGTGTTGATTATTTTTTCAGAAACGTACCAACAGTCACAAAGAAAAATAGGCCTTGTACCGGAGGAGCTGGCAGTTCCTTTGCGATATCCTGAACAATGTCGATTTTAGAAATTGCCTTGTTATACAGCACAAAAGCATAATTCAAAACAATGCCGTTACAGGAAAGCATAACTGCAACTGCCTGATGCCCATAATCCTGTTTTCCCTTTAAATGGGATTGGTGAAAATACGCATCTTCAATAGGATGTAAAGCCCGTGACGAAGGCTTTGTCTTTGCAGCTATCATATCGTCTACAATACAGAAAACAGGCTTTCCGGTGAGTGCTGCTTCTGAATAAATAATCTCTATAACAGAACGTTTTAAGGTATCTGAAAGCAACGATTCATCCCACTTTCCAGAGTTGAGGAAATGTGCAATTGTAGTTCTATGGCAGGAACTGTTTTTGCCAAAATCCGTGGTTTTTCCATGGTATCCAGAAAGAAAGATGCTAATCAGGATACTCATAAGATGATTGATCATTCGATTAGAATACGATTTGCATAAATTTAATTTTTTAAACTGGTTGTATATGAATGAAGAATGATGTATAGTATTTGCGAGAGACACCTTCTTTCGTAAATGTTGCAAATGTTTGTTTGGTCACTTTCATTATACAATATCGAATTTAAGGTGTCTTTCTTTTATGCAAAATCACGAACTTGCTCATTTATAGTTATATAATAAAGAGTAAAAAGAATGTAATTACTCTGTTAGTAAATTGACACAAGTTGGATATAGAGTATAATTATAGTAAAAAGTACAGCAGAAGCTGTTGCAAAGATATTTATAAAAATAATGTTGTGGGGGTATTGATTAATAATGAATGTAAAAATTAAAATCTGCAAGTAAGCAAGCAATTGTAGCCTGGAGGAGGGGGAGAAAAGATGAAGAAGTGCAAATTAGTACAGAATATAATGAAATTTCAAATTTTGTTACATTATATTTTGCACAATTATATGTTTTATTGTTTTATCCGTTCCTACATCTGCCAAAGAAAAACTCTGACAATGTTATCCGGGTAGGATCTTTTGAGGAAACTTATAATACCGTCAATGAAAAGGGAGAAAGAAGCGGCTATGGTTATGAGTATCTTCAAGATATTGCAGGTTATGCAGGATGGACATATAAATACATAACAAGTGATTGGAAAAACTGCTTTACACAGTTGGAAAATGGAGAGATTGATATTCTTGGTGGCATTTCCTATACAGACGAACGTGCTGAAAATATGCTTTTTTCCGATATGCCTATGGGGGAAGAGAAATATTACATCTATACGGATGCATCCAATATGGATCTTACAGCAGGAAATCTGGATTCTTTTGAGGGAAAAAATATTGGTGTGTTTAAAGATAATATAGTGGAGGATGTGCTTAACGAATGGGAGTCAAAGTATGGTCTGCATACGAAGCATGTCAATGTTTCTAAAACCGCAGAAGTTATGGACAAACTGTCGAAACATGAAATTGACTGCTTTGTTTCGGTAGAAGAATCCCGTTGGGAAGAATCGGATATTTCACCGCTTACAAGTATTGGAGAGACAGAAATCTATTTTGCCATAAATCCAGAACGTCCGGATATCAAAGAAGCACTGGATAGTGCTATGCGCAGAATCAAGGATGACAATCCATTTTACACTGATGATCTCTACAGGCGTTATCTTTCTGCACAGAGCAGCTCCTTTCTTTCAAAAGAAGAAAGTGAGTGGATCGGGCAGCATGGTGCAATCAGGATAGGGTATCTGAATCAGGATGGAGGTATCAGTAGTGTAGATCCATCAACAGGCAAACTGACAGGTGTTATCACAGATTATGTAGATCTTGCAGAAAACTGTCTGCAAGGTCAGACTCTGGAATTTGAATTAAATGGATATGAGACAAGAAGTGAACTGCTTCAGGCATTGCAGGATGGAAAAATAGACCTGATTTTTCATGCAAACCAGAATCCATACTTTGCGGAAACAAATGGATTTGCTTTGTCGGATACTCTATTGACTCTCAATATGGCAGCAATTACGGCAAAGGATTCTTTTGATGAAAATAAAGAGAATACAGTTGCCGTTGAAAAAGATGATTTTTCATTGAAGGCATATCTTTCATACAATTATCCAAAATGGGAGGTTATGGAATATGAGACATCAGATGCAGCAGTAAAAGCAATGCAGAAAGGGGAGACAGATTGTATTGTAAGCAATTCAGGTACTGTTTCAAACTATTTGAAAAATAATAAGCTTCATAGTGTTTTTCCTGACAAAAAGAAGCTGATGTTTCATTTGCTATTCTGCAGGGAGAACCGATTTTTTTGTCCATTCTGAATGAAAAGTCTAATCCCCAGCTATGCCGGGGAGAATGGAGTAGTCGGAAGCGGTGAGGATAACAAAATAAAGCCTCCTGTGATATAATGAGAATGGTGTCGCAAGCCAAACTCAAAATCAAAGGAGGCGGTCCAAATGGACAATAAAAGTTTATCACATACTCGTTGGAAATGCCAGTATCACATTGTGTTTATTCCTAAATACCGAAAGAAGGTATTGTATGGGAGAATACGCAGAGATGTCCGAGAGATAATAGCAACTTTATGCCAGTATAAAAATGTAGAGATAATTGCAGGAGCGGTATGTATAGATCATGTACATTTAAGCGTAGCAATTCCACCAAAACTCAGAGTATCAGATTTTATGGGGTATCTGAAAGGAAAAAGCACATTAATGATTTATGACAGGCATCCTGAGTTGCAAAGTAAATGGGATAAAGCGTTTTGGGCTAGAGGATATTATGTTGAAACGATTGGCAATATAACAGATGAAGCAGTTCGTTAACGTTTCAGGCGGCGGCTGCCATAACGGCGGCAGGCTTGTCGTTTCCGTAATGCATTACTGCGATGAATGGCGTTGCAAGGATGACGGCTCCCAATGCGATATATACGACATACTGGTACGCTGCAACACCTGCGGGGTCGACGCATACTGCCGTTCATGTCAGTATTGTACCTACGAAAAAGGGCTGTGGCTCTGCAATAACCCCGTTAACATGAAATAAACATACTTAAACAGGGAGATTTTTATGGAAAACAAATTTACACCCGAACTTATTGAAAAGGCAAAATCCGCAAAGAACCCCTGAAGAGCTGCTGGCGCTTGCCAAGGAAAACGGCATGGAGCTGACCGAGGAGAGCGCAAAAGGCATATTTTCGAACAGCTCAATCCCAAAACGGGTGAGCTTGCCGACGAGAGAGCTGGACAACGTGGCCGGCGGCGGTTGCCTCCCATGGGCGGATGACCCCTACGATACTTGTATGGCGGACGGCTACTGTTTGTCCGACTATGTCTGCAGCCGTTGCGGCACAAGGGGTATTGACTTTAGCACCGGTGTGTTGCGTTGTTCCGATGTTTTGCAAGCGACCCCGCTGTCGGAACTGTATGAACAGTATTGGGGATAAGAGCGGTTCGGTATTAAAATGCAAGGTTCATCCGAGACCCTGCTAAAGAATATTTTAAATTGAATTTACACGAACAAAGAATACAGAGAGGATTCAAAGATGGAAATGAACAAAGAATTGCTTGCGCGAAAAGCAAAAGAAATGAAAACTCCTGGCTCAACTGATTGCCATTATTTCTGATGAACTTATGTCTCTTGCAAAGGGTGCAAAACGGCATGGAACTGACCGAGGAGGAGGCCAAGGCGTACTTTTGACCGGAAGAACTGCATCCCCAAAAAACGGCAAAACGGCAGAGCAGAGACCGGCGAGCTGTCCGACGACGAGCTGGACAACGTGGCAAACGGCGGCGTGCTACTCCAGCGGAGGACGCCTTAAAACCACCTGCGGCCACAAGTGCAGGCACTATGTGGATGGACCTTCCACCTTCGGCGTGAAGGGTACTTGCTGTCGGTGCTTGTATTGGGGCGTCGACCCCCTCGCCGTCAAGGGCGGCCTCTGGACAACGATCATAGAGCTGACCATAAAGGGGCGGCGAGGCGATGGAGCCGTGATTGCTATCATCCGGCGAACAGAAGATGACCCCGGTGTGGAGTAAGTGACAGGCAAATGCTAATGCTATTAAAGGAGGAGAACCATGGAGCTGACCAAGGAACTCGTTGCGAAGGCAAAGGAAGCGAAGACCCCTGAGGAGCTTATGGCTCTTGCAAAGGAAAACGGCGTTGAACTGACCGAAGAGGAGTGCAGGCGTCGTATTTTGACCGGCTGCATCCCCAGACCGGCGAGCTTTCCGACAGCGAGAGCTTGACAATGTATCGGGCGGCTGCGGCGGTGGCTATGACGCCGGCAGACCACACCCCGATTCGCTGTGGGCGAAACCGTATTATACATCCATAGCTGGTTGGGAGCAACCAGGATAACCGCCACCGGCAAGGTCGTGAAGAGAAGCTATGAAAACGACGGATGGTATTATACCCTGAAAATCCACGACGGAAGCGAAATAAAGATGAGCGAGTCGCATGTCATAAAGTGCTGAGAAGGAAGGAGCTTTTTATGGAAAACAATAAAGAACTTTTCGCAAAGGGCAAAGGCGGCGGAAACTCCCGAAGCGCTGTTGACTCTCGCAAAGGAAAACGGCATGGAAATGACAGATGAGAGCGCGGCTGCGTATTTTGAGATCATGCATCCCAAAGCAGGAGAGCTTGCGGATGAAGAACTTAACAATGTGTCCGGCGGCGGTTGCCGCAAAGCGACGGAAGATTGATCGTTTCCGCCGGCTATTCATGCGGGTACTGGGAATGCAAACGCTGCGGAGTGCGTGCGACGAGATATTCCGGCGGTATTTCCAGGTGCGGAGTATGCGGAAAGCTGCCGAATTGCAATAATTGCTATTGGTGCTCTATTGAAAAAGGGCTTTGGCTTTGCAATAACAAGGACCAATGAACGGAGTCAGACATAGACTATGCGTTATATTTTTGAACCCCTATATCGCCCTGCGTTCGTGGATGCTCGTTCCCTATGCGTATTACATCAAGGGCGAGCGCAACGCTAAGGGCTTGACGGCGGAGGAGTTTGCGTTTCTGACGGAGTGCGACGGGCGAAGCGAGCTGCCGGACGAGGCGGAAAGCCCGCTGGCCCGCAAATTCCTGGCAGACGGCTTCATTCGAAAGGCAGAAAGCAGCGACGTGCTGTCGGACTGGAGCCGGCCGCGCCTCTGTCCGAACCGCTATTTCCCGGCGATGAACTGGATGATCACAGGCAAATGCAACTATAACTGCATCCACTGCTTCAATGCCGCCGACAATGCGCCGCTCATGAGCGAGTGGAGCATGGACTAGGCGGACACGGCTTCTCGACCAGGCCCGCGACTGCGGCATCAACGCCTTCACCATCACGGGCGGCGAGCCGATGCTGCACAAGAGCTTCTTCGAGATTCTCGAGGGCATCTACGCGCGCGGCATGTACGTCGAGGAGCTGAACACGAATGGGTATTTTATCGACCGGCAGGCGCTTGACCGCATGAAGGCCATCGGCTGCGTCCCGCTCATGAAAATATCCTTTGACGGCCTCGGCTATCACGATTGGATGCGCGCACACCAAGGCGCGGAGGAAACTGCGCTGCGCGCGATCCGGCTGTGCGTCGAAAACGGCTTCCCCGTCAAGGTGCAGACGAATATGAATCGCCGCAACCGCGATTCCATGCTGAAAACGGCGGAGCGGCTGGACGCTATGGGCGTGGCGGAAATGCGCATCATCCGCACAACGGAGGCCCCCCGCTGGGTGCAGAACGCGGGCGACGCCTGCCTCACGTTTGAGGAATACTATGACGAGGCGCTTCTTCTCTGGCAGAAATATGCGCAGGGCGAGCACACGATGGACCTGACAATCTGGCAGTTCGGGACGCTCTATCCGCGCTCGGGGTTTTACACGCTCACCGCGGTCAACTCCTGCGCGGGAGAGTACCGGAGCAGTGCGCCCGTGTGCAAGGGAAACCGCGGCATGGTCGCCGTCGCGGCGAACGGCAATGTTTCCCCTGCCACCAGATGTCGGGCTATTACGAGCAGCACGGGGATATTCTCGGCAACGCGAAGCGGGAGCCCCTTTCGCAGCTGCTCTCCGGCGGACCGTATCTTGACGAGGTATGCACCACGCTTGGCACGCTGCGCGAGAAAAATACAAAATGCGCGGGCTGCGCTTATTTTGAGCTTTTGCAACGGCGGCTGCCGCGCGGTGGCGCTGGCACTTACGGGCGACAAGCTGGGCGTCGATCCGTCCAAATGTCTGTTCTGGGAGCGGGGCTATCACAAGAAGATCGAGGCGCTGCTGCCGCAATATCACACCGTTTATACAGGGCTATGAGCGACGGGCGAAAGGATGCGATCCATCCTTTCGCCCGCTTTTCTCTCAAACTGCTGCGGTCAAACCGTATTTCAGCCGCCGTATGTTGCCTCCTTTCTTCTGAGCGATTTGACGTGCGTCTCTTTCCGCTCAGCCGCTGCTGCGGAGGTGATACAAGATCATTAGCAAGTTCTTTCGTAACCTCGAGGCAGAGTGGCAGCGGCCGCAAGGAGAAAGTCAAATCAAAAAGCGGCAACGAGGATGACACATACTCCTTTGCGCAGCGTGTGCAGTCGGTCCACTGTAAGCCCTGCAGCGGTGGGGTTGATGGGCTGAGGTCCCTCACGGTTTTGGGGGATCAAAAAGGAGGCTGGAGTAGTACCCTGTAAGTGCAGTCGCAAAATCCCCAAAAATCTGTTAAACTGAAAGAACAGAGATGGAGGGAATCGCAATGAAGCATTACAGCAAAGAATTCAAGGAAGAAGCGCTGAAGCTGTCAGACGAGATCGGCGTGAAGAAGGCTGCACAGCAGCTCGGTGTTGCGTACTACACGCTGGCGGATTGGCGCAGCATACGCCGAAATACACCGCCCGCGAAGACACCGAGCGCAGAGGAGCAGACGATCCGCATCCGTGAGCTTGAGCGAGAAAATGCCGGGCTGCGGACCGCGAACAATATTCTCAAGGACGCACTCGGTTTTTTCGCGCAAGACCGCAAGAAGTAAAAGCGTGTGAGCGGCACCTGTTCGTAGCCGAACGCAAGGGCGTCTACACGACAAAGGATAGGTGTGATCACGCTATGCTATAATCATTGTAACAAGTTCGAGTAACACGAAGTCAAGTGTTTTTTCGGAGGAAGCATTATGTACTATACGATCAGGCAGATGGCGGAGTTGTTCGGCGTCACAGAGCATACGCTGCGGTTCTATACGGACAGGGGCTGCTGCCCTGCACGCGGGATGGCGGCAACCGCCGGGTGTTCAACGAGGAGTCGGTCAACTGGATGCAGGGCATCCAGTGCCTGAAGGGCTGCGGCGCGTCCATCGAGGACATTCAGGAATACTGTCGCCTGTGCCTGCTGGAGGAATCCGAGGAGAATCTGCGCTCGCGGTACGCCATCATCCGCAAGCAGCGGGAGGAAGCCTACAGGCGGCTGGAGGAAGCCAAAGCCACCGTGAAATATATGGAGGATAAGGCGGCGCACTACGAAGCCATTCTGGCGGGGCTTGAACCGGACGATACCAACCCTAAGAATTGGACGGCGGAGGACCGACCGGAGCATGGAACGAGTTCTTTTCTTGACATTTCGCCCGACAATTTGTACGCTTGAATCGTATCACTTTATGGGAAAAGGGAGGCGAAGCCCATGCAGGGGGATTTTGAAGCGTTCTATCTGCGACACTTTTAAGGCAATCTACCGTGTTTGTTATGCCTTTTATGAAAAAAAAACGCCGCAGATGCCGAGGACTGCACAGAGGATGCTTTTGTGAAAGCAATGTCCTGTGACATTTCCCTTTGAAAAATGAGCGGCATGAACGGTCATGGCTGACTACCACCGCTATGAATATCTGCAAGGACAAGCTCAAGCACTGGTGGCGGCAGAAGGTGTAACGGACCTTCGATGAAGCGGCCGAGCAAATCGCCGCCGAACCGGATGAAAGAGCGAGGTCGTGGAAGCGGTCATGGCGCTGCCGGTAAAATACAAAGAGGTTGTTTGGCTGCACTATTATGAAGGCTATCAAACAGACGAGATTGCGGAAATGCTGCACCGCCCACTGTCGACAGTACGCGGACAACTGCGAGACGCCCGCGCAAAATTGAAACTCACATTAGAGGTGAGGCGCATGAATGACAATGAAGTGAAAACGCATTTGATCATATAGAGCCGGAATCCGGTGCGCAGGGAGCGTATGTATGCGAATATTCTGAAAAAAGCAGCGGCACAAAAAAAAAGAAGATCAGAATGCCGAAGAGAATATCGAAGAAAAAGCAGCCTACAGTTCAAAAACACAAGACTATCCCGATGTGGCGGCGTTGGGGGAGCTTAGCCGCCTGCCTTGCTATTGTGATTGTTGCCGGATTTGCATTTTCCTCATTTCTTTGACCGATCAGAGTCGGATAACCCACCTGTATTGTCGGTCCCCTTTGAAGATGTTCCAGATGGTCCTGAAGATTTGAAAACTGGGGTTTACGATTGACGCGCCGGAGAATGCAGAAAATGTGTTACTGCATTTATGATGGTAAGATTGCCCGGCGTTGATTTTACACTGAACGGTCACGAATACATCATGAAGCCGCTCAATTGACGGAACTTTCCCCGGGCAGAGGGAGATGCTGCAGTACGCGGAATGCGGAGTATGGCGCAACGCTCGACTGTCTATCGCCTGACACATGGCGGGCGCATTGGAGCAAAGAAGGTGTCAATTATTATCTTTTTGACGGTGCGGAGTGAAGAAGCAATTACCGCTTGCGGCGGAGCGCTGATGGGGCAAAATTGAAATTCCGGAATTTCCGGAGGGCGGTTCCAAATTTTTTTCCGTTCCAACATTTCCCCATGCTTCGTATGAACATATGGAAGGGCAAAGAGGGCGGCGTTTCCGGAGACGCCGCTCTGCCCCTCCTAAAATGAATTTTGAACTACAAAAGGAGCAAATAGAGATGAAACGCATTCCTGACTTTTTCCTTGGCACTCACGATGGTGCTTGTCCCTTGCCGCCTGCGGCGGAAAGGCCGATGACAATAAGGGGTGAAGACAGAGGGGACCATGACCGCACAAGAGATTATGGGACACGTTGAAAGAAAAAGTTGGGACAGTTTTGATGCGACGTCGCTGAAGCCGAAAGATAACATAAGCGGTTATTGGGGACTGGATATGGAGGCAAGTGGAAAGCTGGGCGTCTATGAGCAATTCCAATTCCGCAGTCAATTCCAGTTACGCTGTTATTGCTAAAAGTTAAGGACGGCTACGCGCAGGATGCTGCCGCACTTTTTGCAGACTGGCTATGAGCAAATTCTCAGCTACTCCCGGATGTACAACATGGATTTGCAGAAGGTCTTGCAGGCTCATTTGTTCGTGAACGGCAACTATGCGGCGCTGCTGATCCTCGGTGCGCAAGGGTGACTGGGGGAGGCCAGTGATGAGGTGCAGGCTAAATTTGCTGCTGAGGAGGCTGCCAAGGTGGACGAAGTATGGAGAGGTATTTTTGGTTCTGCTGACAACGGTATTACAATCCCGGAGGAGGACGGCAGCAACAACGGTGGCTTTTTTGATATGACCGACGATGAAGGTAACAACGATCCGGTGCTTGGCGGCTAACTATGGTTTTCTCCAGCCTGACATTTTTACAATGCTTTCTGCCGCTGTGTCTGCTGGCGTATTTCCTTGTCCCACAGAAATGGCGCAACGGTACACTGTTTCTGTTCAGCCTGTTGTTTTACGCATGGGGTGAGCCGGTCTATGTGGTGCTGATGCTGTTTTCCACCGCGTTGGACTACACCTGCGGGCAAATGGCAGAGCGGCACCGGGGGACAGCGGGGAGCAAAGATCGCGCTGTTGGTATCACTCTGTGTCAATTTGGGAATGCTGGGCGTGTTCAAGTACAGCGACTTTCTCTCATCGGTACGGTCAATTCCTTGTTTGGCACGGCGCCCCCAGCCGAATCTGCCGCTGCCCATCGGCATCAGTTTTACACCTTTCAGACCATGAGCTACACCATTGATGTCTACCGGGGCGAGGCAAAAGCGCAGAAGAATATCATCAATTTCGGCGCGTATGTAACATTATTCCCTCAGTTGATTGCGGGCTCCCATCGTCCGCTACCAGACGGTAGCGGACGAACTGGAGCACCGGGAATGCACCGCTGACCTCTTTGCCGAGGGTGAAGCGCTTCGCCTGCGGCATCGGGAAAAAAGGTGCTGCTGGCAAATAACATCGGCCTTTTGTGGGGAGGCAGCATCCGCGCAGGCTGCTCCCACGGTGCTGACGGCATGGCTGGGTGTCATCGCCTATAGTTTCCAGATCTATTTCGACTTTTCCGGCTATTCCGACATGGCCATCGGCCTTGGACGGATGCTGGGGTTCCGCTTTTTGGAGAACTTCAACTACCGTTTTCTTGCCGACAGTATTACCGATTTCTGGCGGCGCTGGCATATCTCCATGGGGACATGGTTCCGGGATTATGTCTATATCCCGATGGGAGGCAACAAGGGCGGCCTTGCAAAGCACTCAAATCCCAGCAATATTGCTATCGTCTGGCTGCTGACGGGCTTCTGGCACGGGGCAAGCTGGAACTTTGTCCTATGGGGCGTGTATTTTTTTGGAATACTGCTGGTGCTGGAAAAGCTGTTCCTATTGCGCTGGCTCAAAAGGCTGCCCGCCGTATTGCGGCATATCTACGCGCTGGCGCTGGTAACGATCAGCTGGACACTCTTTTGCGTTTACAGAGATTGCCAAAGGGGCTTCGCGTGGCTGAGAGCCATGTTCTCCGGCGTGCTGTTCGACAGCAGTAGTCTGTATTTGCTGCTGACTTATGGGCCGATGCTGGCAATCTGTGCTTTGACAGCCATGCCCCTTGGCAAACGCTGCTATGAGGGAGTTGAACGCCCGGTTGGGGCAGGGGGCGCTGACCGACTGCCGGGCGGCCTGCTTTCTGTGTGCTGGTGATGGCTGCGGCCTATCTTGTCAGCGGCAGCTATAATCCGTTCCTGTACTTCCGATTTTGAGGTGAGAAAAATGCGAAATAAAACCATAACCTCTTTTTTCTGCCTGATGCTGGCGGTGTCTGCGCTCATCGGGCTGCTGATGCCGGATCGCTATTACTCGGAACGTGAAAAACGCACTTTGACGCAAAAAGCCCAAATTTACTGTGGCGGACTTTATCTCCGGCGAGTTTAGTGATGAACTGGAAAAAGTATCTTACCGATCAAGTTCCCCTGCGGGATGGCTGGGTCACGATGAAAACCTACATGGAACTGGCCATCGGTAAACGGGAAAGCGGCGGTGTCTATATCTGCAAAGACAAATATTTGATGGACAAGTTTACATCTTATAGCAAAAAGCAGCTTGCCGCCAACGCAGCCGCACTTGCTGATTTACAGGAAAAACTGGCAGCAAAGGGCGTTTCTATGAATACGATCCTTGTCCCTATGGCGGCGCAGGTGTTGACGGATAAGCTCCCCTGCCCATGCTCCTGTGGCAGACTACGCCGCTATCCTGCAAGTGCTGACCGATGCGGGCGTTGACACAACAGACGTGCTTTTGCTCTCGCTGCTCATAGCAGCGAGAACATCTACTACCGTACCGATCACCATTGGACGAGCCTTGGGGGCGTACTATGCCTATTGTGCGTGGCGGGGCATCCAGCCAATGCGGACGAGTGGACGCAGGAAATTCTCTGCGGCAATTTCCGCGGCACGACTTGGAATAAAGTCCCCCTGCCCACCGTCCCCGCCGAGGAGATCACCGCATGGTATCAGCATCCAACCCGCCATGTTTCCTATAACAATGACCAGTATGAAACAGAAAGTATTTACGAGCGGAAATATCTGTCCGGCAGCGACCAGTACGCCGTGTTTCTGAACTCCAACCAGGCACAGACCGTCATTGAGGGCAGTGGAAAGAACGGCAAACTCCTGCTTATTAAAGACTCCTACGGCAACACCTTCGCGCAGTTTCCCGTGGAGGACTATGCGGAAGTCCATGTAATCGATCTGCGCTTTTTCAAAGGGCGATGTGGCGGAGTACGCCAGAGAAAACGGCATCACCGACGCGCTGGTGCTCTACGGCGTGCAGAACTTTGTGAAGGCTACAAATCTGCGCTTCTGACGGAGACGGCGCGCAGCCTCCGCGGCGCGGGGCAAAAAGCCGACGGTCAAAGGGCCGTGGGCTTTTGCCCATTCTGCCGACTTTGCGCGGGGGAGGCGGGAGATCTTTTGCGCAAAACGGAGAGAAGAAAAAAATTTTGCGGAAAAGGGGCTTGACAATGGAAGCGCGCGTGCTATAATACGCTACAACAAGTTAAAGCAGTAAAAACCAATGACGGAGAGAAGTAGCCGATGCAGGCAAGCCTTCAGAGAGTCCCAGATGGTGTGATCGGGGCGGCGGACGGTCGGTGAATGGACTTCGGAGGGCGGATCAAAAGGCGAAAGCCGAGTAGAGACCGACGGGTATCCCACCCGTTATCCATCGGGGCGCGTATGATGGTGCGCGTAAGCGAGCGGGCGTTTGCTATAACGTCAATTTGGGTGGTATCGCAGAAGTTCAACGACTTTTGTCCCATGTAGGTGGGATGAAGGTCTTTTTCTTTTTTTCCCCTCTCTGTTCCGGCAAAGCAGAGAGCTTCATCTGCCGCTCAAAATCAAATATATTTGGAGGAAACCAAAATGAAAAACAACATGATGCACAAGCTTCTCACCCTCGCGCTTGCCGGCGCGATGACGCTGTCCCTCGCTGCCTGCGGCGCAAAGGACACCCCCGTCGGCCGACCAGCCGGACAACAGCACACGCCCCGCAGGCCATAAGGTCGCTGTCATCAAGCAGCTGGACCACGCTTCCCTGGACGAGATCGCAAACGCCGTCGCCGCCGAGCTGGATAAGATTGCGCCGATGGAGCGGTGTGACCATCGAGTACGAGATCACCTCCGGCCAGGGCGACCAGACCATTCTCAAGCAGTTTGGCGACCAGGCTATTGCCGACGGTGTGGATGCCATCGTTCCCATCGCTACCACCGCCGCGCAGATCGCCGCCCCTCTCCGCCGAGGAGACCAAGACCCCTGTCGTCTACGCCGCCGTCTCCGACCCGGAGACCGCCAAGCTGACCGGGATCGACTATGTCACCGGCACCAGCGACGCCTTGAATACCGACTTCATCATGGATATGATGTTCGCCCAGAACCCCGACGTCGCCAAGGTCGGCCTGCTCTACTCCCTCAATGAGCCGAACTCCACCAAGCCCATCGCGGACGCCAAGGCTTATCTCGACGCCAAGGGCATCACCTACATCGAGCAGACCGCCAACACCAACGACGAGGTCGTTGCCGCAGCCTCCGCCCTCATCGCCGACGGCGTGGACGCCGTGTTCACCCCGACCGACAACGTGATCATGGCCGCGGAAATGGCGATCGCTGAGGACTTTGCCGCCAATGGCATTCCACCACGACACCGGCGCGGACTCCTTCGTCCGCAACGGCGCCACCCACCTGCGGCGTGAACTACACCGACCTCGGCACAAGGACCGCCGACCTCGCCCATCAAGGCCATGGCTGAGGGCATGAGCGGCATGGAGGACTACTACCTCATGGACGGCGGCATCATCACCGTCAACACCGATACCGCAGCTATGATCGGCAAGCAGGCCGAGTATTCCTGCTTCGACAGCATGGGCACCGTCGTGGGAAGTGACCACCACTAAGGACTGAACCGAAATAAACAACGCGGAAGCCCTCCGACGAAAGTCGGAGGCCGAAGCCTGAAAGGAGAGCGACCCCATGCTCATCATCACCATGCAGACCGCCCTGGAGCTGGGCTTTTTGTACGCGCCGGTCGCGCTGGCGCTGTTTCTGAGCTACCGCATCCTTGACATTGCCGACCTCACGACGGACGGCTGCTGCTTCTTCTCGGCGCGGCGGTTTCCGTCAGCCTGACGGCGGCGGGACATCCGTTCCTCGCCATCCCCGCAGCGATGCTCGCCGGCGCGTGCGCGGGACTCGTCACCGCCTTTTTGCAGACCAACCTCGGCGTGCCGAGCATCCTCGCGGGCATTGTGACGAATACGGGACTTTACACCGTGAATCTCATGGCGATGGGGTGGAAGGCCAATCAAAGCCTACTCGGCTCCGACACCGTGTTCACCCTTCTGCGCGACGCCGGCATCGGCGGGACATGGTATGAGCTGCTGCTTGCAGTCATCGTTACCGGACTTGCAGGCGGTGCTGCTGCGCGCTTTCCTCGGCACGCATCTCGGTCTGTCGCTCCGCGCGACGGGAGATAATCCCGACATGGTGCGCGCGTCGTCGCTGAATCCTGCGTTCACCATCTCCGTCGGCCTCTGCCTTGCCAATGCCATGACCGGCCTTGCCGGCGCGATGGTGGGCCAGTATCAGAAGACCGTGGACATCAACTCCGGCACCGGCATCGTCGTCATCGGCCTTGCCTGCCTCATCATCGGTGAAACGGTGCTCGGCCGCCGCAGCATGACGCGCGGCGTGCTCGCCGCGCTCGTCGGCTCGCTGATCTACCGCTTCATCTATGCGGTCGTGTTCTACACGAAGATCGTGCCGGTGGAGTGCCTGAAGCTGCTCACGGCGATCATCGTGGCGCTGGCCATCGCCGCGCCGAGCATCCAAAGGTGGGCGGCGTTCCAGCGCCGCAAGGCCGCGGCAAAAGGGAAGGGAGGCAACTGATATGCTGGACATTCAACACATCTCCAAGACCTTCAACGTCGGAACGGTGAACGAAAAGCACGCCGTTACCGATTTGTCACTCCATCTCGACAAGGGCGATTTCGTCACCGTTATCGGCTCGAACGGCGCGGGCAAGTCCACGCTTTTCAACGCCATCGCGGGCAGCTTTTATGTGGACGAGGGCCGTATTCTGCTAAATGGCAAGGACATTACCTTTACACGCGAGCATGACCGCAGCCGCGTCATTGGGCGGCTGTTTCAGGGACTGCGCGGCACCGCGCCGCACATGAGCATTGAGGAAAAAACCTCGCCCTCGCGTATCTGCGCGCGGCGCACGGCAATCCGTTCAGCCGCGTCACGGCCAAGGACCGCGAGCTTTTCCGCGCCCAGCTCGCGCAGCTCGACATGGGGCTGGAGGACCGGCTGGGCCAGCCCGTCGGTCTGCTCTCGGGCGGTCAGCGGCAGGCGCTGACGCTTTTGATGGCGACGATGGTGCCGCCGGAGCTGCTGCTGCTCGACGAGCACACGGCGGCGCTCGACCCGGGCACGGCGGAAAAGGTGCTCGCGCTCACGCAGAGCATGGTGGCGGAGCATCACATCACCTGCCTGATGGTGACGCACAACATGTCGCAGGCTCTCTCGCTCGGTAACCGCACGCTGATGATGGCGGACGGCGGAATCGTGCTCGATGTCGCGGGCGCGGAGCGCGCCGGCATGACAGTGGAGGACCTCGTTGAGCGCTTCCACGCGGGCACGGGCAGGACGCTCGACAACGACCGTATGCTCCTTTCCGAATGAAGCCACGCGGAGGCCCTACGGTGCGCTGACGGCACAGGTTTTCCTTTTTAAGCTGCTCTTTATCGGCACAGTCTTTCGACTCTGCCGATCAGTTGCATTCTTCTTCGGTCGGAACAGCATGGTACGAAAGTATCGTGCTGTTCCTTTTTGAGCCTTATGGTATGGAAATACCCCCCCGATTCAACCTTTATATTCTATTTTTGTAAAATATTGACAAGACATTTCAGCCTAATGTATGATTAAACTGCTTTTGAGAAAAGGATTTGGCGGACGGATGACAAGCATCGTAGCCTGTGCGGAGAACGATGCGGGAGCTTATCACCAGAAGCGGATAGGGAGATGTATCTGACAAAAAAGAAAAAAGACGGGCGGACGTATGACCGCGGAAAGGAAAACGCAGACGGACATTTGACCGTTTGCGCGTATGCAATATGGAGAACAGGCTGGAGCGGCTGTGGAGCCGATTCGCAGAGAGAAATATGCTGCGGCGGCTGATCGAGGAACGCTTCGACGGCGTGTTTTTGATCGACTGTGCCACGGGCGAGATCCGGGAGCTGGGAGAGAAATTCTCCACCGAGCTGCGCGCCGGACGGAGCACCATGGATGGCGTGCCCACGACCGGCAGCTGCGTAATCAAGCTTTATGGGGTATCTGAAAGGAAAGAGCAGTACGATGTTGTATATGACAATTCGGCGAATTGAAGTATAAATATCGCAGCAGGGAATTTTTGGCGCAAGGGGTACTATGTGGATACGGTAGGAAAAGAATGAGAACCGAATTGCGGGAGTATATCGAGAACCGGCTAAAAGAGGACGAAAATGGGCGAGCAGCTTACCATGAGCCAGTACGGCTCGTTTACGGGCGGCAAGTAACGATCCTGCGCAGCTGGCAGGCCGTACTTACGCGTTTGACGCGTGCGCAAAGGAACATAGAGCTTTGCCCGCATAAAAAACCACCCGCTTCGCGGGTGGATGCTTATTATAGGACAGGGGAGACGTTTACTTATCCTTTAATAGCCGGCCTTCGGGAGGGTGGGGGGATACCCATAGGCTGCGGACGATCGTCACCCAGCTTGCCTGTGTAGTCTGCCACGTCCCATGATACTTTACCGCCCAACATCCGCGCGGTTGACCATCTGGTAGCCATTAACGGCATTCGCATAGGTGGCCTCCTTTGCTAAGCATGATTGCTTCTGCATATATGATATGTTTTTTGCCATTATAAGATGAATGGCCGCTTATCCTAAATTTTCTGCTGCTTACAATAACGAAAACGCTATCCTAACATGATCGATGCCCAGACAAGCTTTGAAGATTCAGGTTTGTCCGGGCATCGTTTACATTAGCGGCGGCGCTATGTCTCCCGCATCGAAAAGCGGGCGCTGGAAAAGCTCGAAGAAGCCATCGGCGAGCGCGGCTGACCCCTTGCAATTCCGCGCCGCAGCGGGTATAATACGACTGAAAATTTTGCCGGTGGGGAGGACTGTTCCATGTACTATATCGGCATTGACCTCGGCGGAACAAACATCAAGGGCGCGCTTGTGAGCGAGACGGGCGAGATCGCGCGGGAGGTGAGCCGTCCCACGCGCGTCGGGCTGGGCGCGGAGGCGGTCTGCGACGGCATCGCCGCGGTTATCACAGAGCTTTCATCCGGCGTGGACCGGACCTCGCTCGGCGGCGTCGGGCTCGGCTGCCCGGGAACGGTGGATGACGAGACCGGCCGCGTGCTCTATGCGAACAACCTCGGCTGGAAGAACTTTGACCTGCGCGCGGCGGTCAAGTCGCGCACGGACTTTGACCTGCGCATCGGCAACGACGCGAACGTGGCTGCGCTGGCGGAGGCGCTGGTCGGCTGTGCCAAAGGTGCGCAGAGCGCCGTGATCGTCACGCTCGGCACAGGCGTCGGCGGCGGCGTGGTGCTGGACGGCAAAAATGCTCACGGGCTACACCGGCGCGGCGAGCGAGCTGGGCCAGCATGGTCATCCGCGCGGGCGGCGAGGAATGTACCTGCGGACGGCGCGGCTGCTTTGAGGCTTATGCCAGCGCGACTGCGCTCATCCGCGAACAAAGCGCGCGATGGCTGCGCATCCCGAGAGCCGGATGCACGCCGCTGCCGAGGAGAACGGTGCGGTGGACGGACGCACGGCGTTCATCGCGGCGCAGCGCGGCGACGCCGCCGCGCAGGCGGTGGTGGATCGCTATCTGGACGACCTCGCCTGCGGCGTTGCCAACATCGTCAACATCTTTTTCCCGGAGGTCATCGCGCTCTCCGGCGGCGTGGCCAATCAGGGCGACGCGCTGCTTGTCCCGCTGCGGGAGAGGGTGCGGGCGCTGAGCTATGGCTCACGCTATGCCGTGCGTCACACGCGCATCGAGCTCTGTACGCTCGGCTACCGCGCAGGCGTCATCGGTGCGGCGCTGCTGGCGAAGCAGAGCTGAGGGGAAGAACAGAACTATGGCAAGGAGGGCAGCCGCTGCGGCGGCTGCCCTCCTTGCTGCACCAGATGATGAAATTTATCCTGCGGCCCTTGCTGCGGCGAGCCCGTAGAGGCCATTCGTCGGGGTCCTGCCAGAGCGGGAGGTGGATGGGGCGGTAGGTGAAGAACACGAACGCGAAGGCCAGCGCCCACAGCAGGAGAAAGCCGGCGAGCTGCCACGCGCCGCCGCGCAGCGCGCCGCGCGTGAGCAGACGGAAGCTCATAAGGTAAGCAGCGCGTCCGCGAAAAGAAAATGGCGATGTTCACCCAGTCCGGCGTTTTGCCGAACATCCCGCCGAGCGAGTAGAAGAGCACGGGGATCGCGAGCAGACCGAGCAGAATGGACGCGGCCTTGGCGGCAAAGAAGCTCCGCAGCGGCTCGGCAAAAACGATGAATTCAACCATGGTGAAGAGAAAGAACGGCACGAACAGCAGCTTCATGTGCTCCCAGGTGGACTCGTTGACGGCACAGAACGCCGCGATGAGCGGATTGCCTCCGGTCCACTCGTACACGAAATGCAGCAGCGTACCGACCGCGCCGGTGAACGCGAAGCCGATCAGCTCCCAACGCAGCAGCCTTTTTTGCATAAGGACACCTCCGTTTATTTGCTTTGTCCATTGTATGGATTTCGGCGTCATTTTATCCCACGCGATACAAAAACCGCCCGGCCGTCCTTGACGCGGCGGGCGAAAACCGCTATACTCATTATGGTTATCTGCCGCGCGGCGGTGCCGGACATAGAAAGAGAGGCTTCGGCGGAGCTCGCCGATGATTTCGGAATGGATGAGCAGATGTCCCCGCTCGCGGGGAGACAAAATATTGAATTTACCAACCGTCAGCTCGTGAGCCTGATTTTGCCGATGCTGGCCGAGCAGCTGCTCGGCATCACGGTGGGTCTTGCGGACTCGCTGATGGTCGCGACCGTGGGCGATGCGTCGATCTCGGCGGTGTCGCTCGTGGACAGCGTCAGCGCGCTGATGATCTACATTTTCTCCGCCATGGCGACCGGCGGCGCGGTCGTGGCCGGTCAGTACCTCGGCCGGCGCGAGCGGGAGGAGGCCTGCCGCAGCGCGCAGCAGCTCATGGTGCTGCTCGGCGTGGTGTCGCTGGCGGTGACGGCGCTTTTATACCTGTTCCGGGACCTGATCGTTACCCGCCTTTTCGGGCATCGACGCGGACGTCATGGAGGCGACGAACATCTATTACAGCTACGTTATGGCCTCCATTCCGGGCATCGCGCTCTACAACGGCGGCGCGGCGCTCTTCCGCACGATGTCGCGCTCCGATGTGTCGCTCAAGGTGTCGCTGCTGATGAACGGCATCAATGTCGCGGGCAACGCCATTTTGATCTTCGGCCTCGGCTTCGATGTGGCGGGCGTCGCCATTCCCACGCTCGTCTCGCGCACGGTGGCGGCGGTCGTGATCGTGTGGCTGCTCTTCAACGAAAAGCTCGAGCTGCATCTTTCCGACATCCGCGCGTTCCGCTTTGAAAAGCGCGTCATGCGCAACATCTTCCGCATTCCGCCATCCCCAGCGGCGTGGAGAACGGGATGTTCCACTTCGGACGGCTCATCCTCTTCAGCCTCATCTCCACCTTTGGCACGGCGAGCATCACGGCCAACGCCATCGGCAATACGATGGGCAATTTTCATGTGTTTGCCGGGCAGGCCATCTGCATGGGTGACCACCGTGGTGAGCCAATGCGTCGGCGCGGGTGCCTATGACCGCGCGCGGTACTACATGAAAAAGCTGACCGTTGTCGCCTACACGGTCATGGGCATAGTCAACCTCACGCTCATCCTCTGCATCCCGCTGATCCTGCGCGTGTACGACGTCGTGCCCGAAAGCGTGCTGGCACGTGATCGTACTCATCCACGGCAGCAGCGCCATCGTGCTGTGGATGCCCTCGTTCATGATTCCGTACTTCCTGCGCGCCGCGGGCGACGCGACCTATACCATGGTCGTGAGTATGCTCACCATGTGGCTCGTGCGTGTGCTGGGAGCCTATGTCATCGGCCGCTACCTCGGCTATGGCGTAGTCGGCGTGTGGTTCGCCCACGCGATCCTCGACTGGGCGACGCGCAGTGTCATTTTCTACGCCCGCTACCGCAGCGGAAAATGGGAGCGCATGGCGATCCGATCATAGCGAAAGTGCAAAAAAAGAAAAGCCGCGCGGTCACGGCGTTTTTTTTCCAGTCTTACATTTCCACGGTGATGTTGTCGGTCCCGTGCTGCTCAAATTCACCTAGAAAAGTACACATCCATGCGCTCGCGCAGCTCGTCGTAATTTTCCGGCGTGGGCGCGTCGGAGTCCATGTCGCGCAGAGCGAGCTCCTGGGCGAGAATCTCGAAGAACATCGTGTCCTCGTAAGCGAGAATAGCCTCATGGATGCCGCCCTCGGCGAAGGCGCGCGATCAGCTCCCTGATAGGACTCGACCAGCGGCACCATGCCGTGGTTGATGCAGTTGGAGAAAACGGTGCTCTCCACCTCGTCGTACTCGCGGATGCGGTCGTCGCCGCGCGTGGAGTTGAGCACCCAGTTGCCGATATAGACCAGATCAAGAAGACGGCGGAATTGCTTTTCCGTCAATTCAATTTTCATGCTGCGCCTCCTGTGATGCAGATTTCAGTTTCCATGATGATAAATACACTTGCGTCAAAATGCCATAGCAAAACAGGCAGAATGTGAAAAAAGAAAGGGGGATCGCTTGTGAAAGAGGACGTTTCCGTCCGCGTGTGGCGGCGTGCAGCGCTGCCCCGGCGCGGAGGAGGATGTAAGCGAGCTGGTGTGCGATGGCGTCTTCAAGCATACGGCGGACGGCTGGCTGCTCGCCTACGAAGAGCCGTCGGAGGCCGGCACCGTCAAAACACTGCTCCGCTTCGCGGACGGCCGAGTCACGCTCACGCGCCGCGGCGCGGTGCGCAGCGAGATGACCTTCGCGGCGGGAGAGTGCCATACCATATTCTATGAGCTTCCCCTCGGACGCTTGACAATGGAGCTTCACACGGACAGCGTTTGCGCGTCCTTTGACGGAGCGTGCGGCACGCTGAAGCTATGCTACCGCCTGACGGTGCGGGACGAAACGGTGAGCGAAAACCGGCTCACGGTCACGCTGGCCCCGCGCTGAGCGGAAAAACGCTGCATTCAGGCCGATTCTGCCAAAGGGACCAAATCGGAGAGCGCCGATGTGGTCATTTTGCTGTGACAAGCGGGGAAAACAGGCGGAAATGCCAAAAAGCAGCGCTTGAATTTGAGCCAAATGCACATAAAAAGAGGTGGAAGTGCTGCTGAATTCATGACTGGTATATAATCTGCAATTCCAACTGGTACTTGCGAACCTGTTAATTTAGTATAAAGTAGTAAATGACAGCGAATTGACCAAAAAAATCCGGGAAGGGAGATCGGTTTTTGGCTCTCGCGTCAATCTATCTTTTTAAGGAGAGAGAAGAAAGTGGAAAACAACACCACCAAGAGCAGGGGGCAGCCTGAAGGCTCTGTTCCTCATCCCTCGATCATCGGCGTTATCCTGTTCATGATCCCCCGTCAAGAATGCGGACGGTGATTGGACGGTCGTCGTCAAGATCATCGCGGACATCATCTCCGGCGCCATCGGCGGCTTCCTGCCCTGCTGTGCGTCATCATCCTGACGGTCTCCGCCGTCATGTGCCTTGTTGCGTTGGGAAAGCCCAAGTTCATCATGGATAGCCCCATCCTCAAGGAATGCTTTTTCCTGCGGCCCCATCTGGGTCGTCATCCGTGTGCTGGCCGCCATCTTCGTGTGGCTGACCTACCTCGGTGTGGACTCTGAGGGTACCGGCCTTGTGAGCCTCATCACCAGCGGCGATCAAGGGGGCGGCTTCGTGCTCTACGACCTGCTCTCACCACCCTCGTCATCCTCTTCGTTATTGCAGCCATCCTGTTGCCTCTGCTGCTTGACTTCGGCCTGCTCGAGTTCGTCGGCGCAAAAGCTCACCAAGGTCATGCGCCCGCTCTTCAAAGGTCCCCGGTCGTGCCGCGGTCGACTGCATCACCTCATGGATCGGCGACGGCACCCTCGGCGTTATGCTCACCTGCAACCAGTACGAGGGCGGCTACTACACCGCCAAGGAAGCGAGCATCATCGCGACGCTCTTCTCCGCTGTTTCCATCACCTTCACCCTCGTCGTTCTCGATACGGTCGGTATGCTCGACAAGTTTGGCATCTACTACCTGATCGTCTGCCTCGTCGGCATCGTCCTGCGCCATCATCTGCCCCTATCTCTACCCGCTGCGCAACAAGCCCGACACCTATCTGGTTCCCGGCAAGGCCGCTCCCGACACCCCTGCCCGAGGGCTACAAGAACTCCACTGAGTACGGCATGGACCTCGCGCTCAAGCGCGTCGCGCAGCACAAGGGCATCGGCGAGTTCTTCGCCAGCGGCGCCAAAGAATGCCTGCAGCATGCGGTTCGGCGTTCTGCCCACCGTTATGGCGGTCGGTACCGTTGCTCTGATCCTTGCCAACCACACCCCGATCTTCGCCTGGCTGGGTCTGCCCTTCAAGCCCCTGCTGGAGCTGCTCGGTGTGCCCGAGGCCGGTGCGGTTGCCTCCACGATGATCGTCGGCTTCACCGATATGCTCACGCCCGCCATTCTGATCGCGGAGTGTGCCAGCGATATGGCCCGCTTCATCGTCGCGGTCGTCTCCGTCACGCAGGTGCTCTACCTCTCCGGAGGTCGGCGGTCGATCCTTCGGCTCCAAGCTGCCCTCAACATCTGGGAGCTGTTCGTGATCTTCCTTGAGCGTACTATCATCAGCCTGCTGATCGTCTGCCCCATCGCGCATTTGATGTTTTAAGTAAGACGGGCAGGATCATCGTTACATAGCAAACGAGAGCCGGAGCACCGTAGAGGTTCTCCGGTTCTTATTTCACCAGGCGCTGCGCACGGAAGGAGAAAGCATGGACGTCAAGCTAGATAAACAAAGCAAAATACCGGTCTATCTGCAGATCGTGGATCAGCTTCGCGCGCAGCAGATCATGTGCGGTGCGCTGCCGTCCGGCAGCGTGCTGCCCTCGGAGCGCGGCCTGGCTCAAATGCTTGAGGTCCACCGCAACACGGTCGTCAAGGCGTATGGCGAGCTCAAGAGCGACGCATGGATCGAGTCCCGGCAGGGCATCGGCTACGTCGTCGCCGTCCCGCCCGCGGCGGAGGACGGCGGGGGAAGGGGAGGCGGGAGCCTCCGACAAGCCGAGCCGCCGCGTGAACTGGATCAATGAGATCAAGCGATCGCTACCTCGACGACATGGAAAAGACCTTTGACGATCTTTTCCAGCGCTTTACCGACGAGAGCAAATACTCCCTCGGCAGCGGCATCTCCACCAACGAGGTGTTCCGTCCCGAGCGCGTCGCGCACGACATCGCGCCGCTGATGACGAGCGCGGGCTGCTGCCAGTATTTCTACAGTCCCTACAAGGGCGATAAGTTCCTGCGGCAGAAGCTCGTCTCCTTTCTCAGTACCAAGGGCGTCAAGGCGTCCACCGGCGAGATCCAGATTCTGTCCGAGACGAATCAGGCGGTGGACTTCATCGTGACGCTCCTCGTCCAGCCCGGCGACACCGTGGTCATGGAGGGAGCCGGTCACCCGGATATGTCCCGCGCGATGGGTTGGCCGGCGCGAAGATCCTCACCGTGCCGGTGGATCAGGACGGGATGCGCGTGGACCTCTGCTTGAAAAGCTCATCCTTCACAAGCATCCACGCTTCATTTTTCGTCAACTCGAGCTTTCACGATCCCACCGGCCACATCCTCTCGCTGGAGCGGCGGAAGAAGATCATCGAGATCTCCAACACCTACCGTGTTCCCATCGTGGAGGAGGACGCCGCGAGCGAGCTCGTTTACGAGGGGCGAAGCTGCCGCCCATCAAGGCGTTCGACACGCTGGAAAACGTCATTTACATCTATTCCTTCTCGCTGACCTTTGTCACGGGCCTGAGCATCGCGGTCGTCGCGGCGAACGCTGACGTCATCCGCAGCCTGAGCTATCTGGTCTCCCGTGCGCCTGATGGCGTCGGACTGGATGACGCAGAAGCTGCTGGGCCGCTATCTCGACGACGGCACCTACTATAAGGCGCTCGATGAGTTCCGCGCCAGCTACAGCCGCAAGCAGCGGCTCGTGTGCGAGAAGCTCGACGAGATGGCTGCCCTCGGCGTGTCCTATGAGCGACCGCGCGGCGGCGTACATCTGGTGCCGCCTGCCCGACGGGGTGGACAGCAAGCGGTTCATCAACCGGGCCTACAACATGGGCCTGATCCTCATTCCGGGCTATGTGTTCTACCCGTTCAAGAACGGCGGGCGGAACTATGTCCGCATCAACTACTCCTATGAGTCGGACGAGCGCCTGCTCGCCGGCATGGAGGTCTTCCGCGCGGCGCTGCTGGAGTCGCTCGAAGGCTGACTGGCACATGAAAACGCAAAACACTGATACTACCATTTTTTGCGCGGCCGAGTATACTGGTTTTAGTGAAAAACTATGAGAAACGCGCGAGCATCCAGATAAAAAGTGTTGAATCTGAATAAGCCGGCCGACGAATTTCCGGCTGCTGTTCAGACCGTTGGGAGGGCTACGCATTGCGCCGCCGTCCCGGGAAAGGGAGCAACTATGTACCCCGGTCTCCATAATTTTTCCAGAGATCGGAAAGCTCAATAAGGTCCTGCTGCATCGCCCCGGCAAGGAGCTGGAGGCGCTGACGCCCGCTACGCTCGAGCGTCTGCTGTTCGACGACGTGCCCTACCTCAAGATCGCGCAGGAGGAGCATGACAACTTCGCCCGCGTTCTGCGTGAGAACGGCGTCGAGGTCGTCTATTACGTTGACGAGGTCGCCAAGGCGATCGCCGATCCCGCCCACCAGATCCAGCTGGTGAACGACTTCCTCAACATCAGCAAGATCCACGCCAAGGGCCTGCGCGCGTCCATGACGAGCTATCTTCTGAATATGCCCCCCAAGCAGATGGTCGCCGAGCTGATCGCCGGCATCAAGCGCAGCGAGGTCGCCACCAAGGAGGCCACCTCCCTCATGGACCTCGTTGAGGACGACTATCCCTTCGTCTCCGACCCGATGCCCAACCTCTACTTCACCCGCGACCCCGGTGCCTGCGTCGGCAACGGCATCAACATCCACCGGATGCACACGCCCGCCCGCAAGCGCGAGAGCCTGCTGCTCAAGTATATGTACCTCTACAACCGTGACTTTGCCACGGAGGAGAACAAGCAGTGGTACGACCTTTCCGACAGCTACTCCATCGAGGGCGGCGACGTGCTCGTGCTCTCCAAGGACATCGTGGCGGTCGGCCTGTCCCAGCGCACCACCGTCTCCGGCGCGGAGACCTTTGCCCGCAACCTGCTGCAGAACTCCGGCTTCAAGAAGGTCCTTGCCTTCGATATCCCCGAGACCCGCGCGTTCATGCACCTCGATACCGTCTTTACGATGGTCGATTACGACAAGTTCACCATCCATCCCGAGATCGAGGGCCCGCTGAGCGTCTACGAGATGATGCTCGACGAGCACGGTGAGCTGAAGTTCGCCGCCCTCAAGGACGAGCTGAAGGATATTCTGGCCCTCGAGCTCAAGCTGCCCGCGGTCGACCTGATCCGCTGCGGCGGCGGCGATCTGCTGGCGCGCAGCGCGAGCAGTGGAACGACGGCTCGAATACCCTCTGCATTGCGCCCGGGCGTGTCATCACCTATGACCGCAACTACGTCACCAACGAGCTGCTCGTCAAGAAGGGCATCGACGTCATCACCATCCCGTCCGCGGAGCTTTCCCGCGGCCGCGGCGGCCCGCGCTGTATGTCCTGCCCCGTCAACCGCGACGATCTGTAAGCATTCGCGAGCTTTTCAAGCGGAATGCAGGCGTCGGCGGCGATATCCCGCCGCTGACGCCTGCATATTTTATCGGATGAAAGTGCCCGCTGCGGTATAATCAAACGAAAACAGTAAAAAATTTGAAAAAGGGCTTGCATTTTGCGCTTCACAGTGCTATACTGCTTTTGTTGTCTGAAAGGACACGCGCCGTTAGCTCAGCTGGATAGAGCGTCTGGCTACGGACCAGAAGGCCGGGGTTCGAATCCCTCAGGGCGTACCAAAAGTCCTCGAAATCGTCTGATTTCGAGGACTTTTGCTTTTCATAAGTTCCGTTTTTATGGTGTTGCTTTTTTTCTGACCCAAACGCTGAACCCAACGGAGCGGATAGCGGAAAGGACTACCGCACGGGATAGGATATTGCCCATCGTCTGGGCTGCCTTCAGCTGGGCGTCGGTGGTGACGTGCGCGTAAGTGTCCAGCGTAAAGCCCGCCGAGTAGTGGCCCAGCATACTGCTGACGGTCTTCACGTCCACCCCGTTTTGGAGCGCCATCGTTGCGAAAGTGTGGCGCAAGTCGTGGGATCGGATCCGTGGCAGCCCCGCGCGTTTCAGGACTCTTTGCAGCATGTGCAGCACGCTGTCCGGCGACATGGGGCCTCCGCTTGGCGATGGGAATACCCACTCGCTGTTACCCGTTTTTCTTCTTTGTTGCATCAGAACGTCGATCGCGTCTGCCGACAGCGGCAGGGTGCGAGGTAGGCGTTTTTCGTTTTCAGCGGGGCTTCGACCACCTTTGCCGTTCTTGCCGTGAAATTGCCCGTTGGATTTTCAGCACCACGGTCGAGGTCAACGTCTGTCCACTTTTAGACCCAGCAGTTCGCCCCGCCGAAGGCCGGTGGTCAGGTCGATGTAGTACAGGGCGAACACGCCGCTGTCCATGGCCTCGGAAGAAAGGCACCGAGTTGGTCGGCGGTCAGCGTTTTCATCTCCTTTGTGTTCGACTTTCGGCAAGGCGCAGCCCCCTGCGTTGGATTTTGTTCGTGACAAGGCGCTGCTCCATGCGAGATTGTACGCCGAGCCGATCATCTGATGGATGTTTCGCACGGTTTTCGGGCCAAACCTTTCGGCTTTCTTGGCCTTCGATACGGTCAACCCGGCCACCATCCAGCAGGTGCTTATAGAATCGTTGTAAGTCCAGAGAAGTGAGATCTGCCAGCGGGATGCCGCCGATCTGCGGCTTGATATGGTTCTTGAGGAAACCTTGACTGGTCTTGAACGTGGACGGGCGAGCTTGATTTTCTGCGTAGTTTTCCATCCAGACCTCCAGCCATCTCCCACGGTGTAGGTTTTTGCCTTGCCGTAGTCGATGCCCACATTTTCCTCGATGGCTTTTTTCAGTTTTTCTTTACTTCCTGCCTGCGTCTTGCCGAGGACATTTTTGATGATGGCTTTGCCGGTTTCGGGATCGTGACCAACCGTGTAGCGGCCTTCCCATCGGCCGTCCTTTCGTTTGCGGATGTTCCCCTCCCCGTTCGCTCGTCTTTTCGGCATAAAATCAGCCCCTTTCGCAACGAACAATACCGTAATCAAGGGAACAAAGCTACCCGAAAGTCGAACTGTTATCAGAAAGTTATCATTTTCCCCTTGAGCCGCGCCGCCTTTATCTTTGCCTATTGCGGCGCAATTTTGCGCTGCCGGAGACGTGCTTCTTTGGTTTCAGCGGTGCGATTTTTGAACGGTCAAGAAAATTCCTTTCATTGACTACAGCGGCGCAAAATATACACGTTTTCCTCCGAAAATCGCCGCTGCAAAAGAGCACTTTTTCGTGGTTGAAAACGGAAAATTTCTCAAACGCCTGCGGAACGTCCACCTTGAAAAAAGTCTGTTGCCACAGGCATTTTTCCGTGCCTCACGTTCACCTATGACTGCGAAAGCGCCTCTCAAGGTGCACCTTAGACTGCGGTTTCAAAACCCCGGAAAGCCCCGCACTGCGGGCTTTGTGGTCGGCCGCACGCGCTTGCGACTGCGGCCCTTTATCTTGTGCTTTTATCGAACGGCCATCGCCGTCCAAAAATCCGGCTTAAAAGTTCAGCTTTTCGCCCAAAATAGTTCCCGCAGATATCGTCAAAAGTTACCGTCACAACGCTGTTCCCAACCGTTCCTCATCGCGTTCTTCAATTTCTCTCACAAACGGCCCACGTTTGCTTTCACGAGTGAAAGCGTGTACACACTCGGCTCTCTGCGAAAAATCGCACACAAGGGCTTACACGCCGAAACACGGGGCGTTTCGGATGGGACCGCTATCACTACCCCTCGGAGCGTTCCGCACGTTCACAAACATCCCCGGGCCGGGTGTCAGAACGGCGAACTTTGCCGCTTTAAGGTCTTGGCCGGGGTGCTCCTGAAGAACTTTTAAACAACAGCGATGCGCTTATGCGTCGCTGTTCCGAAGGCGTCGCGGCCTGCTGGCTGCGTGATCCGTGGTCACTCTATCAAAGTTGTAATTTCCCGTTATCGGATGTATTTGACCATTTTCTCCGCGCAATGGCATCAATTCACTTTTGCAGACCAAAATGTGTGTATATTCATCTTCAGTGGTCGTTATTCGTTGCGCTCGTTTAACATATCTTTGCCTATCCAAGAATTATCAGAGGATTCAACTGTTTTCAGGATGGGAACGATGCAGAAAAATGGAAAACCGCGCAGCGCGTGATTTAAAGCGTGCCATTGACTTTTATGTATTCGACCTGATGAACGGATTGTACCGGCCACGCGCCCAGCCAGTGCCAAGGCTGCGGGAGATACTTTCTGACCACCAACGGTCACATTCCCAAATACTGCGACGGCATCGCCCCGCAGGACAAAGCCGCTATACCTGCCGGCAGTATGGCGCGATGATGCACCAGAAGGAGCAGAACAAGCAGCACCCGGTCTACCGCCTGTTCAATACCCGCACGGACACCATGCTGACAGAGGGAGCTTGGTTATAAATCCGGCATACAAACGACTGATCCAGCAATAGAAAAAAATGCAACGCCCCCGTTTCGGTTAATTGATCGAAATGGGGGCGTTGCCATTGGTGATCTTCAATGAAAATATCCTCACAGGACATCCTGTGAGGATATTTTCTTGTAGTAATAAAAGCGAAAACAGACTTGAACCGTTGCTCCACCAGAGTTAACATCACCGCCAACAGGTTTTCGGAGGGAGGTATCCGCGGTTGGTGACAGCTTTTACAGTGGGTTCATTTCGAACGGTTGAAGGAGGGGATTTTGTGGAATCCGGTTACGCGAGAGTTTTCACGAAGGAGCGGAACGAGCAGAGGCGGATCATAGCGCTGGAAAAAATCGGGGGCCTCACCGGTAGGAATACACTGATCGCGGACATCGTTTTGCGGCTTTTAAGCTATGTGGCGCAGCCGAAGGAGCGCCCCTGCCGTGCATCGGGCGTGGCTGAAAAAGGAGATCTCCGCGCGGGAGGCCGCACGGAGGATGCGTGTCACCCACAAAACATTTCCCAGATAGGCGCATGAACTGTAAAAATAGTAAAGAAGATACGAGTTTTGCCCATCTGGCTATTGCTTTCAATTTGAGGATTTGATAAAATAAAAGCCGCAGATACTGCAGCTTTTGGCGGTGGTACAAACCCATACTATATGCCCCAAGCGGATACCCAAAGCGATTTTTGAGTCATTTAGTAAATACTTAACGGGAAAAAAGCGGCCGCGCCGAGGGCTGAAAGCCTGTTTCCAGAAGAAAGAGAGAAAGGAACAGAGAGAACGAATGAACATAAGACGGCGTCAGTTGTTGACTACTGGCAGTGTTGCCCGGCAATAGTGTTGCTGGGAGCGGTAACGACCATCGCCATGGCCTTCACACCTGAAAAAGAGGCGTCCTCGGAGCTTATTCTGGAGGAAACGCTGGCGGAGACCCCTTTGGCATTGGAGGATATTCGCCAGATCCGTTTCTCCGACATGGGCGAGAATGATTCGGCCTGCGACGCGGCGCGCTATATGGCCGCGCGGGCCGTTATGCAAGGCGTAGATAGGGATCGCTTCGATCCCCACGCTCTGGTGACCAGAGCGGAGCTTGTCACGATGCTGCGGCGCATGGCCGCGGATGACGCCGAACCCGTCGGGTCGCTGCCCGCCTATTCCGATGTGACGGAGGACGACTGGTTTGCCGACGCGGTGGCTTGGGCGTTTCATGCGGGCATCGCCACCGGCAACGCGGACGGATCCTTCGCCCCTCGCCGGACGGTGACCCGCACCGAACTGGCGGTGATGCTCTCCCGCTTTGCCGGGCGCGGGGCATGGACACGACCGCCTCCGGTGACCTGTCCCAGTGGACGGACGGCGCCAGCGTGCCCGCTTACGCCGCTGCGCCTATGTCGTGGGCGCTGGAGCGGGGCGTGCTGGGATCCATGGTGACAGAAACCATCCACGGAAAGCTGCCGGTATCCCGGAGACAGTGTGCTCAGATACTTGTGGCTTTAACGGCGGCTATGGAAAACGAACCGTTGGCTGTTCAGATAGCGGAACAGGATGTTTTGCCGCCAATTGTCAGCGCCAGCCGCGACAATCACAGTAGGCTTCAAGCCGCGATTGATGCTGCCGCAGCCAAGTATGGAGCCATCGGCGTACAGGTGGCGGTCATCGAGGGTGGGCAGGTCACGGACGCCTACGCCTCCGGCTGGGCCACCAAAAACGTGGAGAAAATGACGCCCCAGCACAAAATGCGCATCGCCTCTATCTCCAAGGTGATCATCGGCATGGAGGCCATGCGGCTGATGGAACGGGGCATCATTGATTTGGACAACCCCATCGGTGTATACTGGGGTGTCTCCATGAAAAACCCCCATTATCCCAACGATCCGGTGACGATCCGCAATCTGATGACCCATACATCGTCCATCTTCGTGGCGGGGGACGATGTTTCCCTCTCCTACGGCGCGGTGCGCGCCAAACTCTCCGGCGGCTCGGCCTACCGCAATGTCAGGCCAGGCAATATCGGCGGCTGGGCCTACAACAATTATGGGTACAGCGTGCTGGGCATGACGCTGGAGTTGGCCGCCAACGGCAAAATGAACGATCTGCTCCGCCGAGATCTGCTGACGCTCATGGATATTGACGCCGCCTTCGCCCCCGGCGACCTGCGGGACAGCAGCCAGCTGGTCACGCTGGCCTATCATGGCGGCGGCGTGGCGCGGTCGGCGGCCAAGCAGCGGGAATTCCATTCCCCCGCCGCGCCCGGCGCGTCCGGCACGTATTTTTGCCGGCGGCCTGACCATCAACGTCTCCGATTTGGGCAAGCTGGTGGCGCTGCTGGCCAATGATGGGCAGTATGAGGGCCTTCAGATGATGATGAAGCCCGAATCGGTCGCCCTGATGGAAGCGGTAAACGAGACCCAACTGCCGGACGGCTCCTATCAGGGACTGTCCATCCGGTGCCGGAAGGACATCTACGGCCGTGAGCGCCTCTATTTCCATACTGGGAGCGCCTACGGCGTGTACAACTGTATGTCCTATGACCCGGATACCGGCGACGGCGTGGTGGTGCTCACCGTCGGTGCCAGCGCCGCGAAGGACAGCAATGGCATTTACGCGGTCTGTGGAGAGATCAGCCATGAAATTTACAATGCTACGAAGAAGTGACCTTTCGCGGACGGCATTCACCTTGGTGTTGGCTTTACTGCTTTCCGGCTGCGGGCAGACCACCGTCACACCCGCCATCCCCCCCGGTGGAGCCGGAGCCGCCGACCTGTGTGTTGGGGCCGGAGCGGCCCGCGCCGACGGTGTCCACCTTGGCGGTGTGCGGTGATGTGATGACGCACCTCCCCCTGACAAACGACACTTGGGACGCGGAGCGGCAGCGCTACGATTTCCAGCGGGTGATGGAGGCTGCCCGCCCCTGGATCCAGCGGGCGGATTACGCCGTGGCGAACTTCGAGACCACTATGGCCGGCGGCCCCCGTTACTCGGGGTATCCCACCTTCAACGCGCCGGATGATCTGGCCTATGACCTGAAGGAAATGGGCTTTGATCTGGTGCTCACCGCCAACAATCACAGTCTGGATAAAGGCTGGGCGGGAGTGCGGCGGACGCTGGATGTACTGGACGAGGCGGGCTTGGCCCATGTGGGCACCAGCCGCACACAGGAGGAGGCGGACAACGGTATTGTCGTGGCAGATGTGGGTGGCATCTCCGTAGCTTTTCTTGGCTATACCTATGGCACCAATGGCATTCCCCTGCCGAAAAGCGCCCCTTTTGCCGTGAACGTCTATAACATTGACTATCTGACACATCTGGCGCAGCCGGACTATGATCGCTTGAAAGGTGATTTGACAAGGCCGCTGCCTTGGACACTGATCTGGTGGCGGTCATGATCCATTGGGGGGCGGAGTACAAAACCGAGCAGAACCGCTATCAGGAGGATCTGGCCGACTTTCTCATCTCCCATGGGGCGGATCTGGTGCTGGGCGGGCACTCCCATGTACCGCAGCCGTTGGAGCTGCTTACTGTTACCGGCGAGGACGGGGGATCGCGCAGCGGCTTTGTGCTACTCTCTGGGCAATTTTATCTCCGCGCAGAACGACCCCTTACCGATACCACCGCGGTTCTCACGCTGGAGCTGACCCGCGACAATATCACCGGCGAGACCCGGGTCACTGGCTGCGACTACGCGCCCATGCTCATGCTGGATCGGGAAGCGGGAGCCGCTGACCGGTTTGAACTGCTGGACGCCAGCGCCGTCGCCGAGAGCGAAACATGGCCGGAGCGCGTCCGCACCCAGGCTCGTCAGGCGGTGGTGGACTGTGGGAGGATCTTGGGTGATTCAGCCGTTTTAACTGCCGCCATGAACGGCGGGGACGGAGACGAGGCGCGAATAAGATTTTCATAGCCGCCGCGTGAAAAAAATACCGCCTCAAATTTGAGGCGGTATTTTTTCGCTCTGTGCTGCTTTCCCAGCGCTTACTTATAGGCACGATAGAGGAAGGTCACGATCCGCGCGCGGGTGCAGGTATCGTTCGGGGCGAAGGTGCTGTTGTCCCTTTGACTCGTCGTAATACCCCTTTTCCACAGCCCACGCGACCGCCTGCGCGTAGCTCGCGTCGGCAGGAACATCGGTGAAGGAAGCGGCCTTGGCCGTTGCGGGCGTTCCGTTCGCGCGGTGGAGGAAGGTGATGATCTGCTCCTGCGTGCATGAGTGCGCTATGGATTATGTGGTGAGCATTTGTGACCCTTGATTTGGTCACGCTTTTATATACATACATTTCCCGGTTCTCTGTGAACCCTCACTATCAGCAACAGCTCTATCTCAGGCCACCTCTGATTGCGCTTTTCAACCTCTCGCACAAACGGCTCACGTTCGCTTTCATTCAAAGGATCGCACACAAGGCGCACACAAGGCGGCGAAACAAATCTCAATGACCTTTCCTGGAGGATATCCGCAGGGGCGCCAAAATTCCCACAAAGAATTATTCATGCAGGAATACCTCCGAATCTTTTGTCTCGTTAATTGTTTGCATGATTTGGGTCCCTCACGCTTGGTCCCCATTTTGACCCAGAATGGAATTGTAATGGGCAGGTCTGGACGACAATGGAAAATCCGCCGAACAAGCAATTGGTAAAAAGCACAAATCGGACCAGAAGGCCGGGGGTTCGAATCCCTACGGCGCGTACCAAAGTCACTCAAAATCATCCGATTTTAGGGGCTGTACATATTCCAGCATAAACCGGGGGTTCACAATCCCTAAAACATGCCAAAAGTCCTCGAAATCATCCGATTTCGAGGACTTTTTGCTTTTCATAAGTTCCGTTTTTTTATGGTGTTGCTGACGAC
>VOFK01001905.1_pt1 | contig 38260 bp, 57 predicted proteins | sample 5384121 | NCBI WGS metagenome assembly VOFK01 (sample SAMN12384730, study PRJNA508395) | human gut metagenome | isolation source: healthy gut J | host: Homo sapiens | reverse complement strand
TTCCGGCGTCTGAAAGGCCAAAACCGTATATTATCTTTATCAATATGAGACATAATATCATTCACATATACACTCATGCATTCTGGCAAACTATCTTTAATTACAGATAAATGATTTTTTAAATCATGACGAAAAATACTATTTTCTTGATCTTGATTTTTAACATTTTCATAATATTTCATCAATAAATCAGATTTTTGATTCACAATTCTCATTTCTTTTTTCTAAAAGATTATTATTTACTTTTGTTTGTGCACTATAGACCAAAAAATAAATCCAAAAAGTAAAATAAATAAAATGACAAAACACACAAAGAATTGAAAATAATAAATCTTTAAAATATAATAAAAAGGATATTAAAATAAGACATAAAAGCCAAGAAAAGACTAATGAACCTACGTAAATAATCAATTCTTTTTGGCAAGATTTTTATAGGAAATTCCAATCAACTTTGCGTTTAAAAAACTATACAAAATAATAATAATTAATGTAGTTAACAAAATAGAGAAATAACTCAATTCTAATACAGAATTTCTTTGCATGTCAAAAAAGCGAATAATAAGATTGGTGAATATTGATGCAAATAAATCAGAAAACATAAGTATAAAGAAAAATACGACTTGAGTAATATATTCGATTTTTTCTTCAAAATGATAGAAAATACGAATAAATAAAAAGCCAAGCAAACTTGTAAAGATATAACTGCAGTATCCAAAATCAGAATAAACAAAAACAAACATCAAGGCGAGTAAACAAACTGTCAACATTTTCTGAAACTTAGACAATCGCAAAATGTATCGAGAATCATAGAAATGAAAATATAGATAATTCAAAATCATTCCATTAAACAGTAGCAGTATATCAACAAAAATTTTTTTGATATATCATAAATCTATTGATCCATTTCTTTTGATATCGCATTTAAATATGCGTCTTTGATTTGTTTCTTTTTCAATTTAGAAATGGGTATAATAATATCTTTTTCTAAAATTAAATCGTTCAAATGGATGTTTTGAATATAGTCTATATTGACTAAAAAAAGCTTTATGTGGACTAATAAAATGGTACTGTTTAAATCTTTCTTCCAATTTATAGATGGTATCATAAAATTGATAAATACTATCGTTATTTGTGTACAGATTTATTTTACGTTCACTATATTCAAAATACATGATATCATTTACCTTTAATTTTACTAAACCATGGTTTGTTTGAAAATATTCATAGATATCTATCTGACTATTTTGTAATAGTATAGTCATATCATCTAAAGTTTTAAATAACATTGTTTTATCCAGTGGTTTATCAAGATAATCAAATACATGCAATCTATAGGCTACATTTTTATATTTAGGAAATCCAGAAACTATTATTATATATGTGTCTAAGTCGTAGTTACGAATCATAGTCGCAATCTCTATACCATTCAAGTTGATCATTTCAATATCTAAAAAAATACAGTCATATTTAACTTTTGATTTAATAAAATCCTCTCCGGAATTAAAAATAGATATTTCCACCTTGTTTTCTCCATAATATTCAATAATATATGATTTAATCTTATTGCAAAATTGAATATCATCATCACAAATTGCGAACTTATACTGCTTTTATCATTTATAACACCTACTTTACATCATTATATCAGATTTGAAATCAACCTTTTACAAAATTGTGTATAACACTTTTCAAAAAGATAAATAGCAAGAAAAAGTATCCAAGATTCCGTTGTTTTAAGAGAGAAGCGGACACCATTATACATATAAGCAGTAAACATATGTAAATTTCTACTATAATGTTATGTAAACCTATATAGACGTATAATTCTATCGCATGAATTTGCAAAGGTCATGTCGAGAGTCACTATAATTAATGCTTTTCCAAATTCATTTAATTCTCTTTTTAATATTTTAAAAACTATATCTCTATTGCATTGTGGAACTTGGCCCATAAAAAATAGCCTTATGGGTCTATCTGTTGACTGACGTACAGACGCAAGTCCTGCATAACGGGCTTTTCGAGGTGAAGCACAGTGCCTATCGCCACTTCTGGGGCGGTAGTGCATTCAATCGTGCCGCCAATTCGGAATACCAGACCCGTCTATTATTGAACGACTATGTGATGCAACTCATGGAGCAAGGTTGCAGACTGGCAGACAATTGTATCCGCACATGGTTCTTTGTACAAAATGTAGACGTGAATTATGCCGGAGTAGTGAAAGCGCGTAATGAAGTTTTCGTCACCCAAAACCTGACAGAAAAAAACACATTATATTTCCAGCACAGGCATCGACGGCCGGCATGCCGATCCGAAAGTACTGGTACAAATGGATACTTATGCCGTAGCAGGATTACAACCGGAACAGATTCATTTTCTCTATGCACCTACCCATCTGAACCCAACTTATGAATATGGAGTAAGCTTTGAACGTGGCACGTATGTAGATTATGGCGACCGCCGCCAGATATTTATTTCGGGTACGGCAAGCATCAACAACAAAGGCGAAGTGGTATATCCCGGCAACATTCGCAAACAGACAGAACGGATGTGGGAGAATGTGGAAACCCTGTTGAAAGAAGCGGACTGCACGTTTGAAGATTTGGGACAAATGATTGTATATCTGCGTGACATAGCCGACTATGCAGTCGTTAAAGCAATGTATGACCAACGTTTCCCACATACTCCTAAAGTATTTGTTCATGCTCCGGTATGCCGTCCCGGATGGTTGATTGAGATGGAATGTATGGGAGTGAAAGAATGTAAGAATAAGGGATACGCTCCATTTTAATATCATAAAAGATTATACAGTTGAAAAGGTTACTTATTATCTTATATATCTGTCTGGTGGGACTACTCGCTGTGACTACTTTCTGTAGAACAAGCGTATGGGACAGATTTTGTAGAAAGAAATATATATCATACATGCTGGTTTTGTTGTTTGTGGGGAACAATTGCCACCATTGCACTTGTTGCTCTCATCCGACGCGCTTTATGGCGACGGTTCCCCATATTGTTGTTTCATGGCTCCCTCCTCGTTATCCTGGTGGGGGCCATGATTACGTTTATCGGCAGCAAAAAAGGATACGTACACTTGCTTCCGGGGGCAACGATAGACAGTTTCCAGGAATCGGAAAGCGGCAGAAAAAGCTGATCTGCCATTCACAATACAACTAGATAGTTTCCGTATAGCATACTATCCCGGAACAGAAGCACCGGCAGACTACATCAGCTATATCACCTACTCTCTTCCCGGACAGAAAAATGTTCTGTCACACGAACAGATTTCAATGAACCGTATATTTACATCACAAGGTTTCCGTTTCTATCAGTCATCTTTCGATGATGACGGAAAAGGGGAGTTGGCTGACTGTCAATTATGATCCATGGGGAACAGGAGTGACTTATGCAGGATATATCCTGCTCGGTCTCTCCATGATTTGGCTACTATTTTCCCGCAGTAGTGATTTCCGACGCCTGCTAAACCACCCGCTACTTAAAAAAAGGAGGTGTATTTATACTGTTTATTTTCTGCCTTGCAGGTAACATGCAAGCACAAAAAACTCCTTCCTGCATTGAAACAAACACAAGCGGACAGTTTAGCACAGGAACAGGTTATTTATCACGACCGGGTAGTACCTTTCAATACATTAGCGCGCGATTTCATTCAGAAACTGACAGGCAAAGCTTCATATAAAGGTATTGACGCCTGAACAGGTAATTGGTGGCTGGCTACTCTATCCGGAAGTGTGGAGAAATGAGCCATTGATATACATCAAAAATACAGAATTACAGCATTTATTAAACTTACAAACACCTTATGCTCGATTAACCGATTTATTTGACGGTTCTGTTTACCGTCTCCGTGAACATTGGCAACGTGAACAAGGACAACAAAACAAACTCGCCAAAGCAATCCAGGAAACAGATGAAAAAGTAGGCCTGATCCTGATGTTGGAAAAAGGAACATTCATCCATCCATTACCCACTGATGGCAGCGTGCAACCTCTCTCCGAACTGGAAGTGAAAGCAGAATTACTCTACAACCGGATTCCGTTCAGCAAGATTCTTTTTATGATAAATCTGTCATTGGGAGTGTTGTCTTTCCTGCTTCTACTTCATAACAGCCTGCAAAGAAATATCCTCTCGCCCAAAGCCAAAACGATTTCCCGCACAGCAGGAACTTTCTTTTCTGTTGCACTCTATCTTGCTTTCATATTCCATTTAGCAGGATATTGCCTGCGCTGGTACATCGGCGGTCGTATTCCACTTAGCAACGGTTACGAAACCATGCAGTTTATGGCTCTTTGTATTCTTTTGATAGCCTGTCTGCTCCATCGAAGATTTTCATTTATACTTCCATTCGGATTCCTCCTCTCCGGCTTTGCTTTGTTGGTTTCCTATCTGGGACAAATGAATCCCCAGATAACCCCATTAATGCCGGTGCTCGTCTCTCCATGGCTAAGTATTCATGTTTCATTGATTATGATGTCTTATGCCCTATTGGCATTCATCATGCTAAACGGAATACTGGCATTATGCCTCCGGAAAAAAGAATCGGAAAACAATGTCTCCGGAAACGACGATATACAAGACAACCGGATAGAACAGTTGACGCTAGTCAGCCGCTTGCTGCTCTACCCTGCCACCTTCTTTTTTAGGAGCAGGCATCTTTCTGGGAGCAGTTTGGGCAAACGTTTCCTAGGGGAAGATACTGGGCGTGGGACCCGAAAGAAGTATGGGCACTGATTACTTTTCTGGTATATGGAGTAGCCTTCCATTCACAAAGTCTGCGCATTTTCCGCAAGCCTTTATTTTTCCATATTTATATGATTCTTGCTTTCCTTACAGTCTTAATGACTTATTTCGGAGTGAATTATGTTCTTGGCGGGATGCATAGTTATGCAAACTCCTGAACCACCATATATAGCTAGTAATTGATAGAAGAATACCCATTTTAAGGGATTGCGGGAAAAGCGGAAAGCCCCTATCTTTTTTTGCAGTATCAGAATTAAATTAATTAGTCATAATTATATTACGTAGCCACATTAAAAATACATAGAAATCGGCCGAAGTGATTCACCCGCATTTCTTTTTATTTGGTTGTTAAGTTGAAAAAACCATATAATGTATTCATTTTGGAATATGAATAGATGATGTATTCTAAAAGAGGCAAGTCCGGCTTGTGAAAGCCGGACGTTTTTTATATCAGTAAGAGAATAAAGTGAGAGAGCTCATGCATTCATGAGCTCTTTCCAACCAGCCGTTTCAAAAGCGATATACTCCGCTATAAACTTCTCCATCTCTTCTTTCTTCACAGGATGCAACACCAGCTCTTCGAGTAGGGCAAACAACCATACCGTATTCAGGTGAATAAAGAAGTTAGTTATTGCTATATTGATATGCGGATATTTCTGCTTCATTCCTTGAAAAAAAAACAGAAATCGTACGCGTCATCAAATCTGTATATTCAGAACGGAAGTTCTCCAAAACAGAACCTTGTGCCTGAAAAAAAGCAGCAACCGCAAACGGTCACGATGTTCAGAGACCAATCTGATATATTCCCGTACAGACATTTTCTGATAATCCGAATCCATAAAGACGTCTATCGTCATCTGATCTGCATCGTGATTATAAATCATAGCATACAGATCATTCAATACCGGTTTCAGAATCGTACGGAATATCTCATCCTTATTGGTGAAATAATGATAGATATTACTCACCGTCACCCCTGCCCTCGAAGCTATTTCACGCATAGAGGCATCCTTGTATCCCTTTTCCAGAAACACTTCTTCGGCTGCCTTCAAGATTCCCTCTTGTATATCTCCTTTCAAAAATTGCATAGTATCGTTGCTATTTATCAATTCATATTTGTAACCTGTCTGTTCACCATCCGGGCAAATATACCATTTTTCTTTTTCAATTCCTCCGGTGTTCCCATTTCAGCAACACTTCCATTCTCCAATACTACAATTTTGTCGGCATTGGCAACGGTTTCGCATACGGTGCGCAATAATCAGCACCGTTTTTGTTACGTACCAATTCAGATATACCTGCCTGTATCTTGGTTTCATTCTCAACATCAAGCGAAGCCGTAGCCTCATCCAACAGAACAATCGGAGCATCCTTCAACAAAGCGCGGGCAATGGAAATACGCTGACGCTCACCGCCGGATAATGTTTCTCCATTCTCACCGATAATCGTCTGGTATCCCTGCGGCATTTTAGTGACAAACTCATCACATTGTGCCAAGCGGGCAACTCTCCGGACTTCCTCATCCGTAGCATCCCGTTTGCCAATACGGATATTATCCATAATGGAAGCATTGAAAAAAGAACTACATCCTGAAAGACAACGGAATAGTTTTTCAACAAAGTTTCAGGATCAATCCGACTGATATCCTGCCCGCCGAGGGGTAATCTTTCCCGACTGGATATCCCAGAAACGTGCCGCCAACCTGGCCGCCGTACTCTTGCCACTACCCGAAGGACCAACCAAAGCCGTTTTTTTCACCTTGCCGGGCAATAAAAGACAAGTTATTCAAAATTTGTTTTTCCCTGCTCATAAGCAAAGTCTACCTGTCTGAATTCGATATCATAACCTTGAGGAGTGAATTCGGTAGTCCCGTTTTGTACCGGCAATGCTTCCATCTCATTCATTCTATTGATACGCACATCCAAATAGAACAAAGCGGCAATATTATTCATCACCTCACTGACCGGAGCATACACACGCGACCCGATAACCATAAATATAAGATAGGTAAACAAATCAACCGTACCCGAAGCCAAGAGATTGGCACCAACGATAATAACGCTTGCCAGTCCGAGTTTCAATACACTTTGAGAACCGTTTACCAACATGCCGAGCACCAGTTCATTACGAGTCAATACCTTTTCATAGGTATCAATGCTCGCATCCAGTTTTTCCAGATAGTCTCTCTCCTGATTGTAGGATTTTATCTCCTGAATGGTATCGAGTCCTTCCTGGATATGTTCGGTCACCATCCGCTTGTTCAGATAATTACTTTCATTGCTTTTCTGTATTTCCTTCTTCGAGAAAAGAAGGATTGCGGCGGCAAGCGGCACTACCCAGAACAAAGCAATCGTCAACTGCCAGTTATAAAATGCCATGCCGACGGTAATAAGCAGAATACTGATAATGGAAGCAAACAACTGGGGAACCGCATGCGAGAAAGTATGCTCGAGATCAGTGCAGTCATCCATAATCGTGGCGGTGAGGTCGGAAAGATTCTTTTCGCCAAAGAAAGCCAGAGGCAACTTGCGAAGTTTTTCCGCCAATGAGATACGCCGGTTTGCACTCTCATCATAAACGGTGGTATAGGTACTACGATATTGCAATACCGCAAATATATACATGACTATCATAAAGACAATACCGAGTATGCTATAATAGAGAATACCATGCGTCACCGAAGCCGCAGGCTGAAACACAGGACGAAGATATTCCTCAAGAAAAAGAAAAACAAATACCGCCGGCAACATCAATACAATATCGAGCAGTGTAGTGAAAAACACACCTTTACAGAAATCTTTCGCTCCTTTAGTTGAAAGGGCAAAACGTCTTTTTATTACTTCAATCATTAGAAACCTCCTTTCCTATTGTCCAGCGAACAGATTGCTGGTATTCATTCCACATATGATAATAGATGCCTTGTTTTCCAAGCAGGTTGGCATGTGTACCTTGTTCCGCAATCTTCCCCTTGTCAATGACGAGGATATTGTCGGCATCAGTGATGCTTGAAAGACGATGAGCAATCATCAATACGGTTTTTCCTTTTGTCAGTTCTTTCAAGGCTTGCTGGATGAGATGCTCATTTTCGGGGTCGGCAAAAGCAGTCGCCTCATCCAGTACAATGATGGGAGCATTTTTCAGGATTGCACGTGCCAGTACGATCCGTTGCTGTTCCCCGCCGGAGAGATATGTTCCCTCCGTACCAATCTTCGTATTCAGTCCGAGCGGAAGTTTATTGATAATTTCCCGGCATTGTGCCATATCTACTGCCCGTTCCACTTCCTCCATTGTCGCGTCGGGATTACCATATTTGATATTTTCGAGCAGAGAAGTCTTGAACAGCTTTGTATTCTGGAACACGAAAGAAATATATTTCATCAGTTCTTCGGGAGCGATTTCTCTTACATTGATGCCACCTATTAAAACTTTCCCTTCCGTTGCCTCCCAGAAACGGGGGAACTAGACGGGCAATCGTTGTTTTCCCTCCGCCCGAAGCTCCGACAAGAGCTACTGTGTTTCCTTTGCGGAATAGTGAAACTAACATCATCCACCGCCTTTTGATTAGCTCCCGGATAGCTGAAGGAAACTTTTTCGAACTGAATACTGAATTCCTTTACCGGTTGTGGATGCTCTACAACAGTCAGGTGCTCATAAGCAACCAGATTCTCAAGACGTCCGATAAGCTTCACTCGCCTGCCCCAAAGCCTGATTGAGATACATACTTTCATGATACTTTGGGAGAATACAGGAGTAATGAGAACAAACAGGAAGAAATTAAGAATAATACCGATGCATAATTACCTGAATAACCAATCAGCAAAATAGCCAACGGAGCAAGGAAAAACACAAAACCATTGATTATTACGGTATAGAGCGACATCGGCTTCTCCCCACATTCGTGTATAGCCGAATACCATTTTTATTATAATTCATGATACAGCGGTGAAAGTTTTTGAAAGAGTAAATAGTCTGCTGGAAAACCTTCACTACGGGAATTCTCTCACATACTCTACAGCTTCGGTATTCATTTCACTCCAGAGAGGTCATATAGTTTTTCATAAACTGCCGTCCTTCCGCATTCATCATAAAACCCATAACCAATATGGCAATAATTACAGGGACGATACATGCCAGACCGAGTATCCAATCGAACACAAAAAATCAGTATGGCAGCTACCAACGGCACTAGAAAAGTAGCCGCAAGGTCGGGCAACTGATGTGCCAGAAAAACTATGGGTAACCCCGCATTGTCATCTATAATCTTGCGAATACGTCCGCTCGTATTAATGTCAAAGAAGCCGAGAGGCATACGCACTATCTGGCGCATGGCTTCTTTACGCAAATTCGATTCAACCCGAAAAAGCTGCAAGATGCGAAGACATCAATGCGGCAAAATAAAGGACGATGCTCGCCACGGCCATGCCTGCCGCCCACCAGGCATACGTCACCACATTACCGGAAGAGGTTATCTCTCCGTGTTCAAGCAGTTCTCTCACAATCAGCCAAATAAGGATATAAGGCAACATGCCCGCCAGGGCACTTAGGGCAGACAGCAGCATTGCCGCAGGCAAAAGCACTTTCCGTTTTTACCCATGTAGTTCTGAAGTTTTTTCAATGTACTCATAACGTACGTTCAATCTATATTAAGTTCGACAATCATTTAACTTATCGCTTGTTTTCAAAAAAGAACAATATTCGAAATCAAAAAAAGAGAGCTTATATTTCTATAAGCTCTCTTCATCCCCATTCAATCCGGTGCATGTGCACCTTTGATATATGATTAATCTCGACTCGTCTCTCACTGATTCGCATAAGTTTTCAAATATTTTCTGCAAAGGTACAGCTCGCCGGCAAGACGGACAATACCTAAAAAATAATGAAATTTGCTATTCATGTTTCAGCCATGCACTTGGCAATACTTCTTTTTCACCTTTTTCATTCACCAGTTCCATCTGCAATACACCTCCGTTACAATCGAAGTAACGAACCTCTATCGGATGCAATCCGGCTTTCAATGCCTTCTGCACAATAATCTCTACCGGCGAAATGTGCTCCATCATTATCTCCCAACAATTCACCGTCAAGCATTAATGTGCTACCGTCGTCCGAGAGAAGGGCAAATGTATAGATACCATCGGCAGGAACTTCCAGATAGCCGGTCAATACCAGACCGATATTTCCTTTCACCTCTTCGGGGAATGGATACCGATTCCACCACATACTCCCCTTTGACAGGAGCTGCATCCATATCCGCACAAAGATTACCACGGAAATCGTGCCATACTGCTTTCAAGCCGGGCTGCAAGGCAGCCGGGCAGTCACCGCCTCCGCATAAGGAGCCTTTACATATTTAGTACGTGCCACATCCGAAGGAGAACCGTCCGGACGGAACGTGCGGAAAGCGAAATCCGTAGTCTTCCCAACTTCCAAAGCACCGTTATAAAGAGCTGATTCTTTGGTAGGCATACTGCCGCCTGTCGTATAACGTATTTCAGTACCGGGCAACGGGCAAGTCAAGTCAATCGTTGTTTCATCAATAAATGCATTCACTTTATAGAATCCCTGTAAGTCAGGCACACGATAATTTACCCTCATCACATCCATCCGTTTAAATTGCGGAACAAGCTGACGATAGAATTCTTCGAGACCCGGTTTAGCTGTCGGCTCCGCCCAAGCTATTTCACTCAACGCTATCATACGGGGAACAATCAAATATTCAATGCGCTTCATTGTCGGAATCCATTCAGACCAGAGATTAGCCTGTACACCCCAAATATATTTCTTCTGTTCGGGTGATAATCTATCATCCGAACACGGATCGTATGCCAGTATTTTCTTCACTGAATTCTGATCCTGCGCATAATCGAAATAGAAATATTCATTCGGACAAGCAATCACTTTCTGCTTTTGTGCAGTTGCCGTAGGCAACGCGTCTTTCGCCCAGCTTCTCCACCAGGTAATGGCAGCATCGGAAGATAATCCGTCGGCTACGACTTCATCCCAGCCTATGAGTTTCTTTCCGTTGGCGAGGAAGAATTTCTCCATGTCACGTACAAACCATGCCTGAAGTTCTTCTACCGAACCCAGCTTCTCCGTACGGATACGTTTCTGACAGAGAGGGCATTTCTTCCAGTTGGCTTTTTCCACTTCATCACCACCCATGTGCACATATTCATAAGGGAAAAGCTCGAAAAACTTCTTTGAACACATTCCGGCAGAATTCCAGCGTCGCGTCTTTGCCCGGACAGATAGGAGAAGAGAAAGTTTTCCCCCACCCGATTAATCCGTCGCACACCAATTCCGGATATTGACCGATAGCTGCCAGGAAATGTCCCGGCATATCGATTTCGGGAATGACATCGATACCTCTTTGCGTAGCATAGGCTACTATTTCTTTTATATCATCATGAGTGTAATAACCTCCATACAGCGTATCTCCTTCCACAATGCGTATCTTATCTTCCGGAATCAGGAAATCGGTATTATCTTCTTCTTTCGCACGTGCCATGCAGGTACGGTCGTGCTTATTAAACTTACGCCAAGCTCCTTTTTCGGTAAGCAGCGGGTATTGCTCAATCTCTATACGCCATCCCTGATCGTCGGACAGATGCCAGTGGAATTTATTGAGTTTATACAAAGACATCAGATCTAATACATGCTTCACTTCTTTTTTATTCCAGAAATGGCGGGAAGCATCCAACATAAATCCACGCCATTCAAACCGTGGCGCATCTTCTATTTGCACGACAGGGATAGAATAATTCTGTTTCTCTCCCTGCACTTCTATCGCTGCAGGAAGCAACTGGCGAATAGTAGTAATAGCAGAAATAATACCCGAATAGTCAGTTGCCTCTACCCGAATATACTCCGGTGTAGACTCAAGTTTATAAGAGCTAGGCTTTCCAACAGTATCCTTCAACTGAAAATACATATCTACCTGACTCTTATCGGTAGTGACTTCAACAGAAGACGATATGACATTCCGAAGAATCTCCTGCAGATACCCGGCAGCCGGAAACAAGGACTGATCGGAAACCCCAATCTTTCATTCCATCTTTTAAAACAAACGAGCCAGACTGCTCGGTCAGACTAACGGGGGTAGGTAGGATTGCAATCTCTTGCTTGACGGTGGGCGTACAAGAAGAAAAAACAAACACAAGCTGATACAATGAGTAAAGAACTACTTAGTTTTTTTGAACATGCGGTTAACTATTTAATAAATGATTTGTCCTGTCTTTAATTGACCATCTATATATAATACAACTAAAACGCATAAACTACTAAAAAAGGCGAAAAAAGTTTTTTGCGACTTGACGTCACAAACTCCTATAAATGTTTATCTTTGCTAGCCAATCCCATTACAAACAATTATAAAGAGTCACTTCAATGTCAAGAGAGAAAATATTAATCACAACCTCATGGATTAGCACCATTGGCAATGCAATCCTGTCCGCATCAAAAATCATAATCGGTTTATTTGCCGGTAGTTTAGCCGTAGTCGGCGACGGTATCGACTCGGCAACCGACGTCGTTATCTCTATCGTTATGATTTTTACGGCACGCCTCATCAACCGCCCTCCTTCAAAGAAATATGTATTCGGATATGAGAAAGCGGAAGGGATCGCAACAAAGATTCTGTCACTCGTGATATTTTATGCCGGTATGCAAATGCTGATATCTTCCATTCAAAGCATCTTTTCAGATGAAGTGAAAGAGATACCATCGGCTATCGCCATCTATGTCACTATATTTTCTATTATCGGTAAACTCTTACTGGCTTCATACCAGTACAAACAGGGGAAAGAAGATCAACAGTTCCATGCTGACGGCAAATGCCATCAATATGCGTAATGATGTTGTTATCTCAACAGGGGTCTTATTAGGATTGATATTTACTTTCATCTTCAAATTACCGATACTCGATTCGATAACAGGATTGATAATCAGCCTCTTTATCATCAAATCTTCCATCAGCATCTTCATTGATTCCAATGTGGAGCTAATGGACGGAGTGAAAGATGTCAATGTATACAACAAGATATTCGAGGGCTGTAGAAAAGTGCCCGGTGCCAGTAATCCGCATCGCGTCCGGTCACGAATGATAGGGAATCTCTATATGATTACCCTTGATATAGAAGTGAATCCACAAATCACGATCACGCAAGCCCATGAGATTGCCGATGCAGTGGAGAAGAGCATCATCAATTCGGTAGATAATGTATATGACATTCTGGTACATGTGGAACCCGCCGGTAAATGTCAGACAGGAGAAAAATTCGGGGTCGATAAAGATATGGTTTGATCCATCTCTACACAGAGTTTCTTTCACTTTCCTCTATCACCTATCACCGACACTTCCAAAAGCTCTTATTCATGGGGATTTCAGGGGTGGTGACAGGTTGTTTGCAACCTATCACCGCATCTATCACCTATCACCGCCCGATCAATCAATGATTAACAAGGAGAAAAGAACAAGTCTCTATACGACATATTAGTTTCAGCCGCTTGAAACTTTTTAGTTTCAAGGCTTGGAACAAAGTGTTTCCCCGGTGTGAAACAAATCGTTTCACTATTTGAAACAAAGTGTTTCAACGCAGGAAACAAAAAGTACCGTGCCGGGAAACTATTTTTATGACCGATTAATAGCTGATCTTTACTCCGGCAAAGAAACTTCTCGGCAAAGAAGGACCGTAAATATAACCGGAATCCCGGTTAGCTCCTCTGTCAAAGTCCTTCTGATAAGACTCAAAAATATTCTGAACTCCGCCGTTTAATTGCAAATCAACCGTTTTGTATAACTTGAAGTCATAAGCCAGTTTCACTCCCAAATCAAAGAAACGAGGTGTTCTGATTGCTTCCGCTTTTCTTTCAGGCATTTTACCCAGTTCGGCGTTCTCGGCGGTGATATCCATGCGTTGCACCAACATCCTGCCGGTATAGGTTCCTGACAGAGCAATAGATAAAGGTTTGATGGGGGTATAAGTGGCAGTGAAATAACCGTATGTATCGGGAGTACGGAAAATCTTCTTTTCTGCCGGTGCATCGTCATGCCATTTATGCGGTTCATCGTACCGGCTACGTTGTAAAGTTAATCCCGCTTGTATTTGCAGGATAGAAAGATAAGCCACTTTACCTTCCAGTGTCAATCCCATCACTTTAGCACCGGGGCCATTGCTACGTGTTTTCACTAATATATACCATCACCACGGTCGTAAGGTTTGCCCAATACAAAAACATCGGTCAGTCTTGTATAAAACACCCTCAATCAACAAATTCGTCTGGAATGCTCCGAAACGATGATACATATCTGCAGAAGCACTGAAACTTTGGGATTTCTCTTCTTTCAAATCCTTTGCACGCTCGATCATAGCCACTGTTCCGCCCACATTTTCAATATGCATATCCTCATCAAAAGCCTGTGGAGCACGAAATCCGGAAGAATAGCTTAAACGCAGGTTAATATTCTGGGTAGGATTAAAACGCAAGTTGGCACGGGGACTAAAGATCACATTATCCACCATATTATGTTTATCCAGACGACCACCAATCAGAATCCCCCAAGTGTTTGTTCTTCCATTCGTTCTGTAGAAAGGCACTGTAAATATTGACAGTCTGCTCGGTGTGGCGGTTGTATCCCCACATATTATCTTTCTAGACGATCACGGTTATATTCAAGTCCTGCTGTGAGGTCAGAAGGCATAAAAAAGCACTTGTCAAACGTATGTACGTATTGTGCACCACCCATAGCGGTTAAATCCGTTGTCTTTCCATAGGCTTTCAGAGGATCGTTACCCGGTCCGTAATAACTGTCCCGGTCTGTATTGGCAGCCGATGCAAAGACACTTAGACGGTTCTTTTTTCATCCGGAGAGAAATAATCGAATTTCAAACTTCCACCATCAATAGAATGTTGCAACTGCTCCGCAATATGCGCTTCGTGAGGAGGACGGTTCAACATATCCCCTCCACGACGGAATTCCTGCATGTGGTGATATTCAAAGGTCAGTTTGGAATAAGTGCTTGTTTTCAGATAAGAGCGGAAACCCACTGTCTGATTCTTCAATTTCGGAAGTTCGGTGAATCCGTCTCCGTCATAATCATATCCCGACCGATAACGGTTCTGACCAAAGATATACAATCCGGCACGATGATCGTCCGTCACCAATGAAGCATTCAGCGAGGTGTTGTTATCGAATGAGGAGCTTCCTCCTAAAGAAGTTATGGTGTGCGACAGCTGACCCGAATTACGTAAAGGCTCTTTGGTGATTATATTAATCGTTCCTGCAATAGCCGATGAACCGAACAAGGCGGATCCTCCTCCCACGCATCACTTCCACACGTTCAATCATGCTGGCGGGAATCTGTTCCAGTCCATACACCCGGAAAGGCACTGAATACGGGACGCGAATCTATCAAAATCTGCGTATACGGTCCGTCCAGTCCATTGATGCGGACTTGCTGGAAACCACAATTCTGGCAGTTTGTCTCTACACGTACACCGGGCTGAAAGTTCAGCCCTTGCGATAAAGTGGAAGAGTTAGTCGTTTCAAATAGCTTCAGATCGACGACATTTACCAAAGTAGGAGCCAAACGGCGCGTCGTTTCACTGCGGTTGGCGGAAACCACTACCCCATCCAAAGCAATCGCGTCCTCTTCTATTTCAAAATCCTCTTCCAGTGTCTTTCCTTTTTTCAGAGTCACGTTGCGGGTCACGGTCTTGTAGCCAACCGAGCTAACCTCCAGTATAAAATTTCCTTCCGGCAAATTCTTCAAAAAATAATGTCCGGTAGCATCAGTCACGGTTCCTATGGTCGTTCCTTTCAGTGCAATGGTGATGTATGGAAGATGTTCTTTCGTTTTTTTATCCAGTACATGACCTATTATATTCGCATCGGATTTCTTCAGTTCAGGGTAGTCCGGACGTTCAGCCAATGCGTATGACAAGACACAGCACAGGCCGACCAGGACTAAAAGATATTTCTTCATTGTCGTTAGTGTTTTAATGTTTTAATTCGAAAAATAATAATAAAGGGAAAGGGAAGCAGCGATCGTTAATCGTTGATCCTAATACATAAATACTGTTCCCCCAAAAGATAGACTAAGCGACAGGAGGTGCTCTAAGAGATATTACGCCCGGACAAGAACGGTGAAAATTGCTCAATTTGCGGGCGGATAAACAGGATACATAATAGAGATAAAGCAGCGACCGCGAATGTTGGTATCAAACCGCTGTCGGTCACCAACACATGACTCAAGAGATGAATTAGTTGGAATTCAACCGTTGTATGGCTATGTTCGCTGCCTTTTTTAAATGGATGTGAATGGACAATTGTAACCCCGTTGACCACATGGGAGTGAGTAAACAAAGTGATTCCTGCCATGTACGAGATAAACAGTACAGGCAGAAACCACTTCATTATATGTAGGTACAATTGTTTCATTCGGTCATCTTGCACATTTATTCTGTGCACCTAAGTCAAGGTTTAGTTTGTTTTTTGGAAAGATAAGGATTGTCTCCATGCAAAACAATCCCTATTTATAACGATTTTAAATCTTAACCGAATCTTAATAACTGATCTTCACCCCGGCAAAGAAGCTTCTCGGCAATGACGGACCATAGATATAACCGGAGTCACGGTCAGCCCCTTTGTCGAAGTCGTTCTGGTAGGCATTAAAAATATTCTGTACGCCGGCATTCACCTGCAAGTTCATCGACTTGTAAAGTTTGAAATCATAGGCAGCCTTCAAAACCGATATCGAAGAAGTCCTTCGTATTCACCGTTATCGGTTTTTCAAGGAATCCCGGAACTTGTTCGTGGGGAAACCAGCATCGAACCGGTATATGTACCGGAAAGAGCGATAGACAACGGTTTTACCGGAGTATAGGTTGCAGTAAAATAGCCGTAAGTATTCGGTGTACGCATCATCTTCTTCACAGCCGGAGCTTCTTTGTTCCATACGTGCTTCGCTGTAATGGCTCTGCTGCAAAGTGACTCCTGCCTGAAGCTGGAATTTAGTCAGATATGCCATCTTTCCTTCCAAAGTCAGTCCCATCACACGGCTCCCGGTGCATTGTAGCGTGTACGTGTTAGGATTCCATCCACTATCTCTCCGTCGGTAAGGGCAAATACATCTGATAATTTTGTATAAAATCCTTCTACCAGGAAGTTAACCTGAAACGCACCAAAACGATGATAAATATCTGCCGAAGCACTCAAGCTCTGTGATCTTTCTTCTTTCAGATTATCCGCCAGTTCAACCATCGCCACATTACCGCCCACATTCTCCACATGCAAATCTTCGTCGAAAGCCTGCGGAGCACGGAAGCCGGATGAGTAACTGAAACGAAGATTGATGTTTTCTGTCGGATTATAACGCAAGTTGGCACGCGGACTGAATATCACATGGTCAATCAGGTTATGTTTATCCAAACGACCGCCAATCAGAAATCCCCAATGCTCATTCTTCCATTCATTCTGAAAGAAAGCACTACCGATATTCACTTTCTGGTCTACTGTACGGTGGTATCCCCACATATTATCTTCCAGTTTATCCTGATTGAACTCTATTCCGGCAGTCAGGTCGGAAGGCATGAAAATGCATTTTCCGAAACTATAGACATACTGTGATCCTGCCATCCAGTTCAAGTCGGTGGTGTTTCCGTAGGCATTCGGATCTTGGCCGCCACCATAATAGCTGTCACGATTGATATGCTGCGCTGATGCAAACACATTGAAACGATGTTTCTCGTTCGGGGAAAAATAGTCAAATTTCAGTCCTCCGCCATTGATAGAATGTTCTGTCTGTTCGGCAACATTCGCTTCGTGAGGTGGACGGTTCAGCAAGTCCCCTCCCCTACGGAATTCTTCCATGTGGTGATATTCAAAAGTTAGTTTCGAATATGTCGTTGTTTTCAGGAATGAACGGAAACCGATGGTCTGGCCGTGTATCTTGGGGATTTCAGAATATCCGTCACCATCATGGTCATACGCGGAACGATGGCGATTCTGACCGAAGATATGCCACAAACCGGCACGCTGGTCGTCCGTCACAAGTGATGCATTCAGCGCCGTACTGTTGTCGAAAGCATCGCCATCACCAATACCTGTAATGGTATGCGACAACATACCGGAATTGCGCATCGGTTCTTTGGTGATAATATTGATTGTTCCGGCAATAGCAGACGAACCGAACAAAGCCGAACCGCCTCCACGCATTACTTCTACACGTTCTATCATGCTGGCGGGAATCTGCTCGATGCCATACACACCGGACAGCGCACTAAAAAATGGGACGGAATCGAGCAGGATTTGCGTATAAGGGCCATCCAGTCCATTGATACGCACTTGCTGGAAACCGCAATTCTGACAATTAGACTCTACACGGACACCCGGCTGAAAGCTCAATCCTTGTGCCAAAGTCGTAGAATTGGTATTCTCAAAGATTTTCAGATCCACCACATTCACCAGTGTCGGAGCCAGGCGGCGACGGGTGGTTTCATTACGATTGGCAGATACGACTACGCCATCCAAAGCAACCGCATCTTCTTCTATCTCGAAATCTTCTTCCAATGTGCGCCCTTTCTTCAGCGTCACATTCCGTCTGACGGTTTTATACCCCACCGAACTAACTTCGAGCACAAAATTGCCTTCAGGAAGATTCTTCAAGAAATAATGTCCGGTAGCATCGGTTACAGTTCCGATGGTCGTACCTTTCAAGGCGACTGTAATATAGGATAAATGCTCTTTTGTATTTTTATCAAGAATATGGCCAACGATATTGGCGTCTGACTTACGTAATTCGGGATGATTAGGATATTCATGAGCTTGTCCTTCAAGGGCAGGCAACAATGCACAGCACAAAAGCAGACAAGCGAAAAGATGTATTTCTTCATTTTTCGTTTGTTATTCGTTTTTCGATAAGTATTCACATGGATAGACAGATAATGCCCTACCTCATGCAAGGTACGGTATCATCATTCAAAAGAATGGAGAAACGAATAACCGGGGGTGCCCTAAGTCCCACTACCCCCATGATACGGACAGTGATAGTGAGCATACGGTGAACGGCCGAGCAACAAATACAATAAGAAAGGAATAAAAAGGGAAAGAGCAAAAACTACGGCTGCACCGTCTGCCGTTAAATGAGACAGAAAAAATGAATCAGTAGCAGTTCGACTGTAGAGTGTTTATGTGCCGCCCCTTTCTTAAACGGGTGTGAATGGACGATTGTCACGCCATTGACCACATGCACGTGGGCAAAGAATGTGAAGCTTACCAGATACGACACAAACAGTATCGGTAAGAAGTAGCGTGTAATATTCAATAACAATCGTTTCACCTCATTTTTTCTTTTGAGGCGGCAAAGATACGAACTATTTATTTAACAATCAATGATTATACAAAATTCTGTTAATATACTGCCGAAGCTATGATTTGAATAAACAGAATCAGAAATACCATGGCAATCGGATAAACAGTTGCGTAAGCTACGCTCGGAATATTGCTATCCACCATCGAATCGGCAGCAGCGAAAGTCCCGGTACTTGTCATCCCTCCCGTAATAGTTCCCAGCAAATCGAGCAGACTGATTTTAAATACCAGACGTCCGACAATAGCTGCTACAAGCATCGGTATCAATGTGATGGCAGCTCCTACTCCGAACATCAGCAATCCACTTTCCTGGAAAGTAGCTACGAGGTTCTTTCCGGCGGAAGTTCCTACTTCGGCAAGGAAGAGAAGCAAACCTAACTGGCGTAACAACTGATTGGCGGGTCCGGACATAGACCAGATGATGGGTCCTGTCTTACCTATCGCACTCAACACAAGAGCTACCATCAAAACCCCCCGGTCAGTCCCGGTGAGAATGACAGGCTATCAGAGAAAGAGATATTTATTTTGCCGAACAACACGCCCAATACAATACCCATTGCAATGGGGAAAAAGTCCGTATCAGATAGTTTCTTCGCATTGTTACCCAGCAGGCGGGCTACTCCTTTAAGTCCCTCTTTCTCACCGACTACCATCAGTTTATTATCACCAAACTTCAAGGCTAGATCGGGAGACGGAGATAAATCAATACCGCTTCGACGAACACGAGTCACTGTACAACCAAAGTTTTTCTGTAAGTTCAAATCACCCAGTTGTTTATTTATCATGTCCTTTTGGTCAACAGTAAAGATTCTATTTCCTGTGTTTTATCCAAAGGCAGTTCGCCTTCTTCTCTTACCGATCAACACAGCAAGCTGATTCAATGATTCTTCGCTACCCACGGCTTGTATGTAGTCTCCTTCACGCAGCACTGTATGGGCTGTAGGAATAGATATTTCATCATTGTGCTTCAGACGGGAAATAACAGCGCCCGTCATACCGCGTGCATTAATTTGCATCAGGTTACGGTTGAACACATGCGAATTGGTGACACGGTAGATACAAGTAGTCAGTTCTGGAAATTGTCCGCGACGTTCTATCTCCAGGCGACGGGCTTCTTTATCCAAATCTACCCGCATAATTTTAGGTAACAGTTTGACAAACAGAATCACGCCGATTACTCCAAACGGATATGCGATACCGTAAGCAATGGATGCCAAAGGAGAATTGGTACTGTCGATGGCAACAGCCAAACCCGGCGTACTGGTCAACGCACCGGCAATCAGACCGACAATACTCGGTGTATCAATATCAAATGCGTACTTCAACCCGACTGCGGTCAGGCAGGCGGAACAAATTATAAGCATAGCAATGAGAATAAGCGTCTTTCCTTTGCTACGGAAAGAATCGAAGAATCCGGGCCCTGCCTGAATACCGATGGTAAAAAAATGAAGAGCACCAAGCCGAAATTTCCTAATTCTTTAGGAATGATAACACCAAAATGCCCGAAAAGAAGGGCAATGAAAATAACTGCCGACACATCGAGAGATAACCCCTTAATTATAATTCTTCCCAGCATAAATCCCAATGCGACAATCAGGAAAAGGGAAAAATAAGAGGAATGCAATAAGTCAGTAAACATAAAAATAAAGGTTAGTTAGTTTAAGAGGGCGCGAAGGTACGGATTTTATTTAATCCTCACAACATTCCTTGCAGCAAGTAGTCCTTTCGTCTTCAAACTCCAAAGTGGCATGATGAATACCTGCCTCTTCAAGTGCTTCCTTTATATGCTGTTTCACTTCTTCCAACTGTGTGATATTATCAATGACAACGTGGGCAGTCAGAGCGGTTTCCGTTGTGCTTAACGCCCAAATATGCAGGTGATGGCAATTCTCCACGCCGGGTTGTTCCATGATAAGTTGCTGTATCTTTTGAGCGTCTATCTCCACCGGTACTCCATCCAACGACAACCGAAGGCTATCATGAAGCAATCCCCAAGTAGAGACAATAATGATAACAGCAATGCCAAGTCCGATAATCGGGTCAATGATGCTCCATCCTGTATACGTAATAATAATGCCGGAAACAACTACACCGACAGATACCAGTGTATCTGCTGCCATGTGCAAGTAGGCTCCCTTCACATTCAGATCCTTATCTTTATCTTTTCATGAAAAAGCCATGCAGTAAGCGCATTGATGACCACTCCCACCCCAGCTGTCCATGCGATAGCGGAACCATCAACCGAAACCGGATGAAATAATTTGTCTATGCTCTCGGCAATAATAATGCCCACGGCAACCAATAATATAACTGCATTTAATAAAGAGACAAGAATCGTACTCTTCTTATATCCATACGTGTAACGGCTATTGGGATGAACTTTCTGCAACCGGAAAGCCAACATGGCAAGTACCAGACTGGCTACATCACCCAAATTATGCCCGGCATCGGAAAGTAACCCCAAAAGAATTATAATAAAATCCTACTCCGAATTCTACTATGACAAAAGTTATATTCAGAGCGATGCCTATAATAAAAGCCTTATTGAGCGATGTCAACTGATGATTATGTTCGTGGTGATGATGAGGTTCCATATTATATATTGTTATTATATCTAATATACAAAAAACATCTTACCCGGAGATTAGTTCATCCTTTTCCACTTTTGGCAGTATTAACGACTGGTTAGTTTTTCCATAAACTTATTCCGGTCTACCACATAACGTATATGTGTTCCTTCACCAATTTTACCCTGTGAATCAGAGGCTACTACGGAAAATGTTAACTTTCGTCCCTCTACCTCAAGAAGTGTGGCTGTTACAAGAACCGTGTCTCCCAATGCAGTGGGTTTAAGATGTGTAGTCTGAATCATTGCTCCTACCGTTGTACTGCCTTCCCGGCAGTTGATCTTCAACAGCAGACAAAGCTGCATTTTCCATGAATGCTACCATAGCGGGAGTAGCAAGAACAGGGAGATCACCCGATCCCATTGCCACTGCCAGATTTTCCGGTTTAACCACTACTTCCTTTATAAATTGCAATCCTTTTTCTAACATAATTTCTGATTCTATATTTTAGTTATGACTATTCTTCTTTTTTTAGCAGACTGGTAGAACAGAAATGCCAACAGAGCTAAAAAAAGCCAAAAAGTATCGTAATCATCTCTGTTGTATATGCCATTGGTTCTACCCATATTTCATGAAAGATATTCCAGCGTCCCAATACTTCTACAAAGTCCAGAACACTACTACCGTAGCAATAGAAAAGCGCATGGCATATCCCCATTGAGCGATTTTCAACAGGCGTTTAAACATAAAAATGAACCTGCCAGACAGCCGAAAGCAACTATAGCAGTAACAGGGCTATGCTCGCCGACAGAATTCTCATCATAACAGAAGAGCAGCACGAGATAGCTCGTCCACATGATGAGATTTAACTCCATAAAAGTAACAATTGATGTATGACGTGTCATCGGCCGTACTACAATCGTGGTGGTACTCTTACGGAAAAAGACTTTTTGAAGATAGGTAAAGAAGTCGCATCCGCTTTTTATACTGAAAATGTAAATCAACATAAACATCACCCAAAAACCGAAGGAGGAAGGCATGATTAAGTATTCCGGTTTTGTCACGACTTCACCGGCAGCGTTCAGCAATGGTTGCACTTCATAACGATGTGCATAATATACGTAGATAAACTCTACCCATCCGGTCCAGAAGAGTAGTCCTCCGAATAATCCCCATAATGTCTGTCGTGTATCTCCTTTTTTGCAAACACTCCAATAATCACCATCACCAGACCTACTGCTCCCATCGTGAAAGCCACATAGTGAAGAGCTGTGGATGAGAGCACATGCTCCATAAAATCATTAATGCATGCCCCAACGGCATAGTAAACAATACAATCAGGAAAGAAGTAATCCCTGTCAATACACTTTTTCTACTGTAGCCGCCTTTCATTTTCTTCTCATTTTAATTTTTTAATCATCAATTTAGTAAAAAGACTGCAAAAATAACGAGTTAATCCACTCCTCCCAATACCTACATATAATTAAAGCCTCTCATTTTTTCATTTCTTTTAGGTATTTCCCCCGTATATATATCCCCGTAACTTTGCAGCTGGAAATTTAATTAATCATTATCTATCAAAATTAAGTATGAAAAATCTTAAACTTTTTTGGATGGTTGCCCTTATGGCAATATCTCTTTCTTCTACTTTCGTTTCTTGTAGCGACAACGACGACGATGAACCTAACTTTGCCAAAGAAATAGCAGGAGCTTATAAAGGTTATTCAGTCGGCGCATGCAATATGTTCTCTGATTATTTGTTGGGTGATGAATCCACAGCAACAATCACTGCCAACGAAGATGGTACCATCAATTTGGTATATAAATCCGGATCTGGAGATTTCACTCTGAATAATTTAAAAAACTTTCTTCTAATAAGTCTTTCAGCGGTTCCGGTGAAGTTGCCATGTCTATGGGCGGCAGCACAGGCGGTAGCTACGACTACACACATTAGAAGGTAGTGTAGATGGTTCTAAAGTGTTAAGTTTGAAAGCCAATGTTGATATTCCTGTACCTATGGGAAAAAAATGGAGATTGATTTCATACAAGGAGAAACTCCTGTTGGTTATTATATAAAAAGATACTTATAAATACTGCAAACTAATTTATCTCTTTTCAGTCACTACTCCAGGAGGAAATACCACTGAATCTACTGAGGATTGCAAAGTTATCATCGAAACCCAACAGGCAGTACAGTAGATGTTACCATTAGCGGCTTCAATAACACAAGCGGTTCTATGAATTATTTTGAAAAGATTCACTGTAAAGGGAGTAAATGTTACTAAAGCAAACGACGGTAGTTACTCACTCAATATCGGTAGCTTTGAAGCAGACACCCAAAAACTACAGGAGAAATTCTGGCAATCACCGGTACGAGTTTAACGGTACAGTTAAGTCAGACGGAACAACTACTATTACTGTAGTTTTTAAACCTAGGAAGTATGCCATGGGACATTACAGCAGATTTTACTGGAAGCAATACTAACAGCGCACAATAAACGATTAAATAAGCAATGAAAAGAAGCAGGAACGCTATTTTCAAATATACTATAGTACTGGGAGCGGCAATGTCGCTCTCTGCTTGTAATGGAATATTTGAAAGAAAATATTTATGATGCCCCATCGAAACGGAGATGGAAATCAAGGAGAACAGCTTTTCACAAGTCAAGACTGTTGAATATACAGAATGGGCCTACATTAACCTTTCGGAACGTACGGTTACCACCGTTAAAATCGGAGAGAAATATGAGAGTCAAATTCCTGATAAGTGGGGATTTCGCTATTCATCGTTATGATATAAAAACCAACGAGGGTGCTGCCTACAAAACAACTTACACAAGTATCGACGAGTTTAAAGCAACAGGTAAACTGCCTAAAGCGGAAGATTTTGTAAAAGATGAATGGACAACCGATAAAATAGCTATTGACATGTCGGGCATGATGGACGGAAACATTATCTACACAGAGTCTTACCGTAATGCTGTTCTTTCCAGTTGGCTGGACGTTAATACCGCAACAATGCCTCCGGTATACACCATGTCAAACCAAGTCTTTTTTGATACGTTTGAAAGACAATACATACGCAGCGATCCGTTTTACCAACTACATGAATGCCAGAGGTATAAAAGGATATATTGACTTCGATTTCCAATATCCGCTTGAGTTCGAGGACAACAACAATGAAACTAATCAACAAGAATGAAACCTACATTTATAATCTCATTATTGCTTTTTTTTTCATTTATAGCAACTTGCACCACATTAGCACAACACTCAACTTATCACATCAGCGGACGTGTAACTGATACAGAAGGGGAACCTCCCCGGTGCAACGATTTCCATCAAAGGTAAAGGAACCGGAGCCGTCACATCCGTCGACGGCACATATACATTACAACTCCCCGGCACCGGTACATACCTCATCACCGCCTCGTATGTAGGCTATCAGCCACAAGAAAAAAGACTGACTGTAGGGAAAGAGAAAAGACTAAGTTTCCGCTTATCGGAAGATCAGTTTGACCTAGGGACAGTGGTTGTCACAGGTACACGTACTCCCAAATTACTGAAAGATGCTCCTATCATCACTCGTGTAATCACAGCAGACGATATTAAGAAGGTAGATGCAACCAACGTAGGACAATTATTACAATCGGAACTGCCGGGCATTGAATTTTCCTATTCAATGGATCAGCAGGTTTCTATCAATATGCAGGGATTCGGAGGAAACTCTGTACTCTTCCTGGTAGATGGCGAACGTCTGGCAGGGGAAACTTTAAACAACGTCGACTACAACCGATTGAACCTCGATAACGTGGAACGGGTAGAAATTGTAAAAGGGGCTGCCTCTACTCTCTATGGTTCCAGTGCAGTAGGTGGCGTAATCAACATCATCACCCGTGATTCCGAGGACCCATGGAATTTAAATGTAAACAGCCGCTTCGGTGAACATAACGACCAACGATATGGCGGAACTTTCAGTTTCAAAGCCGGTAAATTCAACAGCCAGACGAATGTGCAACACACAATGTCCGATTCTTACGACGTACCGGAAGGAGATGTGACAACCATCTTCGGAAACCGCACATGGAATGTGAAAGAACGTCTTGTTTACAGACCGATTGAACAGTTGAAACTGACTGCACGCGGAGGTTATTATTTCCGCGAACGGGATAAGACCGGAGACAGCAAAGACCGTTATCGTGATTTCAGCGGAGGTCTGAAAGCCAACTATGATTTCAACATCATGAGTAATCTGGAAGTTGCCTATACATTCGACCAATATGATAAAAGTGATTATCTGACCTCATACAAATACGATGTCCGCGATTACAGCAATGTGCAACATAGCGTACGCGCACTCTACAATTACACCTTCAACGATAAAAACATTCTGACCGTAGGAGGAGATTATATGCGTGACTATCTATTGTCTTATCAATTCACCAACAATGGAAGTTATACCATGCACTCGGCAGATGCATTCGGACAATTCGACTGGAACCCGACCGAACATTTCAACGTAATCAGCGGGGTACGTTTCGACTATTTCTCACAATCTAACGTACGTCATATATCTCCGCACATCGGACTGATGTACAAAATAGCCAACTGCTCCCTCCGTGGCTCATACTCACAGGGATTCCGCTCTCCTACCCTCAAAGAAATGTATATGAACTTCGACATGGCAAATGCCATGATGATTTATGGTAATCCCGACCTGAAATCGGAGACGAGCCACAACTTCTCGCTCTCGGCGGAATATACCAAGAACCGTTACAATTTTACCGTTTCAGGATATTACAACCTTGTCAATGACCGGATCGACCTGACTTCATTCCGCGACACTGACGGAAGGTGGGCACAGCTATATATCAATACAGAGAAAGTAGACATCGCCGGTGTGGATATCAACGCCTCCGCCAAAAATATCCTTGTGGTCTGGGAATACGTGTTTCTTACGGATACCTCCACGAGTTTATGCGCGACGGACAAATGAAATTCTCCAGTACCCGCCCACATTCAGCGACCGCACGTATCGAATACGGCAAAATCATGGGATAATTATCAATTCAATCTTTCCCTGAACGGACGTGCGTTATCCAAAGTAGAAACCAATAAATATGTGGGCAATAATCCGGATGAAGGGACTACCGGGTGACTTATCCGGGATATACGATGTGGAACCTGACGTTGACACAAGGGATCTGGAAAGGAGTCAGCCTGAATATGGCCGTCAACAACATATTTAATTATGTTCCGAGCTATTATGACGCAAACTCTCCCTTATACCCGGGGAACCAACTTCTCCATCGGACTTGCATTAGACGTAGACAGGTTCTTCAGAAAATAGAAAAAGATAAAACTACATACAAAGCTAAAAAATAAGAGAAATGAAAAAGAAAAAGTAAAATCATCTTAGGTGTATGCATCGTTGCTGCAGCTCTGATAGGGATGTCCGTATGGAATACCTGGTTCAGTCCTACAAAGATTGCTTTCATCAACTTCCAGACCATACAGCAGGGAAGTATATCGAAAGCCAACGACAATTCATCCATCAAACTCAGTGAAGTATCGCTCGACAACCTCGACCGTCTGACCGGTTACGACATGGTATTCATCAACGGAATGGGTCTGCGTATCGTCGAGGAACAACGTCAACAGATACAACAGGCTGCCGACAAAGGTATTCCTGTATATACTTCCATGGCTACCAACCCGGCCAACAACATTTGTAATCTGGACAGCGTACAACAGAATCTGATACGAGGTTATCTGACTAATGGAGGAAAGACCAACTACCGGAATATGCTGAATTATATCCGTAAAAGCTATTGACGGTAAAATCTCCTCCATACCGGAAGTGGAAGACCCGGCAGAAAGACCCAGCGACATGCTCTATCACGCCGGACTCACCAACCCGGATGATGAACTGGAGTTCCTCACCGTGGCAGATTTATGAGAAATTCATGAAGGACAAACCGTCTTTATAAAGAAGGAGCACGTAAAATCATGATAACCGGACAAATGGCTGATGCCACCGGACTTATTGAGGCTCTTGAAAAGAAGGTTACAATGTTTATCCGGTTCAGTCAATGACGAAATTCATGTCATTTATTGACGAAGTGCAGCCAAACGCAATCATCAACATGGCACACGGACGCATGGGAGACAAAATGGTGGATTATCTGAAAGCTAAGAATATCCTCTTGTTTGCTCCGCTCACCATCAACAGCCTGGTAGATGAATGGGAGAAAGATCCGATGGGAATGGCAGGAGGATTTATGTCACAAAGTATCGTGACTCCAGAAATTGACGGTGCCATCCGTCCTTTCGCTCTCTTTGCACAATATGAGGATGAAGAAGGATTGCGCCATTCGTATGCAGTACCTGAACGCTTGAAGACTTTCGTATCCACAATCAATAATTATTTGAATCTGAATACTAAGCCGAACAGCGAGAAGAAGGTAGCTATCTACTATTATAAAGGTCCGGGGCAAAATGCATTGACCGCTGCCGGTATGGAGGTGGTTCCTTCCCCTATACAATCTTCTGGTCCGCATGAAACAGGAAGGATACAACATATCCGGTCTGCCTGCAAATGCTGAAGAACTGGGTAAATGATACAGGCTCAAGGCTCTGTGTTCAACTCTTACGCAGAGGGAGCCTTTAATGACTTTATGCAAAAAGGGACATCCCGAACTTATCACCAAAGATCAATATGAAAGTTGGGTGAAAGAGTCACCCGCCCTGAAAAATATCAGGAAGTGGTGGATGCTTTCGGCGAATTCCCCGGCAACTATATGGCGACTAACGACGGTAAATTGGGTATTGCCCGCCTGCAATTCGGGAATGTAGTCTTAATGCCACAAAATGCAGCCGGAAGTGGTGACAACTCCTTCCAAGTGATTCATGGCACTAATATGGCACCTCCTCATACTTATATTGCTTCCTATCTATGGATGCAACATGGTTTCAAGGCTGACGCACTGATCCATTTCGGTACACATGGAAGTCTTGAATTTACTCCCAGAAAACAAGTGGCATTGTGCAGCAACGACTGGCCGGATCGCCTGGTTGGAGCAGTTCCGCACTTCTATATCTACTCTATTGGCAATGTTGGTGAAGGAATGATGGCTAAACGCCGTTCGTATGCCACCATACAGTCGTACCTCACTCCTCCTTTCCTTGAAAGCAGTGTGCGTGGTATTTATCGGGAGCTGATGGAAAAAAATCAAGATTTACAATAACTCTCACAAAGAGAATAAAGATCAGGAATCATTAGCTGTCAAAACGCTGACTGTGAAAATGGGAATTCACCGTGATTTAGGCTTGGATAGCATTGCCAACAAACCATATACGGAAGATGAAATCGCCCGTGTAGAAAAACTTCGCAGAAGAACTGGCTACCGAGAAAATCACCGGACAACTCTACACAATGGGAGTTCCTTATGAAGCGGAACGGATCACTTCTTCCGTCTATGCAATGGCTACAGAACCTATCGCATACAGTCTGCTGGCTCTTGACAAGCAACGTGGTAAAGCGACAGATGCCGTTAGCAAGCACCGCAGCCTCTTTACACAACAGTACTTTTGACTCCTGCTCGCCATCTGGTAGAAAAGTTGCTCGCTAATCCTGCACTGGCCACAGATGAACTGATTTGTCGTACAGCCGGTATCACCGCACAGGAACTAGCCAAGGCTCGTCAAATAGAGGCAGACCGCAATGCTCGAAAGGTATGATGGCAATGATGATGGCTGCATCGGCAAAGAGTGAACAATCCGACGAAAAAGAAAGGGTAAAGGACATCCGGCATCTGTCTCCAAAGAGGGTTCTCCTCATGGTCAAATGCCCGAAAGCATGAAAGAGGCCATGAAGAAAAATGGGCGCCAACATGGATCCTGAAAAAGCAATGGAAATGGCTAAGTCTATGGGAGCAAGTCCGGAAGCATTGAAGAAAATGGAAGCCGGAATGAAAGCTAATAAAGAAAAAAGCTGCCGGATCTTCTGACAAACAGGGAAACAGTGGAAAGCAAGAAAAGCCTCAAGGTATGGCTGCCATGATGGCCGCTATGGGAAAAGCTCCGAAAGAATACAGTAAAGAAGAAATCGAACTGGCACTTGCCATCGCTGAAGTAGAGCGTACAATCAAGAATGTAGGCAACTACAAGAACGCACTTCTGAAAAGTCCCGAAGAAGAGTTAAGCAGTCTGATGAATGCATTGAAAGGTGGATACACCGCTCCTACTCCCGGAGGTGATCCGATTGCTAATCCGAATGCTTTACCAACCGGACGTAATATGTATGCTATCAATGCCGAAGCAACTCCTACAGAATCCGCTTGGGAAAAAAGGTATCGCTTTTAGCCAAACAAACGATTGATACTTTACAAGCAACGTCACAATGATTCAATCCCACGTAAAGTGAGTTATACTCTCTGGTCTTCCGAATTTATAGAAACCGGTGGGGCTACTATTGCTCAAGTACTGTATATGCTGGGAGTAGAACCTGTTCGTGACGCATTCGGTCGTGTCAGTGATCTAAAACTGATTCCTTCAGCCGAACTGGGACGTCCACGTATCGACGTAGGTAGTTCAGACTTCCGGACAACTCCGTGATATCGCCGCTTCCCGCCTCTTCCTGATTAACCGTGCAGTAGAAATGGCTGCGGCAGCGAAAGACGACAAGTTTGAAAATCAGGTAGCCGCCAGTGTGGTAGAAGCTGAAAGAGTGTTGACCGAAAAAGGTGTCAGTCCGAAAGATGCCCGCGAAATGGCTTCTTTCCGAGTATTCGGAGGTGCTAATGGCATGTATGGTACAGGAATTCAAGGAATGGTGGAATCCGGCGACCGCTGGGAAAGTGAATCGGAAATTGCAGATACTTACCTCAACAATATGGGGAGCCTTCTACGGTGACGAAAAACACTGGGAAGTCTTTCAGAAATTTGCCTTTGAAGCAGCATTGAACAGTACTGATGTTGTCGTTCAGCCCCGCCAAAGTAACACTTGGGGAGCATTGAGCCTCGACCACGTATATGAATTCATGGGAGGTATGAATCTTGCCGTACGCAATATTACCGGTAAAGACCCGGACGCTTATCTTAGCGACTACCGGAACCGCAACAACATGAAAATGCAGGAACTTAAAGAAGCAGTCGGTGTGAAAGCCGTACAACGATTCTGAATCCTACCTATATCAAAGAGAAATGAAAGGCGGTGCTTCTGCAGCAAGCGAAGTTGCCCAGACTGTAACCAATACGTATGGCTGGAACGTGATGAAACCTGCCGCTATCGACAAGGAACTTTGGGATAATATATATGATGTATATGTAAAAGACGAATACAAACTGAATGTAAAAGACTTCTTTGAAAAACAAAATCCCGCAGCTTTACAGGAAGTGACTGCCGTGATGATGGAAACTGCCCGCAAAGGATATTGGAAAGCTTCTCCTGAACAACTTTCCAATATTGCCAAGCTGCATACAGACCTTGTCAGACAGTTCGGTCCTTCGGGCAGCGGATTTACCGGAGACAATGCCAAATTACAGCAGTTCATCGCCTCTCAAGTAGATGCGCAAACCGCAGCCAACTACAACAAGGAACTGAAACAAATGAAACAAGCCACCCTGGACGGAGAAGCGACCAAAGGAGGCATGGTATTGAAGAAAACAATCGAGCGATGCCGTACAAAGGGGCACAGGAAGAGCAAAATTCTTTGAATGGAGGCCTTATCGCAGGTATTGTTCTGGTAGCATTTGTTGTCATGCTGCTAATACTTAAAAAGAAACGGAAAAAGTAATGTAATATGGAGTTAATCATTCACATATTAATGCTGTTTATCGTGATTAACTGCAGTTTCAAACTCAGTTTCTGGAAACTTTGGCAAACCGTAATATACAGCCTGATAGCCGGTCTTTTTTGTAGCCGGCACCTGGCAGTATGCTATTCAGCAGTCTAAGACACAGATTGCTGATTATCTGCAGAACACGGAAGCATTGCAAAAACATGGCTATTATCATAACGCTTGAGTCAGCACTCTGCTTCGGCTATTGCGTGGCTTTCCTGCGCGGACTTTATGGTAAGAAGAATTTATGGTGGGCGGAATTACTTCGCTGGTATCCCAGCTTGTTGCTCTTCCCCGTATTATTCTACTATCTCACAGAAGCTATCTTCCGGTTACCTGGCGTAGACTTTTCAGTGACAGCCTGGTCACTTGCAGGGATAGTGGTTATCGCCATCCCATTATTAAGCCGGCTGATGAAGTATCTTGTACCCGAAGACGATCTCCGGTTGGAAGTTCATTTCCTTGTCAGCTTATTCATCTGTATCCTCGGACTACTGACCACTGTCAATGGGAAAACGACCTATGCTGCCACCGAAGAGGCGCTCAACTGGAAAGCTATTATCTTGTCCATCGGTCTGTTCGTTGTCCTGTTTCTCATTGATTTGCCTGGAACAAGCTGAAATGGCCTTTATTACAACGTAAAGAATTAAAAAAAGAAGTAAAATCAATCAATAAAATATTATATGGAACTCATCTCTAAACTTTTATTCTGGGTAGCGAACAGTTTACTTATACCCCGATATCATTATTTTGCTGTGCCTGTTCGTTCGTTCACTTATTTTGATCGGAGGCACCTACAACATGTACATGACCAAACGTAAAAATGACAAAGCACTGGACCAACTCATTAAAGATGCACGGATAGACGATCTGAAAGCAACTTTACCCGACAAAGACAATTCACTATATATGGGTTATCTCCGCGATCTGCTCTACCATCCGGCCAGTGCAGATTACTCTGACTTCCTGATAACAAAATTCGAGAATGAAGCAGAGAAAGATGTGTCTCTTTCTAAAATGCTGGCTAAGATAGGTCCGGTTCTCGGATTGATAGGAACATTGATTTCCATGAGTCCGGCACTTGTGGGACTTTCTACAGGAGATATCTCCGGAATGGCATATAATATGCAGGTAGTATTTGCAACGACTGTTGTAGGTTTGGTTATTAGTGCTGTGGGACTGATATCCATGCAGTTCAAACAACGTTGGTATGCCAAAGATGTCAACAACCTCGATTATGTATCAAGAGTATTAAACGAAACAACCGGAGAGTCCAATAATGAAAAGAAATAGAAGAGTCAGCAAATTCCTCAAAGAAGAGGATACCGACCCGCTAAGTGTAGTAGTAAACTTGTTCGACGTAGCGATGGTATTTGCCGTGGCATTGATGGTAGCAATGGTGATGCACATGAATATGACGGAAGTTTTCGGACAGGAAGATTTCACCATCGTGAAGAATCCTGTAAAGAAAAAATATGGAAATCATCTCCAAGGAAGGAAAGAAAATCAACACTTACAAGCCTTCCGGTCAGAAAGAGGAGGATTCAGGGAAAAGAGGAAGAAAAGTAGGGATAGCCTACGAACTGGATAACGGTGAGATTATTTATGTTCCGAATAACCATTAAAAGTATATTTCCTACCAATAATCAATAGTATCGGGCAGGACAATCCTATTCAGGCATTGTCTGCCCTTTTATTTCTTTCATTTTACATTGATAACTATCAGAACAAAACATGGTTTCTTCTTTATCAAAACCCGACAAAAGACACACACATTATCGCAGAAATCTACTAATCATCTGCCTGTTATTAGGTATCGTTCTCATTACTTTCTGCTTTTTGCTTTGCCAGCACGACAGTCAGGATATGGACTGCGATTGCTTAAGATGCCTGTTAAGTGCTCCTCCCCAGGAGGGAGAGTATCTCTACAACCGTTATCTGCTCCTCATCAGTGTTCTCTGCTTCTTGTTAATATTCCTGCCCATTTATATATTCGAACATCGACAACATATAAAAAGGAAATAAAAAACAAGCCACCGAAATGAGTCACTCATTCCGATGGCCTATCCCCTTTAAACACCTTTAAACAAAATGAAAATATGCCTCATATACTAACTAAACTAACTAACCCTCGAGGCATATTTTAAAAGAGACTGTCGCATCAACCTCTTTTTATTGTAGATAGCTTTCGCTCTCTAATCTTATTTACGAGCTTCGGCAATATAACCGAGAGCTTCTTCACATTTTGCAGTTACATAAGCCCAGTCTTCTGCTGCCACTTTATCTTTCGGGAACAATTTAGAGCCCATACCTACGCAGAATACACCGGCTTTAATCCATGCAGTCAGGTTTTCTTTAGTAGGTTCTACTCCACCTGTTACCATCAGCTTAGACCATGGCATCGGAGCCATCAAACCTTTCACGAAGTTAGTTCCGTAAACATCACCCGGGAATACTTTGCAAAGATCGCAACCTACTTCCTGCGCAAAACCAACTTCTGACACAGAACCACATCCCGGAGTATAAGCTACCGAGCGACGGTTACATACCTTAGCAATTTCAGGGTTGAACAACGGACCTACCACGAAGTTAGCACCCAGTTGCAGGTACATAGCAGCAGTAGCCGGATCAACGATAGAACCGATACCGATTGCCATTTCAGGGCATTCTTTTGCTGCGAATTTAACGATTTCAGTAAATACTTCCTGTGCAAAGTCACCACGGTTTGTGAATTCGAAAGCACGAACACCACCGTCATAACAAGCCTTTACTACTTTCTTTGCAACTTCTGCATCTTTGTGATAGAATACAGGAACCATTCCTGTAGAGCCGATCTTATTCAATACGGCTATTTTATCGAATTTTGCCATCTTATTATTTACTATTTAAATGAATTGATTTTCTTTACTTTTCAACTCTCCAAATTATCTCTGTACGCGACCGCTTGCGTCACCACCAGCCAATGCTTCTACTTCTTCTACAGAAACAAGGTTGAAGTCACCATTGATAGTATGTTTCAATGCAGATGCAGCAACAGCGAATTCAAGAGCAGCACCCTGATTAGGTTTAGTCATCAAACCGTGGATAATACCGCCGGAGAAAGAGTCACCACCACCTACACGGTCGATAATCGGATCGATATCATAACGCTTTGAAGTATAGAATTCTTCTCCGTTGTAGATCATCGCTTTCCCCAACCGTTGTGAGTAGCAGAGAAAGATTCGCGCAAAAAGTAGAAACTACATATTTGAATCCGAATTCTTTCATCATCTGCTGGAAGATACACTTGTAACCTTCAGCATCTGTGTGACCAGCCTCAACGTCAGCATCCGGCTTGAAGCCCAAACAAAGTTCTGCATCTTCTTCGTTACCGATACATACGTCTACAAACTGCATCAACGGTTTCATGATAGACTGTGCTTTTTCTTTCGTCCACAGTTTCTTACGGAAGTTCAAGTCAACAGAAACAGTTACGCCGTGACGTTTTGCAGCTTCACAAGCCAGACGAGTCAACTCGGCAGCCTTGTCAGAGATAGCCGGAGTGATACCAGACCAGTGGAACCAGTCAGCACCTTCCATGATAGCATCAAAGTCGAAATCAGCAGCGTCAGCTTCAGCAATTGCAGAATGAGCACGGTCATAAATAACTTTGCTAGGACGCATAGAAGCACCTGTTTCCAAGTAGTAGATACCTACACGGTCGCCACCACGAGCAATAAAGTCTGTCTTAACACCATATTTACGCAATGCGTTAACAGCAGACTGTCCAATTTCATGTTTCGGCAATTTAGTTACGAAATAGGCCTCATGTCCGTAGTTGGCACAGCTTACTGCAACGTTAGCTTCTCCACCACCATATACTACATCAAAAGAGTCAGATTGAACAAAACGAGTATTACCCGGAGTTGATAATCTAAGCATGATTTCGCCTAATGTAACGACTTTCTTTCCCATAATCTTATGTTTCAATTTCTAAGTTATTAATATTATGAACTTTCAATTTATCATTTCAGCCCTATTTTAGGGGTTAACACACTGATAATACGACTATTAATCTATAAAAAAGACTAACACCACATACCTTTCGTGTGCGGGCACAAAAGATACAACAATTTTCGTAATTACAAAAATTGTTATATATTTGTATCGAAAATATTAAGATTATTATTGTGTGCGAGCACAAAAACCTATATAAATAAAGGTTATCGTATGAATAAATTGCCCGAAAAGGATCAGGATCAAAGACATCGCCCGTCTGGCAGGTGTATCAGTGGGGAACAGTAGACCGCGTTATCCATGGACGTAGCGGAGTGTCGGAAGCCAGCAAGAAACGCGTAGAAGAAATTCTGAAACAGCTTGACTACCAGCCCAACATGTATGCCAGCGCTTTGGCTTCCAATAAGAAGTATACGTTTATCTGTCTGCTGCCGGAGCATCTGGAAGGCGAATACTGGACAGCGGTAGAAACCGGTATCCACGAAGCTATTGCCACCTATTCGGATTTCAATACTTCGGTGAAAATCAACTATTACGATCCGTACGACTACCATTCATTCGAGAATGCCAGCGAAGCCATTCTGGCTTTACAGCCGGACGGAGTGATGGTAGCTCCTACCGCTCCGCAATATACGAAAGGTTTTTCACCGATCAGTTGCAGGCATTGGATATACCTTATATATATATATTCCAATATCAAAGACGTTCCTCCTCTCGCCTTCTTCGGTCAGAACTCACGCCAAAAGCGGATATTTTGCTGCCAGAATGATGATGTTACTGGCACAGGATGAAAAGGAAATCGTTATTTTCCGCAAAATACATGAAGGAATTGTGGGTTCTAACCAGCAAGAGAACAGAGAAAAAAGGTTTCAGGCAGTACATGAAAGAACATCATCCGTCTTGTAATTATATTGAACTCGACTTGCATGCCGAACGCAACGACGAAGACAATGAGATGCTGGATGAATTTTTCCAACAACATCCAAACAGTGAAGAACGGAATCACATTCAACTCTAAAGCATATATCGTTGGCGAATACCTGCAAAGTCGCGGAAAAAAGATTTCAATCTGATAGGTTATGACCTTCTTGGAACGGAATGTCACTTGCCTGAAACAAGGAAGTATCTCTTTCCTCATTGCCCAGCAACCGGAACTGCAAGGCGCCAATGGCATCAAAGCTCTTTGCGATCACCTCATTTTCAAGAAAGAGGTAAATTGCATCAACTATATGCCCATCGACTTGCTGACGGTGGAAACAATCGACTATTACAGCAATAGCAAAAAACAACAAGTACAACTTTAAAAGGACATTACATGGAAACAAAGTTTTTAAAAATCAATCCTGCTGACAATGTAGCCGTAGCTATTGTCAACCTGCCTGCAGGAGAGTATCTTTCTGTAGATGGCATTGAAATCACATTGAACGAAGATGTGCCTGCCGGACATAAATTCGCATTGAAGAATTTTGCTGAAGGCGAAAATGTAATCAAATACGGTTATCCTATCGGACATGCCAAATGGCAAAAAGGAACAAGGTGACTGATGAATGAAAATAACATAAAAACCAACCTTGCAGGACTGTTGGAATATACCTACAAATCCGATACAGGTATCACTGATATTGCTCGAAAAAGATCTCACTTTCAAGGGGTTATCGCCGTAAAAACGGAGATGTCGGTATACGTAATGAGATATGGATTATCCCCACTGTAGGTTGCGTAAACGGTATTAATCGGTCAATTGGCCGAAGGACTGCGTCGCGAAACCGAAGGTAAAGGCGTGGATGCCATTGTCGCTTTCCCACACAAACTACGGTTGCTCACAACTTGGTGACGACCACGAAAATACGAAAAAAATTCTTCGCGACATGGTGCTTCACCCCAATGCAGGCGCTGTATTAGTCGTAGGCTTGGGATGCGAAAATAACCAAATCGGATGTGTTCCGTGAGTTTCTGGGAGTTTGATCAAGATCGCGTGAAGTTCATGGTTACCAAAAAGTAGGTGACGAATATGAAGAAGGAATGGAAATCCTGCGTGATTTGTATGCAAAAGCTTCTAAAGACGAGCGTACCGATGTTTCTGTCCGAACTGCGTGTGGGATTGAAAATGCGGTGGTTCCGATGGTTTCTCCGGCATTACGGCAAACCCGCTATTGGGTATGTTCTCCGACTTCCCTGATAGCACAAGGTGGTACAAGCGTATTGACCGAAGTTCCGAAATGTTTGGTGCAGAAACAATCCTGATGAAACGTTGCAAAAAAGAGGAACTTCGTTTGAACAGACCGTCCAACTGGATTAATGACTTCAAAGAATACTTCCTGTCACACGGAGAACCTGTCGGGCGAAAAATCCTTCACCGGGAAACAAAGCCGGCGGTATTTCTACACTGGAAGAAAAGCACTGATGTACCCAAAAATGCGGAAAAGCTATGTATTCCGGTGTGATGCCTTACGGCGAACGTTTACAGGTCAAAAGGGACTTAACTGCTTTCTGCCCAGGCAATGACCTGGTTGCAGCCACTGCCCTTGCAGCTGCGGATGTCATATGGTATTTCTTACCGGACGTGGTACTCCTTTCGGTACTTTTGTTCCAACTATGAAAATATCTACCAATTCAACTCTGGCTAAAAACAAACCGGGATGGGATTGATTTTAATGCAGGCGTGGATTGTTGAAAAATGAACCGATGGAAAAGACTTGCGAACGTTTTAGTCGACTACGTTATCAAAT
>VOFK01002396.1_pt1 | contig 38280 bp, 62 predicted proteins | sample 5384121 | NCBI WGS metagenome assembly VOFK01 (sample SAMN12384730, study PRJNA508395) | human gut metagenome | isolation source: healthy gut J | host: Homo sapiens | reverse complement strand
ACGCTACGTATTAGAAGTCAGCTCACGGCCCCATTCGGTCTGCTGCGGCGGGGCCTCCTGCTGCCACATTTCGGCAAACGCAGTCAGCGATGCCGCCGGGTGGGGCAATGCCCGGGTAAAGTGATAGAGGTCGAGGACCGCATCCCCGGCCGTGCTGTCGGTACGGCCCCGGTCGTACAGGTCGGCAAAGGCGCGGAAGTCGGCGTCCGGATAGGCTGTCTCCAGCGTGGCGGCCAATGTTTCCTGCTCAATGCGGGCAAGGTCGGCCTCCTCGGCGGTCGTAAAGTCAGGGGGTACATCGAGCATGGCAAAATGCTGCTGCACAAAATGCAGGCAAAAGGCATCCACCGTGCCGATGGACGCGCGCTGCAAAAGCAGCTGCTGGCGGCGCAGGTTGGTATTGCCGGGGTGGGCGCGCACCTCCTGCGCAAAGGCGGGCCGTGATGTCAGCCCGCAGCTTGCCGCCGCCGCATTTGTGAAGGTCATGATCAGCAGCGAATCGGCATCCGCCGGGTGCTCAGGGTCCGTGATAAGCCCCACCACGCGCTCGACCAGCACACGGGTCTTGCCCGAGCCGGCAGCCGCTGACACCAGCAGGCTGCCGCCCCGTGCCCTGATGGCAGCCGCCTGCGCCGGGGTGAATTGTATCTTGGGTTGTTCTGGCATGGGGTGTCTCCTTTATGTAGAAAAGCTTCCCCCTGGGGGGGAAGCTGTCGCCGCAGGCGACTGATGAGGGGCAGCCTTGCCGCGGCCTCCCCTTCACGGGCTGCCATGGCCGCGCCGCCCCTCATCCGTCTGCGGTCGGGGCCGCAGACACCTTCCCCCTAGGGGGAAGGCGTTCTCATTCCGCAAACGGGTCGTCCTTGATCGAAATCGTCCGTTCGTGTTCCCCGTCGCGGTGGGTGCAGGCGCAGCGAAATCACAGTAGGTACAGGGGCTTTTTGCCGCCGCCGGGGCAGAGCGGCTCGGCGTCAATGCGGCCGCTGTACAGGGTTTTCCGCCATATCGATGAGCAGGCCGTCCAGATGATCCCGGATGCGGCCCAGCTTCGCCTCATCGGCCAGCGTGCTTTTTTGCTGTTCAGCACCTTGCCGGTCTTGGTGCTGAAGCTCAGCGGCACAAACTCACCGGTGCCCTTCGTGTCCATGGCACGGTAAACGCTCTCGTCGTCCAGCAGCAGGCCGTTCATCGGGTAGCTCGGCGCGGGGTCGGCCTCCTCGGTCGTTCACGGCGGTCAACGCTCTCGGGTGCAAGGGTCGGCCAGCAGGTACTCTACCCCGCCGCCGTAGCACCGGGGAAGGCCTCCTGCGCGTTGCGTTCCAGCGTAAAGAGGTACAGCAGCATCTGGCAATCCAGACCGTAGTAGACCTCCTTCAGCTTGAACTCCTTGCCGCCGGTCTTGTAGTCCACGACCCGCAGATAGGTCTTGCCGCGTTTTTCCAGCGGCATCGCATCGACACGGTCCACCGTGCCGACAATGCGCACCATGCCCCGTCCCATCGGCAAGCTGCACCGGGTCGATGCGGGGGGCGTCCGGGTTTTCGGCATCGGGGCGGTCGTCAATGCGCAGCTCAAACGCAACGGGGCGAAAGCCCGACTGCCGCAGATCGCGCTGGATAAAGCCCAGCAGCCCTACCAGATTGCGCCGGATCCGGCCGATCAGGTAGTCCATCCGCACCGTCATGCCGGGCAGGTTTTCGGCCACATATTCGTCCACCAGCGCATCGACAAGGGCCTCCACCTCCTCCGGCGTCAGCGTCTTGAACGCCTCGCCGCGGCGGCGCAGGGCGTTTTCCAGCACCAGTGGGTCAGCGTGCCGCTTATATTGGGGGGCAAGCTCGGCCTTTTTGCGGGGCGCCGCCTTGATGATGTACTGCAGAAAATAGCCAAAGGGGCAGCTCTGGTATTTTTCAAACCGGGTGGGGCTTATGCGCAGCCCCCGCCCAAGTAAGGCTTCAAGCGCGGCGGTGTCCGCGACCCGCTGCTCTGCCCCGGCGGTGTCCACCGCACGGCGCACAGCGGCATAGGCGGGGAGCCAGCGCAGGGTCAGCGTCCAGCACGGCGCGCACTGCCGCACCGGCACTGCCGGTCCGGGTCCTGACTGAGCATGCCCAGCACATCAAGCGCAGCGGCCGGGCGGCAGCCAGCTGCACCGCCGTGGGGTGCAGGGCGGCACCTGCAGATACTGCAAAATCGGTGCCAGCGCAGCGCTGGCGGGGGCGGCATCCTCGGCATGGGCCGCTGCGGGCCAGCTGAGCCACAGATAGCTGCGTGCCACAGTCAGCGCCTTGTAAAAGCAGATCCCCTCGCGCAGGACCTTGTTGGCAAAGCAGTCGGGCAGCTCGGCGCCCTGCTCCATCATAATGTCGCGGTCGGCGTGGGTCAGCAGGCCCTGATCGCCGGGCGTCTGGGGGAACTCCCCCTCCAACAGGCCGACCACAAAGACGGCATCGGTCTCGGGCAGGCGCATACGGCCCGCCGTTGTCACGATCACACTGTCAAGGCTCTGGGGGATATGCCCCATGTCTGTCGTGCGCAGCAACAGCGTAAAAAGCTCGGCGTACTCGGCCGGGGGCAGCTTTCACTGCCCAGCAGGCGGGCAAGCTGGTCAAGCAGCCCCATAACGACATTCCACTCGCGCAGGACCTCATCCGCCTCGGGCAGGCGGCCCTCTGCGCGCAGCTTCTCTCAAGCAAGGCTCTCAAGCGCCTTCTCAGCCCCGAGGACTGCAGAAACAGGAAGATCTGCTTGGTCAGTGCCGCTGCAGGGGCGCCGGCCGCCTTGAGCACAAAGTCCGCCAGCCGCTCCATGATGAAGGCGCGGGCGCACTCGGCATCGGCCAGAACCTGCCGGTCCTGCTCGGAGTCATGGCCATCATACCCCGCCGCGCTGCGGGTAAAGGGCTCCCGCCAATCGGCGGCGGTCAGCTGCCATGTGTAGGCGTAGTTTTCAAGGGCACACTGCTGGCTTTCCGGCAGATCGACCAGCCCGGTCTTGAGCAGGCGCAGCACGCTGCGGCTCGACACGCCGCGCAAAAGCTCCAGCGCGGCATGGACCGCCCGCGCCGGGGCGGTGTTTTCGGGGGTAGTGGCCTCATCGCAGAAAAGCGGGATGCCCTGCAGGCGGAACTCATACCGCAGCGGGGCAAGGTACTGCTCGGCATTGCGGCAGATGACCGCCATGCGGCTGTAGGGGGTGCCCTGCCGTGCACGGGCCGCGATCTCGGCGGCCACCGCCTTGGCCTCGGCCTGACGGGATGCCGCCGCGTGGTAGGTAATGGCCGGATGCGCCGGATCGACCACAACCTCCGGCGTATAGGCAGGGTCCGCCAGCAGCAGGCCCAGCTCGGCCAACGCCGGGGCATCGGCATGGCGGCGGTCCTCGGTCAGCAGTTCGGTATGGGTGGGCACACCGGCCTCTGCAGCCATCCGCTTGAGGGTATTGACCACATTTTTGGCACCGCTGAACAGCCCCATGCCGCCGTCCCGGTCCTGCTCGCCGTCACAGCAAAGGCAGACCGTCACATCGGCCACCGGCAGCATGGCCGCCAGCAGGGCGCGCTTCGGCGCATTAAAGGTATCAAACTCGTCAATGTACACGGCGCGCGCCGTAAAGAAGGCTGCGTCCAGCCGCTCCGCCGCGCGCTGCTGGCGGTCGCCGGGGTCCATGGCGCTCTGGGCCAGCAGCCCCTCATACGCGGCATAGATCAGGGCCAGTTCATCCAGCTTTTCGCGGTCGGCCCCGGGGGCCTTTGCATACTCTGCCAGCATTTCCGGCGTGACACCGGCGCTTTTCAGTTCGTTGATGGTCTGTGCCGCTTTCTCGCAGAAAGCCGCGCTGCGGCGCTGGCGGTTGTAGTAGACGACCTTGTCCAGCAGCGAATCCGTCGCGCGGCGCAGCAGCAGGGCACGGCCCGCCTCGGTGAAGGTGGGCACGGCCGCCCCGCCGTAGCGGCGCAGCAGGGCCTCCGCCAGCGAGGTGAAGGAGTAGCTTTCGACATAGGCGGAAAGGCTGTCCCCCAGCGTGCGGTAGAGCTGCCCCTCGGTGGAGGAGGTGAACTGCTCCGGCACGATAAGGATGCTGCGCTCCCCCGCGCCGCGCGTGCGCGCAGGGGCGGCCAGCATGGTATGCGATTTGCCCGAACCGGAGGGGGCCGAGGATGAAGTTTAGCATGGCGGTGTCCTTTCTAATAGCCTTCTCCCTTGGGAAAGGTGGCCCGAAGGGCCGGATGAGGGGCGCATGTCGCAGCGACCCATTTGCGGGCGGCAGCGGCAAGGCCGCCCATCAGTCAGCGGGCAAGCCGTGACAGCTTCCCCCGGGGGAAGCCAATCTGCCTATAAAGTCCGCAACCGCCAGTCTTACCTCAAACCGGCCGAACACCAGCGCGTTTTCATCGGCGCCGGGGTAGGCGGCGGTGCTGCCGGAAATGCAGAGCGAGGGATAAAGCACACAGAACCAGTTGCGGCCCTGCGCGGTGCCCAGCTCAATGCGCAGGGCGGTGTACTCCCCGCCGGGCAGCGCAAAGCTGCCGTAATCGCGGGCGGAAAAGTCGTGGCTCTCCAGCCGCAGGGCGGCCGTTTGCGGGCTGTGGGCGCGGTGCAGGGCGCTGTCGGCTGCAGCCTGCAAAGCGGGCAGCGCCGTCTGCAGCGCCCGGACAGCCTGCTGCGGGCTTTGCGCCTGCGTCACGGCGGGCGGCAGGGCAGCCAGCACGGCATCCCGCACCTGTAATTTCAACAGCTGGTCATCCCATGTATCGCTGTTGGCTAAGATGTGCAGCCGCACGGTGTCGGCTCGCACCCGGGCGGCGGTGCGTTGGTGCCAATCGGCATAGGCGGTAAGTACAACAGTCAGTGCCAGCCCCAGGCCAACGCCCAGCTCCAGCACACGGCGGGTATGGCTCGTCATAACACATTTCCCCTTTCAACCGGAGTATGGGATGAAAGGGGAAACTCTAAGCATTATTTTTTTGCGCCGAACAGGCGGCGGGGCCGTCACGAAGGGGGGGCCGCCGCGGGTCGGCTTGCAGAGATAGACCTGCCGGTAGCTGCTTTTGAGGGCGGCCACGGCCTTGCGTGCGGCGTCCTGCCTGTCAAAGATGCCAAAGACGGCCGCACCGCTGCCGGTCATCTGGGCTGTCACGGCACCATGCGCCCGCAGCGTTTTGCAGATGGCGGGTGTTTCGTCCGCACCGGAGCAATGCTCCAGCGCATTGCCGGCCGCCGCGCAGACGCCGGACAGGTCGTTGTTGCGGATGGCCTGCTCCTGTGCCTCGCAGTCGGGGTGGACAGGGCTGCCCATCGTGTCATAGCGGGCAAAGCAAGGCTTCGGGGTGGAAACGCCCACGCTGGGCTCATCGCCACCACAAACCAGCAGTCCGGGCAGGGCGGCAGGGCTTTCATCAGATCGCCCACGCCCCGCACGCGGCAGGTGCCGCCCATCAGGGCAAACGGCACATCAGCCCCGATGCCCGCACCGATGGCGCACAGCTCACTCATCGAAAGCTTTGCGCCGTACAGCTCGTTCAGGCCGACCAGCACCCCGGCGGCATCGGGCACTGCCGCCGGCCATGCCGGCCCGCACCGGTACCCGCTTGTAGATCGTCATATCCACGCCCGCCAGCAGGCCGGTATAGGAAAAGGGCCAGCGCCGCCTTGACAGCGGTGTTTTTATCGTTGGCCGGCACAAAGCTGCCGGGCAGATTCAGCGTCAGGTCATGGCTGCGGCGCAGCGTGATTTTTTCATACAGGTCAATGGTCTGCATGACCATATCCAGATCATGGTAGCCGTTGGGCAGCGTGCCCACGACGTCCAGCGACAGGTTCAGCTTGGCCGGGGCCAGCACCGTCACAGAACGGTATTGCATAGGGGTCACTCTCCTGTTATTTGCTCTGCGGATGGCAGGGTTACTTCGTCCAGCCGTTTTCGCTCAAAAATTCGCGGATGCGCTTCATCGCAATCTGCAGATGATCCACGCTGTAGGCATAGCTGATGCGGGCGTACCCCTCGCCGGAGGCACCGAACGCCGAGCCGGGGATAATGGCAACCTCTTTTTCACGCAGCAGCCGCTCACAGAATTCACTGCTCGTCAGGCCGCTGATCTGGATCGAGGGGAAGACATAGAACGCGCCGCGCGGCTCAAAGCAGGTCAGGCCCATGTCGTTGAGCGCCTTGACCACATAACGGCGGCGGCGGTTGTACTCGTCCCGCATCATCTCGATCTGGTCATCACACTGGCGCAGCGCCGTGATGGCCGCGTACTGGCTCGTGGTCGGCGCGGACATGATGCAGCTTTGGTGGATCTTCGTCATGACCTTGATGAGCGGCGCAGGGCCTGCGGCATAGCCAAGACGCCAGCCGGTCATGGCGTAGGATTTGGAGAAGCCGTTGACAACAACGGTGCGCTCGGCCATGCCGGGCAGCGATGCAATGGACACATGGCGGTCGAGCCCGTAGGTCAGCTCGGAATAAATTTCATCCGACAGCACCAGCACGTTCGACTCACGCAGGACGGCGGCGATCTTTTCCATCTCGGCGGCGCTCATGACCGCGCCGGTGGGGTTATTCGGGTACGGGAAGATCAGCAGCTTTGTCCGCGGCGTGATGGCCGCCCGCAGCTGGTCGGCAGTCAGGCGGAACTGATCCTCGGCGCGGGTGGCAATATGCACCGGCACGCCGCCGGTCAGCTGGGTGATCGGCTCATAGCAGACAAAGCAGGGCTCGGGAATGATGACCTCGTCCCCGGGCTGGACCACCGCGCGGATGATCAGGTCGATGGCCTCACTGCCGCCGACCGTGACAAGGACATTTTCCTCCTTATAGTGCAGGTCAAAGCGGCGGCCAAGGTAGCTGCAGATCTCATTGCGCAGCTCCTTCAGGCCGGCGTTGGCTGTGTACTTGGTGCGGCCCAGCTCAAGGCTGCGGATGCCTGCATCGCGGACGCTCCACGGCGTTTTAAAGTCCGGCTCGCCAACGCCCAGAGAGATGCAGTGCGGCATTTCAGCAGCCAGATCAAAGAACCTGCGGATGCCGGACGGGCGCATCGCCTTGGCGGCAGGGGCAAGCAGTTCATCGTAGTTCATCACAGGACGGTACACTCTCTTTCATCGGGTTCTTCGGCCAGATACAGCCGGCCGCCGCGCTTGTAGGGGCGCAGCACAAAGCTGGTCGCGGTGGAGAGCACATCGTCCAGCGGGGAAAGGCGCTTGGCCACGAAGATGGCGATCTCCTGAAAGCTGCGGCCCTTGATGATGACCTGCAGGTCGTAGCTGCCGCTCATCAGCAGCACGGTATCCACCTCGTCAAACTGGGCGATGGTCATACCGATGTCGTCAAAGCCGCGGGCCTTGTGGGGGGTCACACGCAGCTCGATGACAGCCTCCACCAGATTGACGCCGGCCTGTTCCCAGTCCACCAGCGTTTCATACCCGCGGATGTAGCCTTTGGCGGCGGCCTCGTCCATCATGGCGGCGATCTCCTCGGGGGTCTTATCCAGCATCGCCGCGATGTCCTCGATCGGCATGCGGGCGTTCTTTTTTCCAGAATACGGAGCAATTCTTCCATAGTACCACACCTCACTCAAGTATATGCAGCTATTATAGCATATTCGCGGCAGGATTGCACCATTGTTTTTGCGGCAAAGCCCTGCCGCACACAAAAAAGCAGCACCCCCGTGCCTTACACAGGGATGCTGCTCTGTTTTTTGTCAGCCCTCGGCAGGCTGTTCGTCTGTTGTCTGGGGCTCCTCCGGCTCTGCGGGCTGTTCCGGCTCTGCAGGCTCGGGCGCAGGCTCTGCAGCCGCTTCGGGCGCATCGGCTGTGCCCAGCTCCTCGTTCTGCAAATCCTCCACCACAAAGGGCATCGGTCGGTGCAGGGGGGTGGGCGTGACCTCCACCTGCATCTCACTCTCCCCGCAGGGCGGTCAGATACCACTGGCGGTTCTCCCCGCGGGTAAAGACATAATCCATATACTTCGTCGGCTCGGTGGGGGCCGTCAGCGAAAGCTCACCGGTGGCGTTGTTCGTGGCGGTGGGCACATAGCCGACCGTGACGATGCGCTTGCCGTCCCGGCGGCTGATCTTCTCGACCGTCGGCGTGTACTGCGCTACCGAGCTGGTGACCGGCACCAGATAGGCCTGCTTTTCCTCATCGTACTGGTAGACGAATTCCTCGGTGCTGAAGGTCCCCCTCCGGCACCTTATACTCAAGGGGCCGAGAAGGTTGGCGATGTAGGTATCGACCTCCAGCGCGGGGATCATGGCCGAGCCGGTATCGGGGTCACGCTCATACTGGTCAAGGCTGCCGCCGCTGTTCTGCACCTGATAGACGGTGCCCCAGATGGCGGCCTGCTTGAATACGCCGGGATCAACGCTGTTCACATCGTCAAACGCCACGTGGTCCAGCATGACCATACCGTACAGGCGGTCACGGTACGCCTTTGCGCAGGCCGCTGTCGTCCAGCGCCGAGCGCACAAGCCCCGATCCAACCCAGCACGGTAAACAGGCCGATGAGCGCAAGCAGCAGCGCCACACTGCCCACGACCTGCCGTGCCAGACGACGGTTATTGCGGATATGTTCTTCTCTGTAATTTGCCATTGTGGATGTGTTGCTCCTTTGGGGGGATTGAAAAGCGGTGCGGTGGGGTGAGGGCACCCCGCCCTACACGCCCATTGAACGGGGGATCGCAGAGCGGCATGCCCCCATGCCGCCGCAGGCAGGCCTCTTACTTATTCTTGTACATCTGCTCGTAGTATTTCTGGTAATCGCCGCTGGTGACATGGGCCATCCAGTCGGGGTGGGCCAGATACCAGTCGATGGTAAGCACGATGCCCTTCTCGAACGAGCGGGTCTCGGGGTACCAGCCCAGATCGTTCCTTGATCTTGGTGGGGTCGATACCGTAGCGGCGGTCGTGGCCCAGGCGGTCAGCAACGTGCTTGATCAGATCCTCGCTGATGCCCTCGTCCTTCAGGCGGTCGTGCAGCTGGGCGATGACGGTCTTGACGATGAAGATGTTGGGGCGCTCGTTGTGGCCGCCGACGTTGTAGACCTCGCCGTCCTTGCCGCCGTTGGCGACCATGTCGATGGCCTTGCAGTGATCTATGCACATACAGCCAGTCGCGGATCTGCATGCCGTCGCCGTAGACGGGCAGCGTCTTGTGCTGCTTGGCGTTGTTGATGAGCAGCGGGATCAGCTTCTCGGGAACTGGTAGGGACCGTAGTTGTTGGAGCAACGGGTGATGTTGACCGGCATGCCGTAGGTATCGTGGAATGCCTTGACGAACATATCCGCGCTGGCCTTGGAGGCAGAGTAGGGGCTGTGGGGGCACAGCGGGGTCGTCTCCATAAAGTAACCCTCGGCACCCAGTGCGCCGTAGACCTCATCGGTGGACACCTGCAGGTACTTCTTGCCCTCTTTCCACGTCTTTGCGTCGGCATCATACCATGCGTCCTTGCAGCACTGCAGCAGGTTCACGGTGCCCAGCACGTTGCTCTCGACAAAGATCTCGGGGTTTTTGATGCTGCGGTCAACATGGCTTTCGGCTGCAAAGTTGATGACATAATCCGGATCGTACTTAGCAATCAGGTCGGTGACGAGCGCTTTGTCGCAGATGTCGCCCTGCACAAAGATGTGACGGGCGTCATCCTCGATGTCCTGCAGGTTCTCGAGGTTGCCGGCATAGGTCAGCTTGTCGAGGTTGATGAGGCGGATGTCCTCATACTTTTTCCAGCATATAGTGGACAAAGTTAGAGCCGATAAAGCCGGCACAGCCGGTTACGAGATAAGTCTTCATATATCAAAGTTCTCCATTCCAGTTTGCAAAAAAGTCCTTGAGGGCGTCCTGCCAATCGCGCATCTCATCGCCGACCGTGCAGCGCAGCATACGGTTTTCGAGTGCGCTCCATGCCGGGCGGTTGGCGCTGGCCGGGTTTGCGGCCGCGTACTCGGCGCTGGTGACAGGCTCGACCTTCAGTTGAGGCCTGCCCCCTGCATGATGGCGGAGGCGAAGTCATACCAGGCAAATGCCGTTGCCGGTGCAGTGGTAGATGCCGTAATCGTGGCTGACGGCCAGCTTGAGAATATGGTAGGCCAAATCGACGGCGTTCGTCGGGTTGCCCACTGGTCGTTGACAACGGTGATTTTGTCGTGGGTCTGGCCCAGGCGAATCATCGTCTTGACAAAGTTTTTGCCGTAGTAGCTGTACAGCCAGGCCGTGCGGACGATGAAGTGGCGGTGGCAGAACTGCTCCACATACTTCTCGCCCATGAGCTTGGTCTGGCCGTAGGCCGAGATGGGGCAGGCACGGCGCACTTCATCCAGTGCCACACCGCCGTTGGCCGTGCCGGGGAACACATAGTCGGTCGAAACATGGATCAGCCGTGCGCCGATCTTCTCGCAGGCGAGCGCCAGATTGCGCGGGCCGAGGGCGTTGACCCTGAACGCCGCATCGCGGGCTCACTTCGCAGCCGTCCACATTCGTGAAGGCAGCGCAGTTGATGATGACATCCGGCGGTGGCGGCGGATGAACTAGTCCACCATTTTGCGGTCGGAGATATCCAGATCATCGAGGTCCACCGGGATAACGGTGGCATTGAGCAGGGATGGGGCCGATGGCGCAGCCCTCCTCCGCAAGCTGGCGCTGCAGCTCGGTGCCCAGCTGCCCGCGGCAGCCGGTAATCAAAATTTTCATAGAGTTCTCTCCCCCGCTCCTCAATACGCAGCTTGTCGTCTGCGACATTCTTCAGGTGCTGACCGTAGGGGCTCTTGCCGTAGCGCTCGGCGCTTTCCAGCAACTTGTCGCGGTCGATCCAGCCGTACTTGAGGCGATCTCCTCGGGGGCCGAGATTTTGATGCCCTGACGCTGCTCAATGGTCTGCACAAAGGTAGCAGCCTCCACAAGGGAGTCCATCGTGCCGGTGTCAAGCCATGCATAGCCGCGGCCGAGCAGCTGGACATCCAGCTTGCCCTGCTCCAGATACATCTGGTTCAGGGTGGTGATCTCCAGTTCGCCGCGAGCGCTGGGCTTGACCTGCTTGGCCATCTTCACGACCTCGTTATTATAGAAGTAAAGGCCGGTGACAGCGTAGTTGCTCTTGGGGTTGGCGGGCTTTTCCTCAATGTCAGTGGCGTGGCCGTCCTTATCAAAGGCCACAACGCCGAAGCGCTCGGGGTCGTTGACATAGTAGCCGAAAACGGTGCTGCGCCCTGCTGCGGCGTTGGCAGCAGCGGCCTTCAGCCGCTTGGAGAAGCCGGCGCCGTAGAAGATGTTGTCGCCCAGAACCATCGCGCAGCAGTCATCGCCGATGAACTCCTCACCCAGAATAAAGGCCTGTGCCAGGCCGTCCGGACTGGGCTGGACCTTGTACTGCAGGTGCAGGCCGTACTGGCTGCCGTCACCCAGCAGCGCCTCAAAGCGCGGCGTGTCCGTGGGGGTGGAAATGATCAGAATGTCCTGGATGCCCGCCAGCATCAGCGTAGACAGCGGATAGTAGATCATCGGCTTGTCATAGACGGGCAGGCAGCTGTTTGGATGTGACCATCGTCAGCGGGTAAAGTCGGGTGCCGGCGCCGCCGGCCAGGATAATACCTTTCATCGTTTACAACTCCTTATTTTATTGGTGCAGTGCGCGCCGCCCATCCCATCGGGGCATAATCTCACACAATACGATTAAAGTTATTATACAGCATTTAAGAGCCACACGCAAGGGGGAAAATTCTCTTACCCGCCCAGCTTACCTGCCCGCATTTTTGACACGCCGGCCGGCATAACCGCCCCCCGCACCCCTGCAGAAGCGGTTTCCCCGCCCTCCTTTCGCCTTTAAATTGTTTCCGTTTTGTTACGATTTTTCTGCAGCACCTGACGCAACGCGCCGGCTGTGCTACAATACAGAAAGCATAAATCACGATGGCACGTTGCTGCATCGTTTCCGATAGAAGCTAAAGACTGAAATTAAGGAGGCGTTTTCTCGATGAAACGCTTTTTTTGTGCGGCCTTTTTTATTGCCGTCATTACGCTGCTGGCCGCCTGCGGCGCTTTGAATACCACCACCGCCGCCGCGCAGGCCACCGCGACCCCGACCAGTTCTACCTCCCGCGCCCAAAAACACCGTCCACCGTCAAGGTGAACGAGACCGCCGCCAAGGTGGAGGTCGTCACGGCCCAGAGCAGCGCCACACCGGAGTCCACGACCTCCGCTGCAGCAGAGACCCCGGCCACCGGGGATTTTCCCGTGATGTATCTCGTCGGCGTGGTCGGGCTTATCCTGATTTGCTCCGCCGGTCTTTTGATGCTGCGCAAAATTTGAGTTTTTGAACGCCCTGCGGGGCGTTTTTTGTTTTTATTTTCAGGTGCTTCCGCACAGCTGTAAGCGTCAGGCGGAATGCCTTTACAAATTGTTAAACCGGAAAGGAGTCCCCGCTGTGCCCAAACGCTACCGCAAGCTGCGCGGGGATACCGCGTACTACCCCTTTGCCGCCCGCACCGGGCTGCGGGCGCGCCAGCGCCGCCATGCGCGGGCACTGCGCATCGCCGGTGCCGCCGCACTGATTCTGGCCGCCGTGCTGGCCCTGCGGCAGAGTGTATTCCGCGGCGGTCAGCCCGATGCACCTGCCCCGCTGCCCAGCGCAGCCCCCGCCGTCACCGTTGCACCGGGGACCGCCCATGAGCGTTCAGCCGCTGGCTGCCACGCGGGACGCATTGGCTGAGACCCAGCAGGCCGACACGCAGGCCCACAACACCGGAAAGCGCCGCCCGGCCCCTGCCGCCCGCACCGCTGAGGTCCTGCCCCCTACCGCAGCCTTTATGAGCAGAACCCCGACCTCATCGGCTGGCTGCGCATCGACGGCACCGGCATTGACCTGCCCGTCGTGCAGACCCCCGGCGACAACGAATACTACCTGCGGCGCGGCTTTGACCGCTTTTATGCCGTGGGCGGCACGCTCTTCCTCGATGAGCGCTGCTCGGTGGAGCCGGACGCGCCCACTGATAACTGGCTCATCTACGGCCACAATATGCGGGACGGGTCGATGTTCGGCCAGCTGGTGCGCTACCGGGACGAGGCCTTCTGCCAAGCCCACCCGACCTTTACCTTTGACACACTGTACGAGACCGCCACCTGGCAGGTCGCAGCTGTGCTGGACACCGCGCTGGGCGCAGACGAGCTGCCCTACTACACCTTTTTTGACGCCGACAATAAGCTGGACTGGCAGCGCCGTGTGGCCGCCATCACCGAAAAATCGCTGTATGACACCGGCGTCACCCCGGCATACGGCACCCAGCTGCTGACGCTTTCGACCTGCGGGGATACCCGCATCGGCACCCGATACCCGCTTTGCCCTGCTGGCCGTCCGGGTAGGGTGAGCGGATTTTCCTCTTGCATTTTCGGAGCGAATCCGCTATTATGGTGCTTACACAATTTTATATAAATAAAAGGAGTCTGTATCATGGCAGAATTTACCTATGAAGTTACCGAGCGCATCGCCGTTCTTTCCACCAATGCCCGCGGCTGGGAGCGTCAGCTGAACATGGTCAGCTGGAACGGCAACCCGCCGAAGTACGATATCCGCGACTGGTCCCCCGACGGCAGCCGCATGGCCAAGGGCATCAGCCTGACCGAGGACGAGCTGAAACGCTGAAGGGCATTCTGGACGACATGGAACTGTGAGGCTCGTATGCAGGACTATCACGCCGAATTTGTGGAGATCTACAATAAAAATCACCCGCCCCGGCGCTGACCGCCTGCTGAGCTGGCTGGAAACCACGGATTTTTTCACCGCGCCGGCCTCGACCCGGTTCCACGGTGCCTGTGAGTGCGGCCTTTGTCATGCACAGCATCAATGTGTACAATGCGATGATGCAGCATTTTTTCACCGAGGGGGAAAGCGCCGAGAGCTACGCCATCTGCGGCCTGCTGCATGACCTGTGCAAGGCAAACTTCTATAAGGTAAGCACCCGCAATGTCAAAAACGATGTGACCGGCCAGTGGGAGAAGGTCCCCTTTTATCAGGTAGCCGACCAGCTGCCCTACGGCCACGGGGAAAAAAGTGTCTATCTGATCGAGCATTTTATGCGGCTGAAAACGGCCGAGGCCATTGCGATTCGGTGGCACATGGGCGGCTTTGACGATGCCGTGCGCGGCGGCAGCTTTGCCGTCAGCGATGCCTACAACACCTATCCCCTCGCCGTCAAGCTGCACATTGCCGACTTGACTGCCACCTACCTTCTGGAGCAGGGCACCAGCGAGGTCGAGAACGGCCACGAGAAGAAAAAATAAAGGGGATAAAAAGCTCCCTGACCGGGACACGGTCAGGGAGCTTTTTTATGCCGGTGGCGGGGGGTCGAACCCGCACGGTGTCACCACCAACGGATTTTGAGTCCGTCTCGTCTGCCAATTCCAACACACCGGCTTGTAAACAGCGATATTATTATAACTGCATTGCGCCGTGTTGTCAAGCCGGGCGGAGGGATTTGTCATTTTTTAAAAAACAGATTTTTTGAAAAAATCTGTTGACAAACGCCCTGCGCACCGCTATAATAATATGCGTCGCCTGATGACAGGCGCAGCGTTATATTGCCCCATAGCTCAGTTGGTTAGAGCACCTGACTGTTAATCAGGGGTGTCGTCCGTTCAAGTCGGACTGGGGCAGCCATCGCCTTGAGGATTCCTCAGGGCTTTCTATTGCCCCATAGCTCAGTTGGTTTAGAGCACCTGACTGTTAATCAGGGGTGTCGTCCGTTCAAGTCGGACTGGGGCAGCCATCAAGGCTTGAAGCTTCTGCTTCAAAGCCTTTTTTTTGCCCCGCCTGCTGAAAATTGGCCGATTTAGGGCTTCTGTGTCAATTTCTTGCGGTTTCCTCTTGCAATCCCTATAAAAAATAGTATAGTATAGTTCGGTAGAGCAAAACTATCCGGGGGGGCTTTCTGCCCGTATCCCGGTTTTATACCACTTGGAGGTGTTTTTTCCATGAGCAGTCCGCTGCTGGAAGTTAAAGATTTACAGGTCATCGTTGGGGAGGAGCAAAAGGTCCTTCTTGATGGGCTGAACCTGACGGTGAACGCCGGTGAGACCCATGTTCTGATGGGCCATAATGGCGCCGGTAAGTCCACCCCTTATGAGCGCCCTGATGGGTGATCCCCCGCTATACCGTGACCCGCGGCCAGATCCTCTTCCGCGGTCAGGATGTTACCCATGAGACTGCCGATGTCCGCGCGCGCGCCGGCATGTTCCTCTCTTCCAGACGCCGGAGGAGATCCCCGGCATCACGCTGGAGAGTTTCATGCGCACGGCAGCCGGTGCAATTGCAGGCAAACCCGTCAAGTGTCATGAAGTTCCGCCATGAGATGGCCGCCCAGATGGAGGCGCTGAACATGGACCCGTCCTACGCCGACCGCTATCTGAATGTCGGCTTCTCCGGCGGCGAGAAGAAGAAGGCCGAGATTTTGCAGCTGCTCATGCTCAAGCCCAGCCTTGCTCTGCTCGACGAGACCGATTCCGGCCTCGATGTGGACGCCGTCAAGACGGTGGCCAGCGGCATCAAGGCCTACCACAACGCCGACAACGCCCTGATCATCATCACCCACAATGCCAAGATCCTTGAGGGCCTGCAGGTCGATTATGTCCATGTGCTGGACGATGCCCGCATCGTGCGCACCGGTGACGGCAGCCTTGTCAATGAGATCATTGAGGAAGGCTTCACCGCCCTGAAGGAGGACGAAGCCAAATGAGAGCCTTCGAGACTGAAAAAGACCGAGATTGCCGAGGTCGACCGCAGTGTCTACGACATCAAGGACAAGGTCAACGCAGCGTTCGAGGTCAACTCCGGCCTGACGGCAGAGATCGTGGAAAAGATCTCGGAGGAAAAGCACGATCCCGAATGGATGCGTGAGTTCCGCCTGAAGGCGCTGGACACCTACAATCGGATGTCCCTGCCCACCTGGGGTCCCTCGCTGGAGGGGCTGGACATGAGCAACATCGTCACCTATGTGCGCCCCAACACCGAGATGCGCGGCAAGTGGAGCGAAGTGCCTGACGACATCAAAAACACCTTTGAGCGCTTGGGCATCCCCAAGGCCGAGCGTTCGAGTCTGGCCGGCGTGGGGGCGCAGTACGACTCCGAGGTCGTTTATCACAATGTAAAGAGGAAGTTGCCGCGCAGGGTGTCATCTACACCGATATGGAGAGAGCGCACTGACCGGCCCCTACGCTGATATGGTGAAGGAGCATTTCATGAAGTGTGTGCCCCCCACCGACCACAAGTTTGCGGCGCTGCATGGTGCCGTTTGGAGCGGTGGCTCCTTCGTCTATGTTCCCGCAGGCGTGCATGTGGATATTCCGCTGCAGTCCTATTTCCGGCTGAACGCCCCGGGTGCCGGCCAGTTTGAGCACACCCTTATCATTGTGGACAAGGGTGCCTACCTGCACTTTATCGAGGGGCTGCTCTGCCCCGAAAGTACAACGTTGCCAACCTGCACGCAGGCTGCGTCGAGATTTTCGTCGGCGAGGGTGCGCGCGTGCGCTACTCCACGATTGAAAACTGGTCCAAAAACATGTACAACCTGAACACCAAGCGCGCCCGCGTGGAAAAAAGGCGGCACGATCGAGTGGGTGTCCGGCTCCTTCGGTTCCCATGTCGGCTGCCTGTATCCGATGAGCATCTTCAAGGGTGACCGTGCCCGCATGGAGTTCACCGGCATCACCTTTGCGGGTGCCGGGCAGGACCTGGACACCGGTGCCAAGGTGGTCCACGCGGCTCCCAACACCACCAGCCACATTTCCACCAAGAAGCATCGCCCGCGATGGCGGCGTCTCCAACTTCCGCTCCTCCGTTGTGGTGCTGCCCAATGCCGCGGGGAGCAAGTCCAGCGTGAGCTGTGAATCCCTGATGCTGGACGACCGCAGCCGTTCCGATACGATCCCCGCAATGGACATCCGCTGCGACGCCGTGGATGTGGGCCACGAGGCCAAGATCGGCCGCATCAGCAACGATGCGATCTTCTACCTGATGAGCCGCGGCATGACCGAAGAGGACGCCCGCGCGCTGATCGTCAGCGGCTTTACGGAGCCCAACGCCAAGGAGCTGCCCGTCGAATACGCGGTGGAGATGAATAACCTGATTCATCTGGAGATGAAGGGAAGCATTGGGTAAAGATAATAGATAATAAATAAAAAGATAAGAATTATGGTGGAGTTTTTGCCAAAGGCAAAAACAAAATTTTATCGTGTGCTTCAGCACACATTCCACATTTTTTATTATCTATTATCTTTTATCTCTTATCTTACAACTGCTAATAAGGTGATATTGCTATGATTACAACCATGAACCGCCTGCCGGTTTCCACTTGGAACCCGCTGGGCGTGAATTATGCGCCGGCATCGGCGGCACTGCCCACTGTGCCCGCGACGGCTGGGCCAAGGCGGAGATTCTCTCCCCTGCCCTGCCTGCCGGTGTGACCGCCCCTGCCGAGGCTGACTTTACTGATTTTGCCGTCAGCGGCATGGGTGCCGAGACCGATGTCTGGCTGGCCGAGAACGCCAACCTTGTGAACCATCTGGCCGTGACCGGCACCGCCGATGCGCCCGTTGTGTTTGAGAATACGCTGGACGCCGACCACCCCCACGCACCTGACCTGCCTGACCATTGATGCTGCCGAGGGCAGCAGCCTCGACCGTTGTGCAGGTCGTGCGCGGCGATGCCGAGGACGGCGTTTCCGCCAACCTGACCCGCATCCGCGCCGCCGAGGGTGCGCATGTAGTTTTGGTGCAGGTGCAGCTGCTGGGCAGCCATGCCCGCCGCTGGAACGCCGTTGCGATTGAAGAAGCCACCTCCGCCCGCGTGGAGCAGGTCCGCATTGAGCTGGGCGGCGCAGTCGTTGCCTGCGGCACCCGCACCCTGCTGAACCACAACAAGTGCGAGTATGACCTTGACGCCGTGTATTTCGGCCATGGCAGCGATGTGCTGGACTTTAACGATGTCTCCGTCCACACCGGAAAGGATACGCTGTGCGAGATGCACACCGCCGGTGTGCTGACCGGCCACGCTGACAAGATCCTGCGCGGCACGGTGGATTTTCAGCGCGGTGCCAAGCGCGGTGTCGGCCATGAGAGCGAGGATGTGCTGTTGTTCAGCCCCAACGCCCGCAACCGTACCGCCCCCCTCATCCTGTGCGGTGAGGAGGAGGTCGAGGGCCAGCACGCCGCCAGCGTGGGCCGCCTTGACGAGAACAAGCTGTATTATCTGCGCTCCCGCGGGTTGAGCGAGGCACAGGCCCGCCGCCTGATGGTGGATGCCCGCTTTGCCCCCGCCATTGACAAGATCCCGCTGGAGAGCCTGCAGGACGAGGTGCGTGAAAATGTTGCAGGGAGGCTCAACGATGAATTGGACGGCTGATTTTCCCATTCTGGCTGCCGATGAAAACGGCAAGCGCCTTGTCTATCTGGACAGCGCCGCCACCACCCAGCACCCCACACAGGTTCTGAACGCGGTGGTCAACTACTATACTAAAGAGAACGCAAACCCCCACCGCGGCGTTTACGAGCTGGCGATGCGTGCCACCGATGCCCATGAGGGTGCGCGCCATACCGTGGCGCAGTTCTTCAACGCCGAGGACGATGAGATCGTCTTTACCCAGAACACGACCGAGAGCCTGAACCTGATCGCCTACAGTTACGGCATGAATTTCCTGCATGAGGGCGATGAGATCGTTGTCTCTGTGGCGGAGCATCACTCCAACATGGTGCCGTGGCAGCGCGTGGCCAAAGGCCACCGGCGCAAAGCTCGTCTATATGTATCCCGGCGAGAACGGCCGCCTGACGACCGAGGAACTGGACAGGAAGATCACCCCCAAGACCAAGGTCGTTGCCGTGGCGATGGTCTCCAATGTTGCTGGGCCTGCGCGCCCCCGTGGAGGAGATCGTCAAGCGCGCCCACGCCGTGGGTGCTGTGGTGGTGCTGGACTGCGCACAAAGCGCCCCCCACACCCCCGTGGATGTCAAAAAAACTGGATGTGGATTTTGCCGCCTGCTCTGCCCACAAGCTGTACGCCCCCATGGGCGTAGGCGCCCTGTACGCCCGTGCGGAGCTGCTGGAAAAATGCCCCCCTTCCTGAGCGGCGGCGATATGATCGCCGCTGTGCATGAGAGCGGCGCCACTTGGGCAGACGGCCCCCCGCAAGTTCGAGGCCGGCACCCGTAACGTCGGCGGCGAGGTCGGCTTTGCCGCCGCCATCGACTACATGAACGGCATCGGCTGGCAGGCAATGGAAGCACACGAACATGCGCTGCTGGACCGTATGCTGGCCGGTATGCGCGCCATGCCGGGGTGGCTGACTGTCTACGGCGAGCCTGTGGCAGACGGCCGCTACGGCGTTGTCAGCTTCAATGTCAACGAGGTCCATCCCCACGATGTGGCCACCATCCTTGATGCAGGCGGCGTGGCTGTCCGCGCCGGGCATCACTGCGCTCAGCCCCTGATGGAGTTTTTTGGGCATCGGCAGCTGCTGCCGCGCCAGCGTAGCCATCTACAACACCGAGGAGGACGTGGACGCCCTGCTGGAAAATCTTGAAAATGTCAGAAAGGTGATGGGCCTGTGAACCTGAACGAACTGTATACCCAGATCATTACCGAGAACAGCCGCAGCAAGGAGAACCGCCACCCTGTCGAGGGGGCGACCCACAGCTTAGAGGGCGTCAACCCCAGCTGCGGGGATGACATCACGCTGCAGCTGCGCGTGAAGGACGGCAAGATCGAGGACGCCGGCTTTATCGGCAGCGGCTGCGCCATCTCGCAGGCCTCCGCCTCATTGATGATTGACCTTGTGAAGGGCCGCACCGTGGAGGATGCGCACCGCCTCATCAGCCTGTATTTCCAGATGATCAAGGGCAAGATCACGCCCGAGGAGCTGGACGATCTGGAGGATGTGGCCGCCCTGCAGGGCATTGCCCATGTCCCCGCCCGCGTCAAGTGCGCCGTGCTTGCCTGGCACACGCTGGAGGAAGCGCTGGACGGCGAGGGCAAAACCGATAAGGTTACGACCGAGGATAAAGAGTAAAATTTCATGATAACCCCGCAGCAGGCCACTTGTGCTTTGCTGCGGGGTTTTGTTGTATATCTGTAGGGGCGGGGCTCTGCTCCGCCCCTGCCCGCTTGCGGCAGGGTGAACTTTTCGGGCGCATATGGAATGCGCCCCTACGGTTGTAGGGGTCGGCGTCCCCGACGACCCGCAAACATGGTGGCTGCGGCAGCTTACCGGGCGGAGCAGAGCCCCGCCCCTATGTTTTGCTGAATATTTTTTACGGGCATACTTTTCTTTTTCCCTGCATCTGTGGTACAATATACAAATATATAAAGTAAAATTCTGTCTAATTGTTCTATAGATAAAACGAAAGGGAAATTACCATGTGTGGCTTTGTTGGCTTTACCGGCCTGCGTGAACAGCGCGAGGCCATCCTGCACAGAATGGCAGACCGCATCATCCACCGCGGCCCCGATATGGAGGGCTACCATATCAGCGGCAATGACCCCCCCGCAGCGCTATCGCGCTGGGCTTCCGCCGCCTGAGCATCATCGACCTGGCCGCAGGCAAGCAGCCCATGTACAATGAGGACGGCACCGTTGTCTGCGTGTTCAACGGCGAGATCTACAATTTTATGGAGCTGCGCACCGAGCTGCAGGCCAAGGGCCACATCTTCCAGACCCACTGCGACACCGAGGTCATCCTGCACGGCTATGAGGAGTACGGCACAAAGCTGGCCGGTATGCTGCGCGGCATGTTCGCCTTTGTCGTGTGGGATACGAAAACCAACGAGATGTACGGCGCGCGCGACATCTTCGGCATCAAGCCGTTCTACTACACCCAGACGGAGGCGGGTGAGCTGCTGTTCGGCAGCGAAATCAAGAGCCTGCTGGAGCACCCCGGCTTCCGCCGGGAGGTCAACGCCGAGGCCCTGCGCCCCTACCTGACCTTCCAGTACAGCGCCATGAACGAGACCTTTTTTAAAGGGCACCTACAAGCTGCCCCCCGCCCACTGGTTCACCTACAAGGATGGCAAAATGCAGATCGAGCGGTACTGGGACGCGGATTTCCGCCACCCCACGACGCTTTCTTATGAGCAGTGCGCCGATCAGATTGACGCCCGCGTGCGGGAGAGCGTGGCCGCCCACCGCATCAGCGATGTCAAGGTCGGCTCCTTCCTGTCCGGCGGCGTGGATTCCAGCTATATCACGGCCTGCCTGATGCCCGATGAGACCTTCTCAGTCGGCTTTGCCAGCCCGGACGGCACCCACAAATTTGACGAAACAACCGAGGCCGGGGAGCTTTCCTGACAAGCTTGGCATCAAGAACTACCGCGAGATGCTGACCAAGGCGAGCAGTGCCTTGACGCCTTTGCGGATATTCAGTATCACATGGACGAGCCGCAGTCCAACCCGTCCAGCGTACCGCTCTACTTCCTGTGCCAGCTGGCGCGCCAGCATGTCACGGTCGTGCTCTCCGGCGAGGGCGCTGATGAGATCTACGCCGGCTATGAGTGGTACGCCGACACCCCGCTGATGCAGAAGTACAAGCGCCTGCCCACGCCGCTGCGCCATCTGGCCAGCGATGTGAGCCAGCAGCTGCCCTACTTTTAAGGGGCACGACTTTATCATCAAGGGCAGCGGCCGTCCCGAGGACTGGTTCATCGGGCAAGCCCATGTTTTTGAGGAGAAGGACGCCTATGACATCCTGAAGCCGAAGTACCGCGTCGGTCCCACCGCCCGCGAGGTCGCAGCGCCGATCTATGACCGCGTGAAGGATCTGAGCGAGCTGGAAAAGAAGCAGTACCTCGATCTGAACCTCTGGCTGCCCGGCGATATTCTTTTGAAGGCCGACAAGATGAGCATGGCGCACAGTCTGGAGCTGCGCGTGCCCTATCTGGACCGCGAGGTCCTGCGCGAGGCCGAGTGCTACCCCGACAGCTGCAAGCTGCGCGGCGATATTGCCAAGGCCGTGCTGCGCACCGCCGCCAACAAGACCCTGCCTGACGCGTGGGCCAACCGCACCAAAAGGGCTTCCCGGTGCCGATTGCCAAGTGGCTGGAGGACCCGGAGTTTTCCGCCAAAGGTGCGCAAGAGCTTTACCAGCGATGTGGCCGCCGAGTATTTCGACCAGGACAAGCTGGTTTGCCATGCTGGATGACCCCAAGCACGAGCGCCGCAAAAATCTGGACTGCCTACACCTTCCTGACGTGGCACGAGCAGTTCTTTGAGAAATTTGATGCGTGAGAGCCTTTTAAAGATAAAAGATAATAGATAAAGGATAAAAAATATGGTGGATCGCGTCGCTGCGCTCCGCTCAAAAAATCTCGTTTTCGACCAAAGGGAGAAAACTCCACATTTTTATTATCTATTATCTTTTATCTATTATCTTTATAAAATCGGAGATGTTCCCAATGTCTGATATTATCCCTGTATTTTTAGGCGCAGACCTCAACTGTTATAACTTTGCCCGGGCCTTCCATGAGGCTTACGGCGTGGATAGCTATGCCTTTGGCCGCTACCCGATGGCCCCGACCAAGTATTCCAAAATCGTCCACTTCACCACCGTGCCTGATATGGACAACGAGGACACGATGCTGCGCATCCTGCATAAGTTTGCCGCCCAGCACAAGGGCAACCGGCTCTATCTGTTCGGCTGCACCGACGATTACGCCGCCATGATTATCCGCCGCAAGGCCGAGCTGACCAGTATATCGCCCCCGGCCCCGCCGCCGACCTGTACGGCTCCATCCAGAAAAAGGCCGAGTTCTACGAGGTCTGCGACAAGTTCGGTATCCCCCTTACCCCGACACCAAAATTCTGTCCGCGCCGGTGGACGCCGCTGAGCTGACCGAGGATAAAGCTGGGCTTCGCCTATCCCCATCATCGTCAAGCCGTCGTCCAGCGTTGACTACTGGAAGCACCCCTTTGACACGATGAAGAAGGTCTACACCGCCGCCACCCCCTGCCGAGGCCGCCGAGATCGTGAAAACCATTTACGCCAGCGGCTACCCGGACCGGATGGTGCTGCAAAAGATGGTGCCGGGCGGCGATGACCATATGCGCGTGCTGACCGCATTCTCCGGACGGGAACGGCAAGGTCCGCGCCGATGTGTCTGGGGCACACGATGGTCGAGGAGCATACCCCCATGGCCTTGGCAACCATGCCGCCATCGTCAGCGAGGATACGACCTCCCTGCCGCTGGTCGAGAATATCCGCAAATGCTGGAGGCCTGCCACTACACCGGCTTCTCAACTTTGACATCAAGTACAGCGGCACCCCGGCGACTACCGCGTGTTTGAGGATCAACCTGCGTCAGGGCCGCAGCAACTACTATGTCACGGCCACCGGCATGAATATTGCCCGGCTGGTCGTGGAAAAGTGGAGCGACGGCGGCACAGACTGTGTGCTGAACAAGAACGAGGTGTTCTGGCATCATGTGCCGGCGCAGGTGGCCTTCACCTACACCGAGGATAAGGACCTTGTCGCCCGCGCCAAGGCGCTGAAGGCACAGGGCAAAGGAAGCCTGCTCGCTGCTCTACAAGCCTGACCTTATGTGGAACCCGGTGCGCTACGCCTGCGTGCTGGAGCAGCTGAGAAGGCAGTTTAAGAAGTTTAAGACATATTACCCGGTACAGAAGTAAGAAGGCTTCTCCCTTTAGGGAAAGCTGTCCGCGAAGCGGACTGATGAGGGGCATGTCTGCCGATGCACCCCGTAAGCGGGCGGCCACGATACCCCGCCCCTCATCCGGCCTCGCAGGCTCGGCCACCTTCCCCCTCAGAGGCTTTTTAATTTTAAAAAGGAAGTTTTTATATGAAGTTAAACGACCTTGTCAACCGCATCCCCCACACCGGTGCATCGGACACCGACATCACCGCGATCACCTACGATTCCCGCAAGGCCTGCGCCGGTTCGCTGTTCGTCTGTCTGGTGGGTGCGTGGCTGGACGGCCCACACCTACGCCGCCAGTGCCTATCAAAACGGCTGCCGTGCCTTTTTGGTGGAACACACACTCGACCTGCCCGCCGATGCTGTGCAAATCGTCACTGACGACACCCGCGCTGCGCTGGCCGTTATCGGGGCGGATTTCTACGGCAACCCTGCCGATAAGCTGCACCTGATCGGCATTACCGGCACAAAGGGCAAGACCACGACCGCGCTGCTGACCGCCGCGATCATGACCGAGGCCGGCCTGCCCTGCGCCTACATTGGCTCAAACGGTGTGGATATTGCCGGCTGCCACGAGGCCACCGCCAACACCACCCCCGAAAGCCTTGAGCTGCACCGCCTGTTCCGGAAGATGCTGGACGCCGGTGTGCATCACTGTGTATTGGAGGTCAGCAGTCAGGCCCTGCGCCACCATCGCGTGGACGGCGTTCCGTTTGAGGTCGTGGCCTTCACGAATTTGTCCGAGGATCACATCGGCCCCGGCGAGCACCCGGATTTTGAGGATTACAAATGCGCCAAGCGCCGTCTGTTTGCCGAATACAACGCCCGCACGATGGTTTATAACGTCGATGACCCATACAGCGATTTCATGCGCGATGGCTTTCGTGGTGAGCAGGTCGCTTCGGCATCAAGGCCGAGGCTGACTACCGCGGCGTGATGCTGGCGCAGTACCGCAACCGCATGGCGCTGGGCATTGATTTCGTCTGCCGCTGCGCCGGGCAGAGCACCCATGTTGAGGTCATGTCCCCCGGTGCGTTCAGTGCGTCGGACGCACTGTGCGCCATCGCCATATGCGGCGCGTTCGGCGTAACGCCCGCCAGGCCTCTCGCCACGCTGGCCCCACCCCGGTGCAGGGCCGTTTTGAGGTCGTGCAGGGTCTGCCCGGGCGCACCTTCATCGTGGATTACAGCCACAACGGTCTCTCTCGCTGACCAGCGCTTGCGAAGACGCTGCGGGCCTACAATCCCGCACCGCCTGATTTGTGTGTTCGGCTCGGTCGGCGGCCGCACGCCAGGTCCGCCGCCGCGAACTGGCCGACGCATCCGGCAGCCTGCCGACTACACCGTCATCACAAGCGACAATCCCGGACAACGAGCCGCCGGAGGATGTCATCCGCGACATTGCCAGCTATATGCCCCCGGATGCCCCGCGCCCCTGCATCACCGACCGCCGCGAGGCGATCTATGCGGCCGTAAAGATGGCACAGCCCGGCGACATCGTTCTGTTTGCAGGTAAAGGTCACGAGGATTACCAGATCATCCACGGCAAAAAGGAGCATTTTGTGGAGCGGGAGATCATCAAAGAAGCCTGCGCAGCGTTAAAAAAAGTAAAAATAGTAACAGCCCTTGATTCAACCACGAATCAAGGGCTGTATTGCTGTAGGGGAGGATTTATCCCTCCCGGGAACCACAGCAACCGCCAAGTGCTCGGAGGGGGGTCAAGACCGCTCCCACAGACCATCCGGAAAGAGCATTGTAGGGTGGGGTGCGGCCCTCCGGCTTTAAAGCGGCGCCGCGCCCGGGAGAAGTAAATCCCACGACTTTTCTTACGCGCCCGCCAGCGGCAGCGCGGCACGGCGGCCAGATAGAGAATATACAGCACCAGACATGCGCCGCCCTGCCAGCGCTTGAGCTTGTGTTTACACAGCGGCGGCAGCAGCAGCACCAGCGCCATGGCGGCGCAGACCGGGACCTCTCATAGCTGCGGAACTGGGCACCCACCGGCAGTCTGTGGCGGTACATCAGGCTGGAAAGCAGCAGCGCCAGCGTCAGAGTTTAAAATTGCGCTGTTCAGCAGCTGAACAGGCAGTGAATCCACGGCCGGGTAGTACCGGCAGCGGATCGAGAACCTCTTCCAGACCGAAGGCCGAGCGGGTGGTCCAGCGGGGCGACCAGCAGCGGGATGCAAAGTGATGAAGCGTTGCCGCCCAGAGGGCCTGGCCGTGCCGGTCAGGTTGGCCAGCGTTGTGGCGCTGTACACCAGCGCCCGTGCCCGAAAGCAGCGCCAGCCCGCCCGCCGGCCAATTTTTTCCAGCGCGTTCCCATGCTCTTGACCGGGAAGGCCATCGTGTGCCGAGCGAGCCAGCCCTCTGCGCATCCAGCCGCCGGCGTGGCGTTTCCTCCGAGGTGGACACCGCCTCGATCGTTTCACCATAGGTGAAGACGCAATGCTGAAACGACGATGCTTGTCAGCACGAACAACACAAACAGCAGCATCAACAGGCCGGTGCCGGTGTAGCTCCATTCGCCGTCCCGCACAAACACCGCCAGCACACCGCAGGCGGCCAGCAGCAACAGGCATTTGCGGCAAAACTCATCGCGGTCAGCCACAGCATACCGGCGACGATTCAGCAGGCAGACGGCCAGCGCCAGCCCCAGGTTGGTGACGGCGCCGGCGGTGCCGACCGCCAGCGCCGTGACCGACATGCCTGCAGCGAGGGAAGGCCAGCACCAGCTGCGGCAGTGGAACAAGGGGGGCGTAACTGGCCTTTACGACCCATAGGCAGACCAAGCGGCGCTTTAGTACCAGGTAGTGCAGCGCCCACCAGCTCGGCCGTGAGGAGGCAGACTGAGGCGTAAATCCAGAAGTGTTGCAAGAAGTAAGATTTTCATCTCATCATATCGTAGGGCGGATTCCCCATCACACCCATCAGGTGGCTGCGGTTCGGGCGGATATGGAATCCGCTCCTACAGGATATACAAGAAAAGGGATGTAGCAGCATCCCTTTAATAATGCACTTTGAACAACCATCTTCTGGGCGAGGCTTGCCATAGACCGGGCAGACATCGCTCAGCTGCTCACTGCAGGGCATGCAGCGGCTGGACAGACCAGCTCTCGCTCTTCATGGCCTCTCCTCGCAGGCCAGATCACCACACATCGTCTTATTTGATAAAGCCGGTGTGCTCGCGATCTGGCGACCTCACCTCCATCGTGGTGGCTTGGGGTGCGGCGCTCGCGGTTCACCAAGTGCGCGCGCTCGCCACAGGTCCTTTGCCAGAGCACTCTCAGCAGCGGGGATGGCGTGGCCCAGATCGGCTTTGACAAACTGCTTCTCGCGGGTATTAAAGCGGCGGACCAGCACGCACTGGCCGTTTTCGATGTCGCGGGGCCACGTCTCAAGGCAGGCACGCGCCCTTCATCTCCACTAGACGGCTTTTCCAGCCGGGCTGCTTGTCGCTGTCATCCAGCTTGACGCGGGGCAGACGTCAGCCGGTCGCCCACGCAGCAGCTCGCCGGCACTTGTCCACCTTCGCATTGAAACGTGGGCGGCCACCGGCACGATGACCCTGAATGGGCGCGCTAAGCGCGGGGGCAGGATCGAAACCGCTGTCATCGCCGTGCGTCATGATGATGGTCGCCGATCAAACGTTGGATGTTCACCCCAGGATGTCTGGATGCGGGGCGTATTGTCGCGCCCGGTAAGGTGATCGTAGAGCGCGGCTGCGAAATCCGGTGCCGAAGTAGTGGCTCCGCCTTGCAGGGGCCTTGCCGTTGTGCATCATCGGCTCCCATGGTGTGTGGTCGCCTCCCGCCCGCGAACTTTTCCCTTTTTCGGTCTTGCGGCCCTTGGCAGCACGAAAATGCACAGGTCATGCTCGGCATAGATCAGCCCAACAGTTCCCTGCTGCTCGGTTTCCTCGCGATGCCTCCTGCGGCGGTCTCATGGTGGTGTGTCCCTCCCTGCCAGAACTCACGGATGTCCCGCAGGAAGGGGCGGGTGAGAGTCTCCCAGCGGACATTTGCACCACTGGTTGTACAGGCATCGGCGGGTCACGGTAGGTGCAGCACATGGCTGAATGGTCGCAGAACATCGTCTCGCTGGTGGGGCGCACCGCCAAGGCGCTCCTCAGCGGGTCGCTCCTCCAGCCGTGACCCACACGGCCTCGGGGGCGCCATTGACCAGTTCGCCCTCCCTTCTTGAGCAGGCTCTCGAGGGATCTTGGCCACATTCTCACTCGCCGGTCGCAGGCGTCCAGATCCTTCTGGATATTCTCCCAGATATGGCGTGGCATAAGGCGCAGCGCACCACAAAGCCCTTGACGCTGGAATACTCTACCAGCTCCGCCTTGGTCGCAGATGTCGGTATACCACTGAAAGTCGACCTCCCCTGTGCGGTATTCGCCTCAACCATCTTTTTCTTATCGTTCGCCATTTTTCTTATCCCCACTCACACTCTCTTAAGCGGGGCTGTTGTTCGAATTCTTTCTTCCAGATAGTTGACCACATCGCCGGCCTTGATTGGCGAATTCTCCAGTCCTCTGTGTGGGGGATCTCAACGCCGAACTCATAGGACAGGAATTTGGTGATCATATCAACAACATCAGACTGTCAGCGCCGAAATCGTTGACGATAATCGCTGTCGGCAGTGATTTTTTCGAAACTCGACCTCGACTGCTTTCTGCCAAGCTTTAATCACACGGATGCGGCTGAAAACTTCGGAATCCATAATTTAACTCCCTTTTTATGCAGATAACTACATTTAATATATATCGTATCTTTCTGCGAGTGTCAGGGGGTAGAGAGTGGTAATTTTCCCCCGCCCACCTTTGCGGGGAGGTGGGCCTATGGGCTAATTTTACAAAAATGCAGGGCGCGGGCAACGTTGCCTGTATCTGGACTGCCGCAGAACGGGGCGCTGCCGATGCCGCCGCGCTGGCGGTGCAGCTTTCGCGGCGGCATTATTCGCGAATGGGGTGATCTACCTCTGCCGCCGCTGCTTGCGGACGGTGACGCCGCCACGATGCGGATGTTCAACGCCGACGGCAGCGAGGGCCGACGTGTGCAACGGTACGCCGTAGCGGAATTTTTACCGGGTGTACGGCGGGACTGCCTGCGCGGCACACCGCCGCGCACCAGGCGGCGCGCATCCACGCCAGCGCAGCCAGGCGCACAGGGCTGTGGCAGGCGAATGGGCCGCTTACCGCTGCAGGGATGCCCAGCGAGCGCCTCGGCCGCAGGCCGTTGCTGGAAACATGTGCGCGGGCGGGCGCAGCTGGCGGGTCGCTGCGTGGCCGGGCAACCCCCACTGCGTCATCTTTACCGGAGACCCCAAAGCCCGCCGAGGCGCGCCCGGTACGGCCGCGCTGCTTCACCGGCTTTACCGGCGGCATCAATGTTGAGTTTTCAGCAGGCGCTCCAGCCCGCTGGCTTTGACCGCTTCCGTGTGGGGCGGCGGCAGCGAGGCCGCGGCTGCGGCGGCACCACGGGGCCCACAGCGGCACCGACCTGACCGGCCGTTGCCCGCGGCGCGCCATTTGGTGCAAATGCCGGGCGGCACTGGAGGTGCAAATTGTGCCGGGATGACGCCGCGACCGGTGATGCCGTCGGTGATGCAGCTTTGGTTGCTGACTTGGTATGCAAAGTGCCGCCGGGTGTGGTATGATAAAGAACTATTGTTATTCTGTTTGGAAGGCTGTGGCCACCCATGAATATTCACGAATCCGCAGAGGATTGTCTTGAAAAGATCTGATGATGCTGCAGAAGGGAGGCTCCGTGCGCTCACGTCGATATTGCGCGGTGGCCATGGGGTTTTCCAAGCCCAGCGTCGCGTGGTAAACCTGCGCGGCACCTATTTCGATGGACCCGGATGGCTTTAGGCGCTGGAGGCCCCCGGCATGGGGTGCGCAGCCTCACGGCCGCCACCGCGCGCACGGCGTTCTTTGTGGCGCTGGGTGTTGACCCTGACATCGCTGCCAAGGACGCCTGCAGATGAGCGAGCCTACCGCAAGATGATCGACTTTGCCGAGAAAGCTACGCAGAACCAGTGACCCCAACGCTCGAAGCTTTGGGCGGTGCGCCGCCGCTGCTGCCCTTTTTTTTGTTTATCCGGGGGTGCGTATGCTGCACCCAACATTTTTCACAATCCACCGTTTCTGTTCTTTTTTTTGTCCACAATTATGCAGTATAATAAGAATATTAACCGCTTCGTGCGGCTGTGGGAGGAAACCAAGATGGCAAACGAAAAAAATTCTGGTCGCCGATGACGATAAAAATATCTGTGAGTGCTCCGCCTCTACCTTGTCAAGGAAGGCTACAATGTGACGATGGTCCATGACGGCTCAGCCGCACCGGATCGACAAGACCCACCCTCGATTGGTGCTGCTCGATGTCATGATGCCGGTCATGGACGGCTGGGAGGTTCGCCGCAAAGATCCGCGCCAAGGACAACACCCCATCATCATGCTGACCGCCAAGGCCGAGACCCGATGCTTAGGCCTGAGCTGGGCGCCGATGACTGCAACTGTCCTTTGACGCCAGGAAGGTTACGGCCCGCATCAAGGCCGTCCTGCGCCGCTCTCTGCCAAGGAGGAGGAGAACAAAGGGCATTCCACGACTTTGACAACCTGCACCTCATGAACTTTATGAGCTGAGTCAAGGGCAAGGTCGGCCATAAGGCTGAACTGCTGGCCTGTCTGGCAGGTGGCCGTGTCTACACCCGCGACCGGCTGCTGGACGAGGGCTTTAGTACTGCGAAAGCGATTCCGCACGATCCGATGTTTAATGTCAGCTGCGCGAAGCTGGAGAACACTCCGAGCAGTATGAGCCTGAAAACAGGGCGTCGGCTATAAGTTCGGTCAAGGGAATGAGTACCGCAGTTTTTGCAGGCTATCGCGCCGATAACGGTGCTGGGCCACAGGCGTTATGTGCGCTATCCGCTGACTCGGCGGCCCATTTATCAGCGAGCGCAAAAAGCTCGCTGACCGATGTGCTTTAACGGCGCGACCGCGCTGAGCGACGTTTTGCCGATGAGGGGTCGATCGTGACCCCCCGCCCCTGCAGGGCGAAAAGATCTTCGAAACGGGCCCGGCGGGTTTGAGCTGTTCGGCACCCACCTCCGGCGCACTGATCTTTCGCATTGCCGACAAAAACGGCGGCATCCTGCTTTGCACACCGGGGACAGACCTTCACCGGCGCAGATAATGCCGCCGATTACATTGCACAGCTTGATGAAGGCAGCAGCGATATTTTGAGACCGGTAGGCGCTGGACGGCGCAACGCAAAAATACACCGCCGGGCGGCGCGCGGTACGATCGGCGGGCAGGACGGCTACCTGTTTGCCGCCAGCCCCCATGAACGCCTTGGGCGGCTACGCTGACCGACATGCTGGCCATGTTCGTTTCGGCCGCGCCATCTGCTGCTGTGCGGCGTGCTGTACTGGGTATTGGCCCCGCCATCCACCGGCCCGATCGAGGGGACATCAGCGAGGCCGCGCGGCGGCTGGGCAACGATGATTTCACCGCCCGCGCCCCGGTGGACGGCTGCGTGGGCTGGCCCGACTTTGCGACCACCTTTTTAACAATATGGCGGCCCGGCTGCGGAGCCATCGACAATTCCGCAGGCAGTTCATGGGCAACATCGCGCATGAGCTGCGCACCGATGACAACCATCAAAGGCTTCATCATTATGATATACCTGAACGGCTTTCATCCGCGAGGAGACCGCTTACCTCACGGCATCGTCTCGCAGGAGACGGGCCGCCTGAAGCAGCTGGTGCAGAGCATATGCTGGACATCACCCAAGCTCGAGGCGGGTGAGGTGCCTATCCACGCCCGGGCACGATCTGTGGAAAAACTGTCACCGACGTGATTGCTGTCCGACGAGCAGCGCATTGGGGACGGCTAAATCGACATACAGGGGCTGGGCGGCGACCCGCTGCCGATCTATGCTGACCCGGATTTTGTACATCAGGTCGTGTATAACATCATGAACAATGCCATCAAGTTCACCCCGGCAGGCGGCACCATCAGCTTTGCCGCCGAGCGCCGCAGCAACATGGTGGAGGTGCGTATTGAGAATACCGGCGCGGGCATTGCGCCCGGAGGCCTGCTGTGTTTTGAGCGGTTCTGGAGGATCGCTCCGCAGCGCATGGTACGCAGCGGCAGCGCCTGGGAACTGCACATCTGCAAGATTTTGATAAACCTGTCCGGCGGCCAGATCCACGCCGAGAGTGAGGAAGGCAAATGGGTGCCGGTTCGTGTTCACCCTGCCGGCAGGGCGGTAAAACAAAACCGGTAAGACGCTGTGGCTGACGTCTGTTTTTGTGCGCGGAAGGCTTCCCAAAGGGGAAGCTGTCAGCAGCCCGCCCGCTGACTGATGAGAACTTTAGTGTGCCACGGCAACCCGGGAACAGGCAATCGCGCCGGCAAAAACTCGCCCCTCATCCCGGCCCCTGCGAGCACCTTCCCCTCGAAGGCTTTAGGAAACTGTAAATTTCCCCCGCCAGGTCTATATGGTCAGAACCCACAAAAGGAGGAACCACCAGCGAAGGACCGGGGCCCGACCCGATTGCAGACGCACCGGAGGGTCTGGAGGGCAGCCGTAACGCCTACGCGCCGCTGGTAAAAAGAGCGGTGCTGAACCGCAGCGTCCCGCCGCAGAATCCCCTGCGACCGGAGAGGAATGCATGGCCGATGCCTGCGCTCTGGCGCAGCAGCCAAGCTGGAGCGCACCGCAACACCGCTGCGGCCGTGGCTCATTGTCACGGCGCGCAACAAGGGCATCGACCGCTACAACGCCCCCTGCGCCGCCGCGAGGCGCGCCGCTGGACGACGGTCTGGCCGAGATGCTGGGCGAGCTGGCCGAGTTTGACCGCGCCACTGCCGATGCCGCCGACCTTGTCGGGGCGCTGGTAGCCGCCATGGCCCCGCCCGACCGGGACATCTTTCTGCGCAAGTATTATCTGCTGCAATCCGGCAAGGAGATCGCCGCCGCGCTGGATATGAGTGTCGAGAGCGTCAACACCCGCCTGAGCCGCGGGCGTGACCGTCTGCGCCGCCAACTGACCGAGAAGGGAGTGTACACCCATGCGTAACAAAAATTTCTGATGCCGATTTGTTGAAAACGCTGAATGAGCAGCCGATGCCCGCCGCCCCGCCGCTGACCGATGATGAATTTGCCCGCGTGCTGGATGCGGCCTGCGCCAAAAGCTGCAGGCAAAAAAGACCGCCAAGCGCCGTTTTCCGTGGGGGCGGGTGGCCGCAGCAGCCGCAGCCTGCGTGGCCGTGGGGCTGGGCAGCGTCAACTTTGCCGCCCCCCGCCGTGGCCGAGCAGCTGCCTGTGGTGGGCAGCCTGTTCAGCTGGCTGAACCGCGGCGGGCAGGAGGACTATGTTTCGCTGCAAAGTGAGCAGCTGAACAAATACGCCGAAACGGTGGAATCCACCGCCGAGACCGCCGGCAGCCCCTATACCCTGACACTGGGGCAGGTGTTTAACGATGGCGACTGGCTGCGCATCAGTTTAATGCTGACGAGTGAGGATGACAGCTTGGCCGGGTTCAACGCCATCGTCCCCAGCGAGGACGCCGTAGAAAAGGCGCTGCAGAACGGCGGCGGGCAGTACGGCACGCTGGTGCTGGATAACGGCACGGAATTGAACGGCGGTGTTACCTTTGAAAAACGCGATGACCGCACCTTTGTGACGGGCATCAATTATGAGCTGTTCCTGACACACGATGATTTGGCCGGGCACACGGCAACGCTGACGCTGTCCGACCTCGCGGCCTGCAACAAGAGTATTCTCGAAACCGATGGTCAGAGTTATTGGCACTATGACTATGCCGACCAGACCCCGCTGCCCGGCAGCTACACACTGACCTTTACCATTCCCGAGGTCAGCGATGCGGGCGTGCGCACGATGGATACACCCATGGAACAAAAACGGCATCACCCTGCAAAGCGTCACGGCCACGCCCGCCGCGACCAAAGTGCTGCTGAGCTTCCCGCCTGAACAGCATTGGGTGAATGTGAGGCTGTTCACCGAGGATGGCACGGAGCTGGGGCACGAGCGCGGCGAGGGCGGCTGGTGGACGGACGGCGCATGGACGGCCGACCCGGCGGACTTCGACCACCCGGAACAATGCCCCAAGGCCAGCTATGACTACTTTTGCTGCCGTGCCGGAAAATTGCCACAGCCTGACGGTAAAGGTCCACGATTTTGACACCGATGCGGAGCTGACGACCTTTACCGTGGAGCTTCCGTAAATGGTGAGCGCCTTCCCCCTCGGGGGAAGGCAGGTGTTTACTCCACCACCTCACACCCCGGGAAGTACCATTCCAAAATTTCCCGCCAGCTCTTGCCCTGCTCGGCCATGGCTTTCGCGCCGTACTGGCTCAGGCCCACGCCGTGGCCGTAGCCGTGGGTCGTAAAGGCAAATGCGTTCTCCCCAGCGTCATAGTCCACGGTGAACGCTGCAGACCGCAGACTGAGCGCACTGCGCAGCCTTGTCCCGGCAAACACCTGCCCGCAGACCGGCATCTGCGCCAGATACCCCGCTTCGTCCCGCACACCCTCACCGAACCAGTCGGCGGGGGTGTTTTGTATCTCCTCCGCCGCAAGGCCAAGGCCAAGGCCAAGCAGGGCGGTATAGACCTGCTCGGCGCTGTAGGTGACAGTCATTTCATATCCCGGCGCGTCGGCGTCCCACGGTGAGTCGACCCCCTGTAAGTACGGCACCGCCTGCGTCCAGACATTTTGGCTTGCCTCGGTCCTTCCGGTGCTGATGCTGTGGTAGCAGGCTGCAGCGGGCGCACCGTCCCAGCACAGCACCGCCCCGCTGCAGTCTGTGCCAGTGCGGCAAGTCTGCTATAGCTGCTGTCGAACGCATCGCCCCCCAGCGCGCCTGCAGCACCTCAGCATCGGTCCAGCCTGCACAGCGGGCGCTGCTGCAGCAAACGCTGCGCCGTTCAGGCTCAGGGCGTAGCTGGGGCGGCCACCATCTGGGCCAGAATTGCATCCTCGGGCCAGTCGGGCGGCATCTCACTGGCGGCCGTGCCGATGAGAAACGCCTGCACGCTGACGGTGCGCGTCTCGCCGTCATCCTCAATAAGTATCGGCGCAGCCGCATCAAAGCTGCGCTCTGCCGGCACAGCGGTGGGCTGCGGCTGCGGTGTAGCGGCTGGCTGCGCGGCAGCGGGCGGTGGCTCACTGCTAACAGCCGTCGGCCTTGCCAGCGGCAGCGCCGCAAAGGGCGCGGCAAGGGCCAGCAGAGTCAGCAGCGCTGCACGGCGGAATGTTTTTTTCAAGGGGCGTGCCCTCCTTGCAATTTGCGGCGCGGGGCGGTACAATAGGGGTATCCCGCGCGGCTTGTCCCATGTATATGCGGCGGCCGCGCCTGTATGAAACGAGGCACTTTCATGAAAAATAAACATCCCAACGCCATTGCAGTGCTGGCTTTAGGGCTGGCCATGGCCGGGCTGCATCTGGCCGACCTGCTGCTCTGGACAGCCGCCGACACCGGCTTTGCCACGGCGGGTTCGGTCTGGCTGCGGTACATCCCGTGGCTGGCGGCGCTGGCACTGCCCTGCCTGCGCGCGCGGCAGCCCAGCCTGCGGGTCTGCAGGATACCTGCCGGCCGCTCGGCATCTGCATGGCGCTGACCGGCGCTGTGCTGGTCGCCGCCGGTTTTTCCGCCGTCAATGTCGTCATCTACGCCGCGCAGTTCCCGCGTTCTTCTCCGCCGGTTACCGGTGTGGGCGGCCTGGGCGGATTTTCTGCTGCCGGTTTTCCGCGGCGGCTGGCTGCTGTATTACGCCGTGCGGGCGTTCAGCGGCTTCGGCATGCAGCGCCAACGGCTGGGCCGCCCGCTGTTGGCCGGGGTCGTGCCGCTGTTCTTCCTCTGGAAGCTGCTCTGGCGCTTTCAGTTCACCCCTGCCTCGCTCCATCGGCTGCCCTGCTCCCTGCGGATCCTCAGCGCCGCAGCCGCCCTGCTGCTGGCGGTCGTGTTGCTGAAGGTGTTCCTTGTGCCGGGGTTGCCCTGCGGCCACACGCTGTTTGCGGCGGGCACCGGGGCGTTTCTGCTTTGCACCGGGCTGGAGCTGCCCCAGACCTTGTTTGAGGCAGCGCGCGGCATGCTGGTCCTGCCGGACCTGCTGACCGGCATCGGCATCGGTCTGTTCGGGCTGTGCGGGCTGGTCTGCGCGTGGCAGGCCTGCGGGGACGAAACCGAAAACACCGCAGGGGGCGAGTCTGGCTCGCCCCCCCCTGCATTTTTTGCCGGTTATTCCTCCTCCACGCAGAACCCCTGCAGGTAGACCCTTGGCGCGCTGTAGCGGTCCAGCAGCAGCTCTGCCAGTGCGGGGGCCTCCCGCAGCGGCAGACCCTGTGCCGGGGCCATGCGCACCGCCGCTGCGTACCGTCCGCCGTCCCCGGTCGTGACATAGGCACCGCAGCGGTGCAGCAGCGCTGGCAGATCCCCGGGCATCCTGTCCGGCCTGCCGCCCCTGCAGGGTCAGCACGGCGGCCTCGCCGTGGGGCAGCACGCGGATCACCGCCCGGCCGCCGCTGCGCAGCACCCCGCGCAGAAAGCTCAGCACAACGCCGTGCAGCAGCCCGCGCGGCAATGCGGCGGGCTGCACCTCCTCTGCCGGGCAGAGATACAGCCAGCCGCCGCGGCAGGCTGCCAGCTCCCGGCAGGCATCGCACAGCACCTCCAATTCGGTGTTCAGCTCCAGCGCCTGCGCCGGAACCGGGGCCGTCAGCGCCTCGGCCGTCATAACCAGCCGCAGCGAGGACAAAATGTCTGCCCCGCGCGCCGCAGCCGCCGCCAGCGCTGCGCGTGTCTGCCCGAAAACCGGCATGGCACTCCCCCACTTTCTCTGCAAATTCTGCCCTTAGTCTGCCCCGAGTTTACGCCCGGCGCAGTGGTAATAGCTGGAATTTCAAAAAATATACAGATTTTTTGAAAAAATCGTGTTAAAAGAATAACACCCCTCTTGCAGAAACGCTGCAAATGGGGTACAATAGTACCATACCGACGAGCGGGCTACCGCTCGCCAAAGGTGAAAAAGACAAATCTTGGGAGGGGGGATTTCACTATGGCTGTTAAAAAGTTGCTATCAATGGTTTTGGCCGTATCGGCCGTCTGGCTTTCCGTCAGATGTTTGAGGCTGACGGCTACGAAGTTCGTCGCCATCAACGATCTGACCAGCCCCCGCTATGCTGGCTCACCTGCTGAAGTATGACACCGCTCAGGGCTCTTTCCTGGGCAAGATCGGCGAGAACAAGCACACCGTCGAGGCTGGCGAGGACTACATCGTCGTCGACGGCAAGAAGATCACCATCTACGCCATTAAGGATGCTAAGGATTGCCCCTGGGGCGAGCTGGGCATCGATGTCGTTCTGGAGTGCACCGGCTTCTACACCAGCAAGGCTAAGGCCGAGGCTCACATTCAGGCTGGCGCCCGCAAGGTCGTTATCTCTGCTCCCGCCGGCAACGACCTGAAGACCATCGTCTACTCCGTCAACGAGAAGACCCTGACCGCTGACGATCAGGTCATCTCCGCTGTTTCCTGCACCACCAACTGCCTGGCCCCCATGGCCGACACCCTGAACAAGGCCTTCCCCATCGTCTCCGGCATCATGACCACCGTTCATGCTTACACCGGCGACCAGATGATTCTGGACGGCCCGCATCGCAAGGGCGACCTGCGCCGCGCTCGCGCTGCCGCTGTGAACATTGTTCCGAACACCACCGGCGCTGCCAAGGCCATCGGCCTGGTCATCCCCGAGCTCAACGGCAAGCTGATCGGCTCTGCTCAGCGTGTTCCTCGTCCCCACCGGCTCCACCACCATTCTGGTTGCCGTTGTCAAGGGGCAAGGACGTCACCAAGGAAGCCATCAACGCCGCTATGAAGGCTGCTGCCTCTGAGAGCTTCGGCTACAACGAGGATCCGATCGTTTCTTCTGACGTTATCGGCATGCGCTACGGCTCTCTGTTCGATGCCACCCAGACCATGGTCGCTAAGATCGAGGACGACACCTATCAGGTTCAGGTTGTTTCTTGGTACGACAACGAGAACTCCTACACCTCTCAGATGGTCCGCAAACCATTAAGTACTTCGCTGAGCTGTAATCTGCGAGTAGCTTAACTGCGAAACAGCATTAAATAATCCCCGCCCCTTCCGCATTGTGCAGAAGGGGCGGGGATTTGTTGTTATAGCCTATTGCGCTCGCTGATGTAATCTACCAGATTGTAAATTAAGCGCTTTTCCTGTTCGCTCATACCGCGCAGGCTGATTTGTTCTTCTGTGGCAAGCTCCTAATATATCGTCCGTGGTCGTGGAACAACCGCGCCATTTCCACGAGGTAGGCCGCCGTGGGAGAGGATAACTCCATTTCCCATGCGTTTACACTGGCGCGCGTCACACCCAATTTGCGGGCCAGCGCAGCCTGTGAAAGCCCCATGTTTCGCGCAGCCTTTTGATGTTATCAGAAATCAGCTATCACTTCCTTCTACTGATAACTTTACTATGCGGCAGATGATATATAATTATCTATATATGTATAGTTTTATTGACAATGCGCAAAAGAGAGACTGTATAATGAGG